>POVV01000437.1_pt1 | contig 27510 bp, 23 predicted proteins | sample 1560271 | NCBI WGS metagenome assembly POVV01 (sample SAMN08337232, study PRJNA429181) | Bioreactor metagenome, whole genome shotgun sequencing project. | biome: cows' rumen and soil; feature: anaerobic; isolation source: anaerobic chemostat enrichment culture, galacturonate as sole carbon... | reverse complement strand
GTAATATTAGCTCTGCCGAGTGCTGCATCAGCATCTTTACCGGTGATATCTTTATCAACCAGGTCCAGCAGCATCAGGTGGTTTTCAGTACCACCGGAGACAATTTTATATCCACGAGATTGAAATACTTCAACCATTGCCTTGGCGTTCTTGGCAACTAATTGTTGATAAGTTTTAAACTCTGGCTCCATGGCTTCTTTTAATGCAACGGCTTTACCCGCAATTACATGCATCAATGGGCCACCTTGGCCACCGGGGAACACCGCTGAATTCAGTTTCTTATACAGATCTTCATCACCGCCATTGGCTAAAATCAGTCCACCGCGCGGGCCAGCCAGAGTTTTGTGCGTCGTCGTGGTCACCACGTGAGCATGGGGAACCGGGTTAGGATAAACACCGGCAGCAACTAAACCCGCAACGTGGGCCATATCGACAAATAGATATGCTCCGATGCTGTCTGCGATTTCACGCATTTTGGCCCAGTCAACCACGCCTGAATAGGCAGAGAAGCCACCGATAATCATTTTTGGTTTATGTGCTTGCGCTTGAGCAGCCAGATCGGCGTAGTCAATCTTGCCGCTTTCATCGATACCGTAAGGGACGATGTCATACAATTTACCGGAGAAGTTAACCGGTGAACCGTGAGTTAAGTGACCGCCATGGGCCAGATTCATACCCAGCACTTTATCGCCCGGGTTTAGCAGAGCCATGTAAACAGCGGCGTTAGCCTGAGAACCTGAATGTGGCTGTACGTTGGCATAATCAGCCCCAAACAGCTCTTTTGCGCGGTCGATAGCCAGTTGTTCTACGATATCTACGTATTCACAGCCACCGTAATAGCGCTTGCCCGGATACCCTTCTGCATATTTATTGGTTAACTGGGTACCCTGTGCCTGCATAACACGCGGGCTGGTGTAGTTTTCAGAAGCAATCAATTCGATATGCTCTTCTTGGCGAACATTCTCTTTTTGTATGGCCTGCCATAACTCGGCATCATAATCGGCAATGTTCATTTCACGCTTTAACATCCGCATCTCCTGAATAAGCTAATTCAACTGGCAAAAGGTGCAACTAAGTGCAACGTGGTTCCAGTGTAATATGTTTTCATCTTGTTAAATAGACCCAAATGAAGGTTTTTACGCAAACGATTGCATATTCAAGGTAGCCGCTGAAAGCCATTTAAAAATATTTTACATTGATATAAATCAATAATAAGATGCATTTTAAATACAACTTAATGCATAGCTAAAATATTGAGGAACACCCATGTTAGACAGCCAAACTATCGCTATTGTTAAATCTACAATCCCTGTTCTGGTTGAAACCGGACCTAAATTAACCGGTTACTTTTATGAGCAGATGTTCAAACATAATCCTGAACTAAAAGATATTTTTAACCTAAGCCACCAGCAAAGCGGGGCTCAGCGAGAAGCCTTATTTGGTGCTATTTGTGCCTATGCTTCAAATATTGAAAACCTGCCGGCAATACTCCCTGCCGTTGAACGTATTGCACAAAAACATGCCAGCTTTAATATTCAGCCAGAGCAATACAATATTGTAGGTCATCACTTGTTGGCGACCATTGATGAATTACTGCATCCGGGCACAGAAGTCATTGAAGCCTGGGGTAAGGCCTATCAGGTATTGGCCAACGTGTTTATTCAGCGAGAAGCCCAGATCTACCAGCAAACCGCTGATGAACAGGGGGGCTGGAAAGGACTAAGAGAATTTCGCATCGTTAAAAAACAAAAAGAAAGTGATGTTATCACCAGCTTTGAACTGGCTCCGGTCGATAATAAGCCTGTTGTCGATTATGCTGCCGGCCAATATATTGCTGTCTATCTGCAAGGTGAGCAGTTGGAAAATCAAGAAATTCGTCAATACTCACTAACCCGCTCACCAAATGGTAAAACTTATCGAATTGCCGTAAAGCGAGAGGATCAAGGTAAGGCGTCGAACTACCTGCATAATGTTATTCAGGAAGGTGACATTCTGAGCCTGGCACCGCCATACGGAGATTTCTTTATTGATGTAAAACCGGAAGTATCGGTAGCTTTGATCTCGGCCGGCGTAGGGCTAACCCCGATGTTAGGCATGTTAAATACGCTAAAAGCACAAAATCATCAGGGGAATATTTACTGGCTGCACGCGGCAGAAAACGGCGCGGCTGCCGCATTCCGTAATGAAGTCACAGAGATTACTGATGCTATGGCTAACGTGCGCCAACAGGTTTGGTATAACCAACCCAACTCAGATGATATTGCCGGCGTTGACTATCATCATCAGGGATTGATGCAGCTTGATATGTCGGAGCACCGTCTATTTAGCCCGGATATGCAGTATTATTTCTGTGGACCGGTTGCGTTTATGCAATATATTGCCAAGCAGCTTACTCAGCGTGGAGTAAAAACCGAGCAGTTACACTATGAGTGCTTCGGCCCGCATAAAATTGTTTAATCTTAATTCGTAAAAGATGCCACCACGGCTATCCACGGTGGTGGCACCATAACCATAGCTAAATATCAGTAATTCGGTCATAGACAATCGCAATATCTTTTTTTATCTTTCTCCACACATCTGAATTAGCCTCATCATAGAGTTGATCTTCTGATTTCCAACGCCCTTCAGAATAATCCTTATATTTTTTCGGCACATCCCCCGAATAGCTGAATTCAGTGTAGTAAGACGAGGCCTTTTCTTGATAGCTATTCTGATAAGAAAATGCGCCGGAAACGTTTAGCCGGGCACTAAGATCTAGGCGGTTTCGATTTTCAATCTCTTTGCGGTTGAATTTATATTCTTTATAGACATTTTTCTTTTCTAACTCGCCTTTATCATTTTTAACCATTTCATGGCTGACAACAATGTTTTCGCTTAAGGCTTCAGTACGGCGTTTCTCATGTTCTTTTTTATAATCAGAGTCGATTGATAAATTGATTACCACGTCAGCAGATGCGGCGGAGCTAGTGAAATCAATAAACGTATAGCGGAGCTCTTTTTCTACTTTAGATTGCAGACCTGAATCAGCCGCAATATAAACTCGAATCTGTCCCTTATTTTTGTAGTTATTCATTTGTAGCTGAGCATCGTTAACCTGCCCATATTTGGCATACGCTTTATAAGCATCAGCATACTTATCAGCCACTCTGCGATAATCATATTTTGAGGTTGCCGTACGACTCAGAGCTACCGCATCTTTATAGTGTTGATCTGATAACTGTTTTTTATCCTGCTTGTCATATTTAACCGCTAAGCTGCTACTGTTTTTATAACTCCCGTATTGCCTATAAGCTTCTTCAGCAGAGAAAAATGCCGTTGCTGCTGAAGCATAATCCTGAGTTTTTACCGCAGCTAATCCACGTTGGTAAAAATCATCAGCATTGAGCGTCGCGTATTTTTTATAATGGCTATCTCTTAGTTGTTTAATATCTTGGTAGTCATAATATTCAGCACCGGAAGAAAATGCCTTAGCAATGGCTAAGTGGCTATCCTTACCGCTTGGCTTAATGCTTTTACCTTTAAGATAGTATTGCTCAGCGATATTTTTATTCAGTTGTTCAATCGAGTACTTTCCGGTAAGAAAGCGAATATGATTATCGTAGAACCGATTATTTAAGCGCTTGCGCATCGATAATAAATTGTCATAGGCAGATATTTTAGTGCCATAGTCCCCATCAGAAGCGGTAGCAATCTTATTCTCATAGCGAATAACAATATTGTTCACCATTGAAAACATGCTTTCAGAATCGCTCTCGTTAGGCAGGGTCCCTTTCTTATCCAGATAGTCTGCAATGATGGAAACTGTTTCTTGATAATTACCACTTTTATAAGCATTTTCAGCTTGCTGAATAGCACAGCCGGAGAGCAATGAAATAATCAGGATAAAAAAAGACAATCGATACATGATAACGTCCTGTTAATTAAAAATTGGCAGAAGCAACAAGACATTAGCATGAATACAGGCAAGGTATTGATAAGATAGCGTAAGAAGTCAGTAAAACCCTATTTTACAAAAGGTCACGATTTATCGGGCAATTAAATAAATTACCCGATAAATAAATACGTTAGATTGCGTCTTCGTCCTGCTCGCCGGTACGAATTCTGACAACTCTGGCAACGTCAAAAACAAAAATTTTACCGTCACCGATTTTCCCGGTCTGAGCCCGGTTCATAATTGTTTCGACACAGGTATCGACAATGTCATCTGCGACGACAATTTCAATTTTTACCTTTGGTAGAAAATCCACCATGTACTCGGCTCCGCGGTACAGCTCCGTATGCCCTTTCTGGCGCCCGAAACCTTTGACTTCGGTCACTGTCATACCGGTAATACCAACCTCTGCCAGCGCTTCCCGGACGTCATCTAATTTGAATGGTTTGATGATAGCGTCAATCTTTTTCATAACAGCAAATCCTTACCAGTTTTTACGGCCAAAGCCAGAGGTGATCGGATAACGCCGATCTTTGCCAAAATTACGCGCTGTTATGCGCGGGCCTACAGGAGCCTGACGACGCTTATACTCATTGATATCGACCAAGCGAATCACTTTGCGAACAATAGTCTCGTCAAATCCTTCGGCAACCAGCTGTTCTACCGACATATCATGTTCGACATAGCCATCCAAAATCTTATCCAGAACAGGGTAAGGAGGAAGACTATCATCATCCCGCTGGTCAGGAGCCAGCTCAGCTGACGGTGGACGGTCAATAACCCGCTGTGGAATAACATAAGAGCGGGTATTTCGGTACTCAGACAGCTTAAACACCAGCGTTTTTGGCACATCTTTTAATACATCAAAACCACCGGCCATATCACCATAAAGTGTAGAATACCCTACGGCTATTTCGCTTTTATTTCCGGTTGTCAAAACAAGGCTACCGCGTTTATTTGATAGACCCATCAGGATAACGCCACGGCAACGAGCCTGTAAGTTCTCCTCGGTGGTATCTCGCTTAGTATCAACAAACATCGGGGCTAGCTGAGTCATAAAGGCATCAAATATTGGCTCGATAGAAATAATATCGAACTCGACACCTAAGATCTCCGCCTCTTCCCTCGCATCGTGAATACTCATTTCAGCGGTATAGCGGAAAGGCATCATCACGGCCTGAACTTTATCTTTGCCTAAAGCATCAACGGCGATAGCCAGCGTTAAGGCTGAATCAATACCACCGGAAAGGCCAAGGATGACGCCTTTGAATCCATTCTTGGTGACGTAGTCGCGAACGGCTAAAACCAGCGCATCATAAATCAATGACAGATCGCAAGCCTGAGGTGCAAGGTCTGGCATCGGTTCGATCCAAGTATTATTAAATTTTACCTGTAAGATCTGTTCCTGAAAAGCAGCCAAACGGTGAGTCATATCGCCAGAGGCATCAAAAACTTTGGAGCAGCCGTCAAAAATCAGCTCATCCTGACCACCAACCTGATTTAAATATATCAATGGCAATCCGGTACGACGGCAATGTTCAGACAGTAACTGGTTACGGATATATGGCTTTTCACGATTATAAGGAGAAGCATTAATCGACAGAATCATATCCACATTGGCCGCTTTGAGTTCATCTACAGGCCCGTTAAACCAGAGGTCTTCACAAATCAGTAGCCCTAATCGGTATCCCTTAAACTCAATAAAGCGGGTTTTATTATCGGCGTTGAAATAGCGTTTCTCATCAAATACGCCGTAATTAGGCAACTGCTGTTTATAATAACGGGTAACCAGATTTCCCTGCCAAAATAAGGATAGCGCGTTATATATCTGGCCACTTTGCTTAAAAGGATGGCCGACAATAATAGCAATATCGGAGGAGGCTGCCTGTAACCTGGCTAGCTGCTCATCACAGCGCTGATAAAGATCGTCGCGGTAAAGTAAATCCTCTGGTGGATACCCGGTAAGGGCCAACTCAGAAAACATTACAATATCTGCGCCTGCTTGCTGTTGCTCATTAATAGTATGCAACATCCGCTGGGCGTTACCTTCGATATCACCCACCAGCCAATTTAACTGCGCTAATGCGATAGAGAGAGCTCTGCTCATATCAATTCACTGTTCGCTATCTGATTACAAAGACGAAAGTATAGATGACTCTCGTCCGGATTAAAAAAGATTAAGTTCTACTCTTTAAAATCATTCGCATCCAGTTCATGACGCGACAGTAATTTGTAGAATTCGGTTCTGTTGCGCCCGGCCATTCTAGCGGCGTGAGTCACATTTCCTTTGGTCATTTGCAGCAGCTTACGCAGATAAACCAGTTCAAATTGATTACGGGCTTCAGCAAAAGTAGGCAATGCCGTATTCTCACCTTCAAGGGCCTGCTCAACCAGTGATTCATTAATGACTGGCGTACTGGTTAAGGCGACACACTGTTCAATTACGTTAACCAGTTGACGAACGTTACCCGGCCAACTTGCGGCCATTAAACGTTTCATGGCATCGGTAGAAAAACTGCGAACAAATGGCTTATGACGCTTAGCTGACTCACGTAATAAGTGGTCGGCTAATAACGGAATATCTTCAGCCCGTTCATTCAATGCCGGTATTTTAAGGTTTACTACATTTAAGCGATAATAGAGATCTTCACGAAACTCGCCTTTAGCCATTGCTTTCGGCAAATCACGGTGCGTCGCGGAAATAATGCGCACATCAATATCCAGATCTTTATTACTTCCCAGCGGGCGAACCTTACGCTCCTGTAATACTCTCAGCAATTTGACCTGAAGGGCCAAAGGCATATCGCCTATTTCATCTAAAAATAGCGTACCGCCGGTCGCCGCCTGAAACAGACCATCACGACTGCTGACGGCGCCGGTAAAAGCCCCTTTAGCATGACCAAACAGCTCCGATTCCAGTAACTGTTCAGGCAAAGCGCCGCAGTTAATGGCGATAAAAGGTTTATTTCCTCTCGGGCTGGCGTGGTGAATCGCATTAGCCAGTACTTCTTTGCCGGTTCCGCTCAAACCATTAATCAAAACGCTGACGTCAGACTGTGCCACCATTTTAGCCTGCTCCAATAAGCGGAGCATAATCGGACTACGGGTAACTATTTGCTCCCGCCAGCTATCATCACCCGCCGGGATTTTAAGAATCAGTGCTTCATCGATCGCTTTATATAAAGCATCACGATCAACCGGCTTGGTCAGGAAGCTGAATACGCCCTGCTGAGTTGCGGCGACCGCATCAGGAATTGAGCCATGGGCGGTAAGAATAATCACCGGCATTCCCGGCTGGCGTTTTTGAATTTCAGCAAACAGCGCCATGCCGTCCATTTCATCCATACGTAAATCACTGATGACCAGATCAATCGGGTCGCGGGCCAAACGACGTAAAGCTTCTTGTCCGTTTTCGGCGGTTGTGACATTGAAGCCTTCGCTGGTCAGGCGCATCCCTAAAAGCTTTAATAAACTGGGATCGTCATCGACCAATAATAAATTTGCTGGCTTACGCTGTGTCATATCACCCAAGCTCCTTATAGAGGCTTATTGTTTTTGTGGCGGTGTATCTGGCTTAGCTGGTACCGGAGAAGTAGCCGCAGGTTGAGAGGTTACCGGCTGCTCACCTGCCGTTTTCGGGGTTGGTGATTTAACCTCTTCCTTTACTGCACTTTTCTCAGGCACTTCAGGGGGTACAGGCGCTTTAGGCGGCTCTGTTTTTTCTGCTGGAGGAGTAACTGACGGCTCAGTTGCCGCATCCGGCTTCGGATTTTCGATAGCCTCGCTATGAGAAGCTTCAGTCTGAGGCGTTTTACGCGAAGAGAGCTGGCGCTCAATATTCGTCAGGTTCTCCAACTTACGGGTTGTCTCGTTCAACTGGTGCTTAAGTTCCTGATGCTGCTCTTGTAAAGAGCCAAGCAGCGCATCACTACTTTCTTTTAATCGCTGGGAACGAAGCCGCTCATCAAACAGCGCTAACTCAAGGGTCTGTTCATCGCTCCATAGCTGAATCAACGGATAGACGTTATCCGGATAAACACCTCTGAAGCTCTTTAGCTGCTCCAGAGATTTTCTGCGTTCACTGCTGGTTGGCTCAGTTCGGGCCAACAAAATGGCGCGTTTAAACGCGCGATCCCATTTGACCACTTCATAGCCATAGGACTGAATTCGAGCGACTGGCGGCGTCAATGTTTGAACGCAGCTCATCAATCGCAGCCAGTATAGCGAATTGGCATTAGTGTCATCGTTTTGATTCTGCCAAATAGCGCTGTCACAGCTAACGCGGGAATAATCACTGATCTTACGATCCGGCGCTTCGGTTTTTATGGAACCAGACAGGCTATTACTTAACGTTTGATTACTACAGCCAGCTAACATAACCGGTATAGCTAACACTGAAGCCAGTGCCAGAACGGCCTTAAGCTTACTCGACACAGAGGACACCGCCACTGTGGTTAATTTTAATCTGCTGTCTGAATTGTGTTGTATAGACCTTTTTCGCATTATGCATTACTTCTCAGCAGTTAACGGTAATTCAATTCGGAAACACACGTTAGCGTAATCAACATCGACTAGCACTAACTCACCATCCATTTGACGAATACAATCGCGAGCAATACTCAGCCCCAATCCGCTCCCTTTCACCGCGCCTTTTCGCTGGCGACTACCCTGATAAAAGGGCTCAAAAAGCATCGCTTTTTCCTGCGGCAGAATTTCATCACCGGTATTGGCTACGTCGATTTGAATAGATTGTCCAACCTGACGACTCATGATCCAAATGGTACCGGATTCCTCACCATAGTGCACCGCATTGGAGTAGAGATTATCAAGAACGCGCATTAATAGCACAGATTCTGCCCAACAATGGTCTTTAGCCAGTTGGCACTCAGTACGCATCGATTTAGCTCTGGCAGGCAGACTGTGGGCTGAAACGACGGCAGAAACTAATTCTTCGAGATCGATATGCTCTTTTTCTGTCAGTGAGTCAGACTGATTACGATTATAGTCCAGTAGCTGTTCAATTAGCTGCTGTAGATGGCGACTGCTCTTATCAAGAATCTCGACCACTTCTTTTTGGTCTTCGGTTAACGGACCAACAACCTGATCGGCCAATAATTCAGTACCTTCTCTCATACTGGCGAGCGGTGTTTTAAGTTCATGAGAGATATGACGTAAAAATTCATGGCGCTGTGACTCCAGCCACGATAAACGCTCGCTTAGCCAGAGAATTCGTTGAGCCAAAGACTGAATTTCACGCGGGCCTTTAAACAGAGAAATATGACTTAATGACTTCCCTTCACCTAACCGATTGATCATACGCTCCACCGCTTTAACCGGGCCGATAATCATTCGGGTGAACAGAAATACCAAGAAAATACTGAGTAAAAATAGCAATAACGCTTGCTGGCCGAAAAAATAACCTTTATCGGCTATCGCCTGCTGAAGTTTTTCACCGCGGGTAAATATAACCGTTCTGGTGGCCTGAACCATCTCGGTATTTGATTTGGAGAAAGCCTCCAATAAAAGTGATGAATTATCATCCGGCCCGCTATTTTTGCAGCTAATCGCAGATAGCCCGGCCAGCTGTTCATGCAACATTTTATAATATTTTTCATCGGGCAAAATAGCCGCATGAACGTTCAGCATTTCGGCATATTGCTGACGCTGGTTGAGATAAAGTTTTTCCAGCGTTTTATCACCCAGTACGCAATATTGCCGATAACTCCGCTCCATGCTTAGCGCTAAGTTGGTCATTGCCTCACTGCGCTGAGCATCTTTCAGAGTCGTTCCGTTGATCTCAGCGGCTTGTTCGCTGAGCAAATCCAAACTTTTATATGCCTGATAGGCCAGAATCAATAAGGGCAGCAGCACCAGCAAGAAAGCCAGTAATACTAATTGACGCAGGGAATGAGGAAAACGGCTAAACTTTTTCAACGCAACGCTCTCACAATAAATCGCTCTTGTTATACCCAAAATAATTCGAGTTGCAGGGAGGCTGCAAGTGAATGAATCCCTAGGCGCTGACTAAAGTAAGTGACCGGGGTGAATGAATGTAGCCAACACACATGCAACTTGAAGCATGACGGATATAGATGCTAACCGACCTTTACGTAAGAAAATAGATTTATTCACTTATTTAACCAAGGATTTGTCCGGCACGGATTAGCCTATCTGTTTTAAACGCAAAAAAAAGCACTTATCCAATAAATGGTAAGTGCTTAACGAATATCGTTTATCTGTAATCGGTGTTCCCGAAGAATGCTTTCACACCCTTCGGGAGGAATACGTGGATGTCCTTATTTTTTCGTCTTCTGGTTGATGAAGGCTAAGCCAATCATCGGTAGACTTGACGAATAACATCCAAATGTGTCAATTATTGATGAAACACTGTTCATCGTAGCTAGACACAGGCTGGCACCTCACTCAACGTGTCGTCTGATGTTTGATAAGCTGCTTAAAGCAGTTGATATCGGTGTCGTAGACGATAGGTACCATGGCTTTGGCATCATTCGGAGGCTTATGTAGTTCAGTTTTCACTGCTCTGACATAAATAGTTGAATGAGCGACGAACTACTTAATGCACATAGCGTGCCAAGTTTTAGGTTAATTAAATAACTATATGATATATATGAATTAATATAATTATCACTTCGTTATCCCAGTGATTGAGTTAACCAGACCGGCTTAACGATAGCCTTTTTGTCTCCAAATACCGACATACTTTGACTGATGTTATTTTTACAATATAAATCAATGAATTAAATGTCTCTCTTTTGAGACACCCGAATACCCGCATTGTCTGTATTTCCCAACATAAAATTAAAATATCTATAAAATCAAAGCATTAAAAAGGCAACTTTCGTCACCTTTTTATGTTTTCACTTTGATTTTGTTTTTACTTCAATAGCTAAAACGCCATCGGTGAATTTAGCCTAGCTGTTTACGCGCATTGCGGAACAGTCTCATCCACGGACTATCTTCGCCCCACGCCTCCGGATGCCATGAATTACTGACGGTCCGGAACACCCTCTCAGGATGCGGCATCATTACGGTAATGCGGCCGTCATTATTGGTCACCGCAGTAATTCCATTTGGAGAACCATTCGGATTGGCCGGATAATTTTCAGTGACCTTGCCGAAGTTATCAACATAGCGTAAAGCAATCAGACCTGACCGTTCCAGCGCGGATAAATGCTGTGCGTCACGGACTTCCACTCGCCCTTCTCCGTGTGAGACAACTATCGGTAATCGCGATCCTGCCATATCATTTAGGAACAAGGACGGACTCTTGGCAACTTCAACCAGACTAAAGCGAGCTTCAAAACGGTCTGACAGATTGCGAACAAAGCGCGGCCAGTATTCAGCTCCCGGAATCAGTTCACTCAAATTAGACATCATCTGACAACCGTTACAGACGCCTAAAGACAAGGTGTCCGGTCGGTTAAAGAAGGTTTCAAACTGGTCTCTGACCCGATCGTTAAACAAAATAGATTTAGCCCACCCTTCTCCGGCCCCCAAGACATCACCATAAGAGAAACCACCACAGGCGACCAGAGTATGGAAGCAGTCCAGTGAAAGCGCACCACCCAGCAAATCGCTCATATGAACATCTACCGGCTCAAAACCGGCACGATGGAATGCGGCCGCCATTTCAACGTGTGAGTTAACCCCTTGCTCACGCAGTACAGCTAAACGCGGGCGGGCCTGCTTGAGAACATAAGGTGCCGCAATATCTTCATTAGGATCGAAGGTTAAACTGACGTTCAGACCCGGATCTTGGATATTCTGCTTAGACTGATGTTCTGAATCAGCACATGCCGGATTATCGCGTAAACGTTGCATCTGCCACGTAGTCTCAGCCCACCACATTCTCAGCGTTTGCCGGCTTTGCTGATACACAAGGTGATTACCATGACGGAGACAAATATCGTCTCCGCTAACCGCTTGGCCAATATGATGGACGCAATCTGCTAAGCCAAATTCAGCTAAACATTGCTTAACGTGCTCAAGCTTATCCTGAGTGACCTGAATAACTGCGCCTAATTCCTCGTTAAACAACACCGATAACATATCGTCATCTAACGATTTAAGATTGATATCCAGACCACAGTGACCGGCAAAAGCCATCTCAGCCAAAGTCACGATTAATCCACCGTCAGACTTATCGTGGTAAGCCAGCAAGGCACGCTCTGCAACTAATCTCTGAATCGCATTGAAGAAACCGGCCAGTTTATCAGCATCATGAACATCTGCAGGCTTCTCACCCAGCTGGCGATAAACCTGAGCCAGCGCTGTTGCACCCAAGCCATTACGCCCTTCGCCAAGATCGATAAGCAGTAGTGCATTATCACCTTTGTCTGTACGTAACTGTGGCGTTACCGTCGCCCGAACATCTTCTATTCGAGCAAATGCCGTAATGACCAACGATAGAGGAGATGTCATCTCAACGGTTTTATCATCCTGCTGCCAGCGGGTTTTCATCGACATGGAGTCTTTACCTACCGGAATAGTAATCCCTAACGCAGGGCAAAGCTCTTCACCGACCGCCCGGACGGCTTCATACAAACCGGCATCTTCTCCCGGGTGCCCGGCAGCCGACATCCAGTTAGCAGAGAGTTTAATACGCTTAAGCTCACCAATCTGCGTTGCCGCAATATTCGTTAGCGCTTCACCTACGGCCAGACGGGCCGATGCGGCGAAATCCAATAATGCAACGGGTGACCTTTCTCCCAGAGACATAGCTTCGCCATAATAGCTATCGTAGCTGGCCGTCGTTACCGCACAGTCAGCAACCGGAATTTGCCACGGCCCGACCATTTGATCTCTGGCAACCATACCGGTTACTGAACGATCGCCAATGGTGATGAGGAAGGTTTTCTCTGCCACCGCTGGCAAATGGAAGACCCGATGAACAGCATCTTCAAGGGTAATAGCCGAGCGGTCTAACCCATGTCCATTTGTCTTGAGTGTTTTTACATCCCGTACCATTTTTGGCGTTTTGCCCAATAAGACATCGAGAGGTAAATCAATCGGCTTATTGTCAAAATGGCTGTCATTCATGGTCAATTGAAGTTCTTCGGTTGCTTCACCAATGACAGCGTAAGGTGCCCGTTCACGTTGGCAAATTGCATCAAATAAAGGCAGTTGATCCGGAGAGACAGCCAGTACATAGCGCTCCTGAGATTCGTTACACCAAACTTCCAGCGGGCTCATACCGGGTTCGTCATTAAGGATATCACGCAGTTCAAACTTGCCACCGCGCCCGCCATCGCTGACTAATTCAGGCATCGCATTTGATAAACCACCGGCGCCAACGTCATGAATAAATAGAATCGGGTTGTTATGACCCATTTGCCAACAGCGGTCGATAACTTCCTGACAGCGTCGCTCCATCTCAGGGTTATCCCGCTGAACGGATGCAAAATCCAGATCGGCATCAGACTGCCCAGAGGCCATCGATGAAGCAGCTCCGCCGCCGAGGCCTATATTCATCGATGGTCCGCCCAGTACGATCAACTTAGCGCCGACGACAATTTCGCCTTTCTGAACGTGATCGGCTCGAATGTTGCCAATTCCACCCGCTAACATAATTGGCTTATGATAACCGCGCAGTTCCTGACCATTGTGACTGGAGACTTTTTCTTCATAAGTGCGGAAATAACCCAGAATTGCCGGGCGACCAAACTCGTTGTTAAACGCAGCTCCGCCTAAAGGCCCTTCTGTCATAATATCCAGAGCCGTTACAATGCGTTCAGGCTTACCGAAGTTTTGTTCCCAAGGTTGTTCAAAACCGGGAATACGCAGGTTAGAAACCGAAAAACCAACCAGGCCCGCCTTCGGTTTGGCTCCCCGTCCGGTAGCACCTTCATCGCGAATTTCACCGCCGGAACCGGTTGCAGCCCCCGGCCAAGGTGAAATAGCTGTCGGATGGTTATGCGTTTCTACCTTCATCAGAATATGTGCTGCTTCCTGATGGTAATCATAAATACCTGAGGCCGGTTGGGCAAAGAATCGGCCAACCTCTGACCCTTCCATTACTGCCGCATTATCTTTATATGCCGATAAAACATAATCAGGCGTTTGCTCAAACGTATTTTTAATCATCTTAAATAATGATTTAGTTTGAGTTTTACCATCAATAATCCAGTCGGCGTTAAAAATTTTATGGCGGCAGTGTTCTGAATTGGCCTGAGCAAACATGTACAACTCAATATCCGTCGGATTCCGGCCCAGACGGTTAAAGGCTTGCAATAAGTAATCAATCTCATCCGGCGCTAAAGCTAATCCCAGCTTTAGGTTGGCACTGTCTAATGCTTGACGGCCATTGGTTAAAATATCGATTTCAACCAGTGGTGTTGGCTGATGATGAGAAAAAAGGGCTTCGGCCTGATTGAAATCAGTAAACACCGACTCCATCATACGATCATGTAGTAACCCGGACAGCGTAAACCACTGGGCTTGGGACAGGGTGTCAGATTGAATGTAATAGGCGATTCCACGCTCAAGGCGCTCAACCTGCACTAAACCACAGTTATGTGCGATATCCGTCGCTTTAGATGACCATGGAGAAATGGTGCCCGGTCTTGGTGTAATCAATAATAAGCGACCTTCCGGTTGATGCCCGGCCAAGGAGGGACCGTATTGAAGTAAACGCTCCAGCTTTATAGTTTCATCACTGGATAGTGGAGCAGTCAGGTCAGCAAAATGAACATATTCAGCGTAAATATCACTAACCGGAAGTTGGGCTTCTTCACAAAGTGATAATAGTTTAGTGATACGAAAAGCGGATAAAGCTGGGGAACCGCGCAAAATTTCCATAGTAGATTGTCTCTAGTCTAAGGCTGAGCGAAGGAAAACTGCCGCCATTATAGAGAATCAATCACAATGACGAAACCGTTTGCGTAGCTATTATTTTTTGAAGCAGGAATCTCATCCTGAATACATAGTGTTTGCCAAGTCGCACTGAGTTGAGCAAAATGCGTCATTAGCATTTAAGTTCATCGATTCCTTAGCGACAAATAGATAGATAATTTCATTTAATATCAATAGATAAACAGCTGTACGGGATAATTCATACCAGAGCAGTTTGTATCGATACAAATATTCGTTCTGGCCGTATTCAGCAAAAATTCCACCTATAGAGAAAATTATTTGAAACCACTAAAGATCGGTTATCTGTTTATTGGTGTCGTGACCTTACTCGTGACTTTAGCGCTGTGGCCAATGTTCCACTGGCATAGTAACGAGGAGTCTCAGATTCAAAAAATTCAAGCCCGTGGCGTACTGAATGTCGCGACGCTCAATGCGACCCCATATTATTACAAAGGTAGTAACGGGCCCGGAGGTTTAGACTACGAACTGGCTAAACTCTTTGCCGAATACCTAGGCGTTAAGCTTAATGTTGAGACCAAACATAACATTACTAACCTTTTCCCTGAACTTGAAAATCAACAAGCAGATATTTTAGCTGCCGGGCTGATATACAACCCCGATCGAATGAAAGAGTACAGCACAGGCCCTGCTTATTACTCGGTATCCCAGCAGTTGGTTTACCGGCAAAACACGCCTAAGCCAAAATCGTTGGAGAATTTAAAAGGCCAGCTAACCGTAGTAACCGGTGCAGCCAGTATTTCAACGCTCCATCAGCTTAAAAAGAGCAAGTATCCGGAATTGGCATGGAATTCATCATCAACCAGTTCATCGATTGAATTACTTAAGCAAGTTGCTGACGGTGAACTCGATTACACCATCGCAGACTCTGTCACTATTGCTATTCTCCAACGGGTTTACCCGAATCTTGCCGTTGCCTTTGATATAACAGAGGAAGAACCGGTGATGTGGTATGTCAGAAATAGCGATGACAATAGTCTAAATGCCGCCATGCTCGATTTTTTCAACCAAATTATTGAAGACGGTACGCTGGCTAAGCTGGAAGAAAAGTATCTGGGGCACGTTGGCGAATTCGACTATGTCGATACAAAAACGTTCTTGGATGCGATTGATAATGTCCTCCCGGGACTTCAGCCCCACTTTGAAAAGTATGCAACTAAAATTGACTGGCGGCTCGCTGCGGCAATTGCCTACCAAGAGTCACATTGGGATCCGCTGGCAACATCGCCAACCGGCGTACGCGGGATCATGATGTTGACGCGTAATACTGCAGAATCATTGGGAGTGACCGATCGTCTTGATCCGGAGCAGAGTATCAAAGGCGGGATTACTTACCTCCAGCAGCTTATTGAGAAGATACCAAAAACTGTGCCTGAAGATGACCGAATATGGTTTGCGCTGGTTGCCTACAATATGGGATATGCCCACATGCTTGACGCACGTAGTCTCACCGCTCAGCAGGGAGCAAATCCGGACAGTTGGGCTGATGTTAAAAAAAGACTGAAGATGCTGAGTCAAAAGCAATACTACAGTAAAACTCGCTATGGCTATGCTCGCGGCCATCAGGCCTATCAGTTTGTTGAAAATATTCGCCGTTATCGGATCAGCCTGATCGGATATCTGCAAAAGAAGGAGAACCAAATGGCTAATACCCTCTTAGCGGCAGCACAAGAAACCGAAATGGGCTCGTCTTACCCTGCCGTTAAACTTAGCCAGTTAAAGGCTACAACCCCCTAAATTAGGCCGGGGTTATTTTGTCGGTTCAAAGCAGCCCCTGTCTTAGCTTCTTTTGCGCCTTAATTTGTTCACGCCGCCGCTTAAAGAAATCACTTAAGTAAGCTGAGCACGTTTCTGCCAGTACATCTGCCACGACTTCAACCTGATGATTCATTCCCGGATGTCCGAGCACATTCAGTAAAGAGCCGGCAGCTCCTGTTTTAAGATCCTTTGCACCATATACCAAACGTTGAATACGGCTATGCACCATAGCCCCGGCACACATCACGCAGGGCTCAAGGGTGACATATAAGGTTGTATTCAGTAATCGATAATTTTGCAGAACCAGCCCGCCCTGTTGAAGCGCCATAATTTCGGCATGGGCCGTTGGGTCATGTCGGCCAATAGGTCGGTTCCAACCTTCACCAATAACTTGATTATCTAGCACCAAAACGGCACCGACCGGGATTTCGCCTTCATCATCTGCCCGCTTGGCCAATTCAAGCGCATAGCGCATCCAGTCTTCATCTGTATAAGACGTTTGCATCATTAAATTATCTAACCCTGTTACTCGTCATTATTCACTATCATCTGTCAACGGAGCATTGTACCGGAGAGCGCACAACAGTCCTATAAAAGGAATGCACTCTATTTTTAACTAATTATAAGAATAAATCCTCTCCACATGCCGGTAAAAGAATAGCGACAGATTTTCGGCGAGTAGAAGCAAATCGAGGAGATATTCAGACCGGAAAATTCAAATAGAGAAAAGGCACCCTAAGATGCCTTTTGTTGATTATGAAAACGTCAACGGGCTTAGATTCCCATCAGCATCAACCCGCCATGCATACTGGCAACGTGAAAGAACCGGGTCATCCTGAATGCTGTCACTGTATCCACTATACAAAACTAAAGGCTTGCCCAAGCGGAGCTCTAACTGATTAACCTTTTCCTTTGATAAGCAGCGCATAGTAATTATCCAGCCGCCGTAGGCTCTGGTCACCTGACTGCCAATAAGATTTACTTTATTGAGAAAAAATGAATCAGCATAAACTTGCTCAACCAACCGTTGAGGAGATCCGGTAAGTAGCCATACTTGGGTATTCTCATCATCAATATATTCAGCTAATCGTTGCTGAACCTGTGGGAAAGGAACAACCTGCTGTTTAAAATCTTCAACAAACTGCGCTTCCAGCCATTTTAATCGTGCTTCATTCTGACCGGCAGTCATTGCCCAGAGCAATAAGCTCACCGGCCAGCGACAAGAGCGCCCGCCGACCAATAAACCTATACCAATCAATGGCAGCAGTGGAATAACTAATAGAAGGTTCAGCGGTAAACTCTTAACCAGATGGCGTAAAAAGCGACCAAATAAATCTTGCTGATGTAATGTACCGTCCAAATCAAAAAACACAGTGCGCTGATGCTGTTTGTTAGTTGGCAAACTGACTCCTAAAGTAGAATATGGCAGCTATCTTATATTGATTAAACCACCCGACCGTTGATTGGGCGAGTATAACTTTTTTTATCTTGTTTATCGTCATTCGACAAACAACTAACCGTTGGTATCACGCTCAAGCCAGCGTATAATCGCCCGCCAAATCAAGAGAGATAAGCCATGGCCTTACTGATTACACACAAATGTATCAATTGCGATATGTGCGAACATGGCTATTATATTATTTAAAAACATACCGTTAGTTTTATGTGTTATGAAATACAAGTAACACAATTCAACTATAATTTTTTAAGTAGCACACTCCGTAACACAAAAATAAAGCTCCCGAAGGAGCTGTGCATCTAAAAATCAATTAGCAAATAATCGGCTACGTTTTCGTATACTGTTTATCATTCGCTCCCGGAACGTCCGTTTTATTTTAGGGATATTCCAGCTCTTGAACCAGTGATGTATCGCATACGTGTTAGGGGTGATATCGGATAAAAGCATTTGCTTTACTGGCTGTTCTTCGTCGTAAGGATTATAAGGATAAAAACACTCCCGCGATAAAACAGATATATCATGCTCACTTGAATGTAATATCGAAGTGAATATCTCAGGGACTATTTTAAAATCACCAGAATAATTATCATAATAATCTATAACTTCCTTTATTAGCGGGTGTCCTTTTTCGGCTCCTAGAACTGCAACATTTATCCTTGTCCCGGCTAAATTCTCTGGTGATGCAAAAGCATCCAAATTACATAAGTCATTTAAACTTTTAACTATCTCGATATCCGTATCTAAATACACACCACCATGCTCATATAGCGCACGAAACCGCATATAATCAGCAGCAAAGGCGTACTGTTTTTTATCAAGCGCATTCTTCACGTATTCATTATCTAAGTATGAATTAGACTCGTCCCATCTAACTATTTCCCAGTCATGAAGTTTATCCCCCCACGTAGCCATACACTTATCAACTAAAGGGGGAAATTGCTGCCCGCCAAACCAACAATAGTGAATCTTTTTAGGAATGCTCATACGCTTCTAACTCTTACCTTTAACTATTTGAATATAATTATATATCTTCATAGTCTTAAAAACTTACTTTTCGCATATTAAATAATAACAACTGCATAACCCATCACAGTGCAGTTGTTATTAAAATGCAAAAGATTAAGCGAAACGATACCAACCCATCAATTTGATATATGAGTTAGTCACACCAAATGATGTTCCAGATCCTACCGAGCTAGACTTACCTGAAACTGTATGACTATGAGCGCCAATTGCTACTGTATGCACATGATTTCCTGCGGCCTCTGTGTTGTGAAATATTGTTGTCGCTGTATGACCATCTATCCAGTTACTTCCACCGCCTACGAAACCGTAGCCCCCTTTAATACTGTGGGTATGGTTCCCCTGTGGTATTCGATGTCTTTGTTCCATAATCAAACGCACTGACGGTTTTCGTGCCATAATCAAACGCGCCGCTCGTAGCACTGAATGTATGAGCATGTGCCAGCATATTTGCCACAGATAATGAAACGGTATCAAATCCGCCCAATTCTTTAAGGTCTGATCCGTCCATCTTCCCTAATCGGATCGTTCTTTCTTCTCCGACATATTTCCAAGTAGTACCAGGAAATATTGTGTTGGGGTTTTTGTTCTCCGCAAAAAACATGACTATGCCAATCGGGTATACCGCATCAACAAAGCCTAAATCAGCAAGCGTAATACTAATATCGCTAGTTAATGCCTTACCATTCACTTTACGAGTGGACGGTAGTGGCCATGTTGACTAATCCCATATTGAGGGATTGAATCTGGCTATCCACCACTGCCGATTCAGTTTTTTTCTGCTCCGGCGTTGCTGGCTTTCCAATAACCGCATTCATAAAATCACGGGACAGGCTGTCAGTGGCATTACCGAGCCCACCTAAGGCGGCTTTTAGTGCTATTGCCTTTTCTGCGCTCTCTTTTGTGATGACACCTTGCTCTTTTTGGGTTTTTAGGAGTTTTTCCAGTTCCTGACGGCCTTTTAATACCATCTTAACCGTCCGATTATCCGTAATGCCTAACTCTTTAATACGGAAAATAGCCTCTTCTTTTCCCATCCCTTGAACGGAATCGGCAAGGCGTAGCATGCCTTCAACGGCATCAATCGCCCCGCCCTTGGTATCTTTTAGGGATACGCCCTGATTCAACATCTTGGAATGCTTCACCGATGGACTCAGCCATATCAGTCAGTGAATCCCGCGCCCCTTGAGCATCGCCGCCTAATGCCTCTGCTGCTTTCCCGAACGCGTCCAGTTCTTCGACTGCCACACCTAACGTATCGGCGGTTTGGGCTACCGCTGAGACGTTCTCAGCATCAGAAATAGCGCTGCTGATAATGCCACCGACGGACAGCGCGATACCTAAAAACCCTAATGCACTTTTAGCAAACCCGGTTAATGCTTTGTCTCGCCGCTCCAGTGATGCGGAACCGCCTTCTGTGACGTCGTTTAACTCACGGATAGCATCTGCGGCCCCGTCTGTTCGTGTTTCTAACTCGCGGGTAGCGTCTCCTGATTCAGACAGCTGGTCAGAAAGATTACCGACACTGTCATCAATGCCGGAATCCTGAAAAGCGCGCCCCATTGAGTCCAGTAAATCATTAAAGTTTTCGGTAGATGATCGAGTGACAACATTGGCCGCGCGCAAAGAAGCGATGATGCCATCCGTCGATTTACGTGTGTCGTCTATACGATCTCGCGCATATCATCGCTCACATATTCCCACTTTAAATTTTCAATGTTTATAGGGCGTACTCCCGTCAGGATCATGAATCTAACTGCATTCTTTTGATGGGGAGAAGTACATGCGGCTACATTCAGCCAGAGTGCGGCTATAGATTCAATATCCGTAAACAGCCTAGATGGTGCTGGCTTTTTTACTCTTGAGGATACGTAGTCATCCGGAACACCGGCGGAAATATCGCGTCCGTTACAGTATAATGGCGCCGCAAACTTCCAAACCCGCCGGAGTTCTGCAAACAATTCCAACACATGATTATTCGATTTAGTCGCTATCCAACTATCAAGCACACCAATCAATTTGTTAAAAGTCACATAACTAAACGTATCCCGACCACTAAAGGCCAATTGTATCTGCTTTACGCGGCAAGCATAGGTATCAAAACTATTCTGGCCTAACTTCTGACGTTGAACTTTAGCGGCTAAATTAGCGGTATACGCCTCCAGCACGCTATGAACGGAATCAGATGTTAACCCCCTCCTGCCATTTCTAGCGCCTTTTCCCTAGCTATAGGGATCGCAAGCTCAGGCCCCCCCCAATTTCTTACCTTTCAACCCCATTTTTTTAGGGAATTCAGCATACAGAGTTACCTTACCGGCTTTACTGAAATCGATACGTAAATAACTATCCTTTTCGTACTTAGATCGTAGAGGTTGGCCCAAGTGCGCTAGTATTGTTTTTGCGGCAGTAACACAGATTCGCATGTGCGAACTTGTATAAGGGGGCTTGCATGATTCCCAGTTATCCAATGCGGTTAAAAAAACATCATTATTGGGCTTTTTTAGGTTTTGTGTTACAGTGCGCGGCATCCTGATCCCCCGTGTTTATTGAGCCTTAAATTAAAGCTCGCACATGTAGGCTTTTAACAGGTTGAAAAACGGTCTGTGTTGCGGTTTTGTGTTACTGATTTGAGTTTTTCAACGTTCAGAACACTGTATAAAATACAGTAATTACGTAAAGGTGCGGAATGTGACAGGCCATTAATTCGCTGATATAGATAGGATTTTTAGGTAAGTTATTGAAATGGCGTTATTGATAAAAAAGAGCTGCATTAATTGCGATATGTGCGAACCAGAGTGCCCGAATCAGGCGATTTCGATGGGTGTAGATATCTATGAAATTGATCCGGACCTTTGCACTGAATGTATCGGACACTATGAACAGCCGACCTGTATGAAAGTATGCCCGATAGATAACACCATCATTCACGATCCTGCACATCAAGAGAGTAATGAACAGCTGTGGGATAAATTCGTGTTACTACATCATTCAGATAAATTGTAATCCCTATCGATGATAGATAGCGGTAAAAAAGGACGCAATAGCGTCCTTTTTAGTGCCAATAATCTCAGAATCGGCCTATTTTGCCCTATTCTGACACCACCATTCAGCTAACAAAATACCTGTCGCAACAGAAACGTTTAAACTTTCGACATTCCCCGTCCCGTCAATAGAGACGCTCATATCGCTTTGTTCCATTGTGGTATCAGATAAACCATCTCGCTCTTCACCGAGTACCAATACCGTTTTGGCTGGCAACTTAGCTTTAGCCAATGGTGTACCTTTATGGCTGGATGTAGTCACAATGGTATAACCTGCGCGACGGAATACATCTAAAGCCTCAGGGAAATCATCAATACCAATTGCGGTAAGATGCTCAGCACCACCTTCAGCAGTACGGATAGCGGCACCAGACTCTAATAAGCTAGGATCGCGCAATAACACACCTTTTACGCCAAAATGAGCGCAAGAGCGCATCATGCCACCGAGGTTATGAGGATTACCGACGTTCTCCATAGCGACAACACAATCAGTCGCAGTTGCTTTAGCAAGATAATCAGCAACGGTTAACCCGCCACGCTTTTTAATCAGAAAACAGACGCCACCGTGATGTTCAGTTCCTGAAACTTTAGCCAGCTCTTCTTCTTCAACAACATGGTAGGCTTTGCGATTAGCCGCCATCCAACGAAGAGCTTCACGGAATCGAGGAGTCACAGACTGGATAAAATAGGCCCGGACAATGGCATCAGGTCGACTCTGAAACAGAGCTTTACAGGCATTCTCGCCATAAACCTTGGTTTCTTCTTCACGCTGTTTACGTAGCTGCGCTGGATCGATCTGGCTTTTGCCACTAATTCCACCATGATCAAAAGGCTCAGGTTCACTGACATCCTGCAATCTAGCCTGCCAGGCAGAGCGCGGAGCCTTTTCATTTTCATTACGTACCGGACGGCGTGGACGTTCGCTATCTCCCCAACGAGGATTTTTTTCGCTGCGGTTCGCATTTTTATTTGCCGGGCGACTTTTATCCGAGCGTTTATTGCTCTTATCATCTTTATTATCATCACCGCGGACGTACATTACTTTTACTTTGCCGTTCTTACCGCTAAAAGAGTCACTCATATCTATTCTCCACTCCCACCATCGCACTCGGCGCGCAGATTACCTGATGTTTTCTCGGTAAGCCACTAATGATCTGCTAAAAGACTAAAACTATTGTAACCATCGACAAAACCACATTGTAGACAGTTAATGGTTTGTACATAATAAGTAGCATTAATGTATATCGTACAATCTCATTGAGGTAACAGCATGAATACCCTTTGTCCTTCCTGTTTAACAACTAATCGCATCCCTGAAGATCGCGTTGAAGAGGACGCCAAATGTGGCCGCTGTGGGCATGAGCTTTTTGATGGCGAAGTTATCAACGCTAACAAAATGTCTCTTGATTCACTGCTAAAGGATGATTTACCCGTTGTCATCGACTTCTGGGCCCCGTGGTGCGGGCCTTGCCGTAATTTTGCTCCAATCTTTGAGGACGTTGCTCAAGAGAGAGAGCGGCAATTTCGCTTCGTAAAAGTCGATACAGAAGCAGAACAAGAATTAAGTACCCGTTATGGTATCCGTAGTATACCTACCATTATGGTATTCAAGAAGGGACAACGCATCGATATGCTAAATGGTGCAATGCCAAAAGAGTCCTTTAACCAGTGGCTAGACGAAGTGTTAGCCAATAATAGCTAAAAATTATTGCTACAATAAACCATGACTGAGGGGGACATAATAACGTATTATGCCCCCCTCAATTTTTGAGGCCTTACTCAATACCGCTTCTATAGATGAGTATTGTTATTCTGCAAAAACTATTCAGGCACGCATAAAATGGCGACAGAAATTGAATTCACGCCCCTCTCAAATAATGTCGTATTAAATCTTCGTGAAGCACGCTTAGCCTTATCAACCCGCAATTTTAAAGCCCGGGGCTGCCGAGTGGTACGTTGCGAACGCTGCCTGCTACCAGTAACTCATTGCCTATGTTCTTCGATTTCCACCATGGCTGCCAATAGCTGTTTTTGTTTACTGATGTATGATACTGAACCGCTAAAACCAAGTAATACCGGTAGGTTAATTGCAGATATTCTGCCAGATACCAAGGCCTTCCTTTGGTCCAGAACGGATATTGACCCACAGCTATTAGCGTTATTATCCGATCCGGGCTATCAACCTTATGTGATCTTCCCTGCTTCGTATTCACATCCGGCAAGAGTAACGAAACAGGTGGAGAGACAGCCTCAAAAGCGCCCGTTATTTATTATGCTTGACGGTACCTGGGCGGAAGCGAGAAAGATGTTTCGAAAAAGCCCCTATCTGGATAATCTTCCGGTTCTGGCAATCGACGCGGATAAGAGCTCAGACTACCTTCTGAGAGAAGCCAGTAATAAAGAGCAGCTATGTACTGTAGAAGTGGCGATCAGGCTACTATCTCAAGTTAACGACCAACCCGCAGCAGAACAATTAAATAATCACTTTATTAACTTTAAGCAGCGTTATCTGGCAGGAAAAGCCAACAGAACGTTAGATGCCTTTATTAATTGTTCAGAGAAAAACAGGTAAGCAAAATCTAATTATTTTTTATATTCATATAATTCAATGCGATAAATACGCACTTGGTTAAAATCTGTTATATCTACGACAGTTTTATAATATAAGCGCTGTTTTTTGGTCACATTAGCATTAAGTGGTGGTAGTATTATCCGATTCGACTGTTAACTATATACACGTTATGGTCAGTCACCATAACCCAACAAGAGAAGAATGCACTGTGATGTTGTCATCATTTAAACGTAAGAAATCTCAACAACACCTTGCACAATTGCCTAAAATATCTCAGCCAATTGATGATATTAAAATATTATCAACGCCTGGTGATTATCGCTCTACTTTACTTGACTTGATTAACCATGCAGAGCATCGCATATATCTGATTGCGCTCTATTTAGAACATGATGATGCGGGTATCGATATCCTATCTGCCGTTTATCAGGCTAAAATACGTCGCCCAGAATTAGAAGTGGCTATATTAGTAGACTGGCATCGTGCACAGCGGGGAAGAATTGGGGATGCCAAAGAAAATACTAATGCAGATTGGTATTGTAAAATGGCCCAACAGCATCCCGGAATTGAAATTCCAATCTACGGTGTCCCTGTTAACACGCGTGAAGCTTTAGGCGTACTACATTTAAAAGGCAGTATTATCGATAATACGGTTGCCTACACCGGTGCCAGCGTAAATGACGTCTATCTTCATCAACATGATAAATATAGATACGACCGCTATCAACTCATCACCAATCCTGCATTAGCTGACAGCATGGCGGGCTATGCCAAGCAATCGGTACTTACATCTGAAGCCGTGCACCGCTTAAACTGTAAAGATCGCCCGAAAAGCCCTGAACTTAAAAATGAAATCAAAAAGTTCAGACAAGGCTTGAGAACTAAGGGCTACGAGTTTCAAGGCAATGTAGGGAACGACCAGTTAGCAGTGACTCCACTTGTCGGCTTAGGCCGCCACAGTCCGCTGAATAAAACCATTAACTGGTTGATGAATGCTACCGAAGAAAAACTAACCATCTGTACCCCCTATTTCAACTTGCCGGCTCAACTGGTGAAAAATATCGTTTCACTCCTTCGTCAGGGTAAACAAGTTGAAATTATCGTAGGCGACAAAACGGCCAATGATTTCTATATTCCGGAAGATCAGCCATTTAAAATCATTGGCGCCTTACCTTATCTCTACGAAATCAATCTTCGCCGTTTCGTTACGCGTTTACAGCGTTATATTGACCAAGAGCTACTGACTATTCGCCTTTGGAAGGATGAAGACAATACTTACCACCTCAAAGGAATTTGGGTTGATAATAACTGGCAGTTGATTACAGGTAACAATCTGAATCCACGAGCCTGGCACCTTGATCTGGAAAATGCGATCCTAATTCATGATCCTAAAGGCGAACTAAAAGATGCTCGCCAGCGTGAATTAGAATGCATCAGGACACATACTTTTGTTGTTAGTCATTATCAGCAATTGCAAAGTATCCAATTCTATCCGGTGAAGATCCGTAAACTTATCCGTAGGCTAAGACGTATCCGCATCGATAAGCTGATCAGTCGTATTCTGTAACTTCATCTGGTAACAACAGGCCTTCAATTTTGAGGGCCTTTTAATTTCTGCTGTATCCCATTCTTATATCATCAAGCATTTATAATATGTTACGCCTACGCCTAATAGATAGAATATTCAGCTGAAATGGCCTCATCAATAAAAAGAGCCTCGCGTCTTTTTTCACTGGAGTTATCAGTTTAATTAATGTTTATTAACGGAATGAATAACACAAATAAGGATTACAACAATGAAATTTAAAGTTCTGTTAGGTACCGCTCTTATTCTTAGCTGTATGAACGTTCAGGCTCGTAGTATGGAAGCCATCCAACAATCAGGTACGCTGAAGGTGGGTGTGCCAGGAGACTATGCTCCGTTGGCATTTATTGATGCTGAGGGTAAGTTAGCCGGATATGATATTGATATGGCCAAGGCGTTAGGTAAAGACCTAAACTTGAAGGTCGATTTTGTTAAGACCAGTTGGCCAACCCTTTCTGCTGATTTAGCGGCAGATAACTTTGACGTAGCGATGGGTGGAGTAACCGCAACCGCCAAGCGGGAAGCTGAATTCGGACTAAGTAAACCTATCGTAGCCAATGGAAAGATTGCACTGGCTAGCTGCGCGGTTGCTAAAGAACTGCCTGACTTATCCCAGATAGATCGTCCTAGCGTTAAGCTGGTAGTTAATCCGGGTGGCACAAATCAAAGTTTTGTTGACGGGCATATCAAGCAGGCACAAATTATTCGGGTTAAAGATAACTTCGATAACCTACAGGCTCTGCGAGATAAAACCGCTGACGTCATGATTACTGACCTGATTGAAGGTGATTACTACCAGAATAAAGAACCAAATGTGTTGTGTATGGCAACAGATAAACCGTTCTCCGGAACCGAGAGCCACAAAGTGTATATGGTCAAAAAAGACAATACAAAGCTGCTTGAAAGTATTAATACTTGGCTACAGGGAGAGACAAAATCTCAGTTAGCTAAGCAATGGAACGTCAGAGAGGAATAATTCGCTCAAGTACCATGTTCTTGATTTATATGCCCTGATAGCCATCAGGGCTTTTTTATTGACGCGATACATACATAGATGCGATAAGTTGCCCAATGTGTTCCCAACATCGTCGTCCTACTCTGTCGAGACGCTTACCGACAAACTTCAGACAAAACAAAAAGGCTGGCAGTTCCCTACAATACTCGTATCATCCTGATACTCGCCCCTCCGGGGCCAGCGCAAGCGCTGTTCCAAATCGTTCCCGACGATTTGGTCGCATGTTACGCACCTGC
>POVV01000436.1_pt1 | contig 27570 bp, 24 predicted proteins | sample 1560271 | NCBI WGS metagenome assembly POVV01 (sample SAMN08337232, study PRJNA429181) | Bioreactor metagenome, whole genome shotgun sequencing project. | biome: cows' rumen and soil; feature: anaerobic; isolation source: anaerobic chemostat enrichment culture, galacturonate as sole carbon... | reverse complement strand
ACCTCTTTCATGGCATCTTCCCAGGAGTCCACATGGTATATATCTGCATTGGCTCCAAAATATTTTAGGGCCGCCTCGTGGGTGTAGGCACCTTCCACTCCCTGATACACCACCCGTGCCTGATTGACAGGAAGGCTCTTTACCGGGCGGAAATCATATTCCGCCTTCAATCCGTGTTCCGCCATAAGCTTGTACTGGAAATGGCGGCTGATGGTCATCATCTGGGTGAACAGCTCCCTTACCGCCTGTTTATGGAATTCATCTTCCACCATACCGGTCACGGCCTCGATCTTCTGCTGCTCCCTTTCCCTGTCATAAACCTGCTTACCTGTTTCAATTTTATATTCGGCCACCTGGCCGCTAAGCGCCATCCGCTTTTCAAATAACGATACAATCTCACGGTCAATCCCGTCAAGCTGTTTTCTGATTTCCTGTAAATCCAATGTTTTCATGGGTCTTATCATTCCTTTGTCTTATCTGATGTGTGCTTAAGCCCTGTCAGAAATCTTTCCCTGGCTTTTCAGCTCTGCTTCCAGCATGGCCTTTATCTGATTCTCTACATAAGCGCCGGGGAATTTCCGAAACTCCGGCTCCAACTCCTTTGTAAAAAAGGGTTTGCCAAACTCAATCGTCACCTGAGAGGGAAGCATGCGGGGAAATTGCCGTTCAAACACCTCCGCAGTTCCGGTAATTGCAACCGGTACTACCGGGCAGCCGCTTTTTTCCGCAATCTTAAGGCTTCCTTCTTTAAAAGGAATCAGGTCTAAGGGACTCTCCTCCCGGTTCCTGGTACCTTCCGGAAAGATCCAGACGGAAACACCTCGTTTTACCTGATCGATTCCTGTGAGAATGGTCTTTAAGCCTTCTTTTAAATTCTTTCTGTCAAGAAACAGACAATTTACATACTTCATCCAGGTGGAAAGCAGAGGGATCTTCTCCATTTCTTTTTTTGCCACAAATCCCATAAGGTCGGGAACCGTCACATAACCTACAAGAATATCAAAATAGCTCCTGTGATTTCCAACGTACAAAACGGCCCGGTCATCAGGAATGTTCTCCCTTCCCTTAACCGTGATGCTCACGCCTGCCATACGAAGAATGATCCGGAAAATCCATTGAACCACCGCCAGACTCTGGACATCCCGCTGGCGGCGGTCCTTTTTACCGGTCAGCCACTCAAAAATAATGACCGGAATGCTTAAAATCAAAAATAAGATGACTGTTGCTGCTACAAGAATAAAACGTATCATTGGTCTAGCCCTCCATTTCATCTATTATATAAAATGGTGACTTTAATTACAATACTACCCGCCTTTCTTTTTTGTAATTTGTTCAAACAACAGTCCTGTGGCAAACCACAGCGGTGCAAAGTCCAGACGGATCAGTCCGTCTATGTTGGAGTTTCGCCCCGTATAATCCCACGGGCACATCCCTCTGCCCCGCAAAAGGGTACCGGCAAAATATTCCGCCACAAAAATGAGAACCATGTAAAGAAATCCATGGCGGATAGCAAGATCCGCTTTCTTTGCCGTAAATCCTGAACCGGGATTCACCCACCGGTCAATAAGATCTCCAATGGGACCTAAAAGTGCTCCGCAGCCATAAATGGGAAACATTAAAAGGGACGTCTGCCCCATAAGCCGCCAGTCTTGGCGCAAAATGGATTCCGTGGAGGTAAAGATGACCTCCAGGCACCAGCCTGTCACTCCGCATTTGCAGAAATTAAGTGGCAGTTGTTTTAAGTTTATTTGTGATAGTGTCTTCATACCCTTCATTATGCGCCGGTTATGGGGATATTATGTTCTTCTGTAAAAGAATTCTATAAAAGTGGAGACAACAATCTGCTCCCCTGTTCCTTGATCCGGATGAAAAGACTTCTCTCCTCATACACCTCTCTAGTGATCTCTTTGCACACCTTTAGGTCCTCCAGGAACAGAGCTTCCAGCCTGCGGGTCGTCTCCTCGTCGTAGATTACCGCATTTACTTCAAAATTCAACTCAAAGCTTCGGATATCCATATTGGCAGTGCCATAAGAGCTGACCTTTCCGTCGGTCATGACCCCCTTGGAATGGAGAAACCCATTTTCATAGGTATAGCACCTGGCCCCGGCCGATATTAAATCCCCTACATAGGAATAGGAAGCCCAGTAAACAAAGGGGTGATCCGGCTTACAGGGGATCATCAGCCTTACATCAACACCGGAACGGGCAGCTACTGACAAAGCAGTAAGCACAGCATCATCAGGCACAAAATAAGGTGTCTGGATGTAGATATGATCCCTGGCCTTTGAAAAGAGCCGGATATAATTATCCCGGATCTGGCGGCTCCTTGCATCCGGACCGCTTGCGATGATCTGGATTCCAAGATGCTTTCTCTCATCATTCATGTCAACCACACCAAGGAAATCCAGACAGCTTCCGTCTTCATCTTCACAAAAATATTTCATATTCCGAAACAGGTTTTCTCCTGCTGCGTAATTCCAGTCCAGGGCAAAACGGATCTGAAGGCTTAGCACAGACCCTCCCTGCAGCTTTAAATGAGTGTCTCTCCAATAACCAAACCTGGTATCCTTTGAAATATATTCCCGGCCGATGTTAAAGCCTCCCACATATCCGATCCTGTTGTCAATGACCACGATCTTTCTGTGGTTTCTGTAGTTTACACGAAGCTGAAGCCTGCCAAGTATGGGCGGGAAAAAGATTCCTACCTTTACCCCGTTTTCCTTGAGCCGGTTCCATTTGTCCTTACGCATGAAACGCCCCCCCATACCGTCGCAGAGAATGCGCACTTCAACTCCTGCTCTGGCCCGCTCTATGAGGATGGGAATTATGGAGTCAAACACTTCATCGTCCTTTATGATATAATACTGCAAATGAATAAAATGGGCCGCATTGGAAAGCTCCATTCTCAAGTCTTTAAATTTTTCCTCACCGTCCGTAAAAATCTCAACCGTGTTGTCAACGGTCAGCACAGATCCGGAAGTCTCCAGATTGTACAGCACCAGGTCCTCATAGTCACGGGACAAAGACGATACCAGGCTGATATCATGGCTTTTTAAAAATTCTTCCTGGTTTTTTGCGGAATAACGCACCCGGTCTTCCACTTCCTTAATCCGGAACAGCTTGCCCTTTCGCATATCCTGGCCCAGAAGCAGATAAACAAGAATACCGAATACCGGAACAAAATACAGGGCCAGAAGCCAGGTCCAAACTGCTTTGGGATCACGACGCTGGAAAAATACGATGATAATTGACAGAATCAGGTTGATATAAATCAGATGATCAATCAGCCAGTTCCAGATCTCAACTGCCTGTAAAAAAATCGTTTCCATAATAAATCCCTCCTGTCTAAGCGGTCACGATCCGCTTTATGCGAGCAATGAGGCATACCTCATAGCTTTCTTCGGGATATTTAATTGCAGAAAAGGGCCACCGCTGATGCGATGACCCTTTTATACAAACTGATTTCTCTCCCTATTGTAATGATAATCAATCGCGGCCAGAGAAAGGGTCAGGTCATCCTCCTGGATCCCAAGGCTATGGCAGCATTCCTCAAGAGAAGGATAATAATCTCTTAACTGAGTATTGACATAGCTTAGCAGCATCACCGGATCTTTAGGTATATTAAACATTTTTTCCTCCTCCTATTCTGTTAACACATTTATTCTATCATAATTTTTCCCAGTTGTGAATCTTTCAGAACAGGGCCGAAGAAATTTCATGGAAAAATCCCAGGGAAAATGTACTGAGAAAAAATTTTCATTGAAACCAATGAGCCGGAATTAGCGGAAGAATTCCTTTCCCTTGGAGTTGACGGCCTTGTCACCACAAGCCTGTATACCGCTTCACCCCTGGATATTGGAGTCAAAATCAGCATAAAGGATTGTTAAGCAAAAGTTCTCCTGTACGAATGAGGAAATCAGTGCTACAATCAGATATTGAAATCCTTTAGGAGGTATCCTGTATATGAAAAAAATACTTATGCTGGGAACTGGGGGCACCATAGCCTGTAAGCGGAGCGACAGTGGTTTAAAGCCTCTCCTCACCACTGTCGAAATTCTTTCCTATGTTCCGGAAACGTCAGAATTCTGTCAGGCAGACAGCCTGCAGATACTCAATATAGACAGTACCAATATGCAGCCAGGCCATTGGCTTACCATGGCAAAAGCTATTGAAACCCATTATAAGGATTACGATGGCTTTGTCATCTGCCACGGCACGGATACCATGGCTTATACGGCTTCTGCTCTTTCTTACCTGGTCCAGAATTCGGAAAAACCAATTGTCATTACCGGCGCGCAAAGGCCCATTGACATGGAGAATACCGATGCCCGCACCAATTTATCTGACAGCCTCCGGTTTGCCAGCGAGCCTAAGGCCCATGGCGTTACCATAGTATTTGACGGCAAGGTCATTGCAGGCACCAGAGGGAAAAAAGAGCGTACCAAGAGCTATAATGCGTTCTCCAGCATCAATTTTCCTTATATTGCCGCGATTCAGGATGGTCATGTTCTGTTTTACGTAGATGACAAGGCTTCCTGCCCCAGGCAGGTACAGTTTTTCCAAAAGCTGAATCCTAATGTAGCATTAATGAAGCTGATCCCATCCATGGGATCCGATGTTCTGGATTTTCTGGCAGAGCATTATGATGCGGTGATCATAGAATCCTTTGGAGTGGGCGGTCTTCCCTCCTATGATACAGGTGATTTTTATAAGGCCGTAAAAAAATGGATCTCCCTTGGAAAAACCGTGGTCATGGCCACCCAGGTGACCAATGAAGGCAGCGACATGTCCGTGTACGAAGTAGGACATTCCATTAAGAAGGAACTGGGCCTTATAGAGGCCTATGACATGACTCTGGAAGCCACAGTGACAAAGCTCATGTGGATTTTGGGACAGAGCAGCAACGAAAAAGAGATCCAGGAATTGTTTTACCGGACTATTAACAGAGACATTCTTTGGCAGGTATAAAAATAAGGCGCTGCAAAACAGATGAGCGATCATCCCTTTTGCAGCGCCTTCTTAAAACATGCGTATAATTTCTTATCTTTTATTCCAGATAAGCAATCAGCTTCTGGCCGTCCTCTGACACATCGATCACGATTACATTTCCTGCCCGGACTTCATCCCCAAGAATGATCCTGGCCGCTAAAGTTTCCACATGCTTTTGCAGGTACCGCTTTAGCGGACGGGCTCCGTAAACCGGATCATAGCCCTGTTCCACCACAAACTCTTTTGCCTGGTCAGTGAGTTCAATCTTTAATTCCCGATCTTCAATCCGTTTGTTTAAATCTGCAAGGAGCAGGTCAACGATTCCTGCAATATTTTCCTTTTCAAGAGGCTTGAACAGGATTATCTCATCAAGACGGTTTAAAAATTCCGGACGGAAATGGTTCCTTAAATCATTCATCACCATTGCTTCCGCATCTTCCCTGATCCTTCCGGTCTCATCAATGCCTGTCAACAGATACTGGGAGCCGATATTGGAGGTCATAATGATGATGGTGTTTTTAAAATCAACGGTTTTTCCAGAAGAATCTGTAATCCGTCCATCGTCAAGAACCTGTAACAGTACGTTAAATACATCAGGGTGAGCCTTTTCCACCTCATCAAAGAGAACTACGGAATACGGCTTTCTCCTGACCGCCTCTGTCAGCTGGCCGCCCTCATCGTAGCCCACATATCCTGGAGGTGCTCCGATCAGTCTTGATACGGAATGCTTCTCCATGTATTCACTCATATCGATTCTGACAATGTTATTTTCATCGTCAAACAGGTCTTGCGCCAAGGCCTTGGCAAGCTCGGTCTTTCCAACGCCCGTAGGTCCTAAAAACAGGAAGGAACCAATGGGTTTGGTAGGATCCTTGATCCCTGCCTTGGAACGGATAATGGCCTCGGTCACTTTTATTACTGCCTCATCCTGGCCGATGACTCTCTTATGAAGCTCCTTATCAAGGTGGAGGGTTTTATTCCTTTCCCCTTCCGTCAGTCTGGCCACCGGGATTCCTGTCCACTTGGACACGATTCTGGAAATCTCATCTTCTGTTACGCTCTCATGAACCAGGCTCATATCCTGATTCCTTACCCGTTCTTCCTCTTCCGCCAGTTCCTTTTGAAGCTGGGGAAGCTTTCCGTATTGCAGCTCTGCCGCGCGGTTTAAATCATACTTTTGCTGCGCTGTCTGGATCTCCCGGTTCAGATTCTCAATTTCTTCCCGCAGGGCGGATAACCGTTCTACGGATGCCTTTTCATTTTCCCACTGGGCCTTCTGGGAAGCAAACTCATCATGAAGCTCCGCCAGTTCCTTCTGAAGCTCTGCAAGACGATCCTGGCTTAAACGGTCGGTTTCCTTCTTTAAGGCGGCCTCTTCAATCTCCATCTGCATAATACGCCTGGAAAGCTCATCAAGCTCTGCCGGCATGGAGTCCAGTTCTGTCTTTATCATGGCACAGGCTTCATCCACTAAGTCAATGGCCTTATCCGGCAGAAAACGCTCGCTGATATAACGATCAGACAAAGCAGCCGCCGATACCAGGGCAGAGTCTGTGATCTTTACCCCATGGTAGACCTCATACCGTTCTTTCAGTCCCCTTAATATGGAAATGGTATCTTCCACCGTAGGTTCGTCGACCATGACCGGCTGGAACCGCCGTTCCAAAGCCTGATCCTTTTCAATATACTGGCGGTATTCATCAAGGGTGGTGGCTCCGATGCAGTGAAGCTCGCCTCTGGCTAGCATAGGCTTCAACATATTGCCCGCATCCATGGAACCTTCTGTCTTACCTGCTCCTACAATGGTATGAAGCTCGTCAATGAACAGTATGATCTGGCCGTCGCTTTTCTTTACTTCGTCGAGAACGGCCTTCAAACGTTCCTCAAATTCTCCCCGGTATTTGGCGCCTGCCAGCAAAGCTCCCATATCAAGGGCAAACAGCTTTTTATCCTTTAATCCCTCCGGTATATCCCCCCGGACAATCCTTTGAGCCAGGCCCTCCACTACAGCAGTCTTACCGACACCAGGCTCACCGATCAAAACCGGGTTGTTCTTCGTCTTTCTGGAAAGGATCCGCACCACATTCCGGATCTCGCTGTCACGGCCGATGACAGGGTCCAGTTTCTGGTCCCTGGCACGCTCCACCATATCATAGCCGTATTTGGTTAGGGTATCGTAGGTTGCCTCCGGATTGTCATTGACTACACGCTGGTTTCCTCTTACCGTGGAAAGGGCCTGCAAAAAGTTTTCCTTGGTTATGCCATAACTCCGAAACAGTTCCTTTACCGCTTTGGAGGGCTGCTTTAGCATGGCTAAGAATAAATGCTCCACAGAAACGTATTCATCTCCCATGGCCTTTGCCTCATCCTCGGCGCTTATTAAGACCTTATTCAAATCATTGCTGATGTAAATCTGTCCTCCCCTGACCTTGGGAAGTTTTTCTATTGCCTGAGCCGTTTCATTTAAGAACTGCTCTTTTTGTATATTCATCTTGGTAATGAGTTTCAAAATCAGGCTGTCTTCAATGGTAAGAAGGCTGTACAGCATATGTTCCTGCTCGATCTGCTGATTTCCATATTCATATGCAAGCTTTTCGCAATTCTGGACGGCTTCCATAGATTTTTGCGTAAATTTATTGATGTTCATAATAGCTCCTCCTTTTTTCGGATATGTAAAAGCATTGCTTCACTTGTTCTATATGTAATATAACAAATAGTGTTTCCTGTGTCAAGATGATTTTTCCGGATTCCAACAGAAATCGAACAAAAATCTTACAGTTTCAAGCCCCGCATTGTTTTTTCCAGGACCTTCCTCTATAATCAAAGCAGTGATTCTTATTCCCTTAATTCAGGAGGTGACGTTTTTATGAAAAATCTTTCCCGCCGCGGGTTAATACTCCATGGAGCAGCCGCCGCTGTTGTTTCCCTGTTTCTTTTTGCAGCCACAGTCCCCTTTGACAGCTTTGCTCACACAAAGGATGAATCCATATATCTGTCCGGCACCTGGATAAAGGATGAGGTTGGCTGGCGTTTTTTTAATCAATGGAATTCCACCTATCCTGCCGGAAAATGGGCGGAATATCAGAGCCATTCCTATTATTTCATGGATAATGGGTACATGGCGACCGGCTGGCGTTTTATCAATGACAGTTGGTATTATTTTAATCCCTATCAGGGAAAAGAGGAAGGTTCCATGGTAACCGGCTGGGTTTATGACTCAGATCATTGCGGCTGGTTTTACACAAACCAGATAGGGATTATGGTAACCGGCTGGCATAAAATCGATGGCTTTTGGTACTATTTTAACCCGAAATCCGACGGTCTACTCGGTTTTATGGCTGTAAACCAATTTGTTGACGGTTCCTATGTGGATGGAAACGGGCGCATGAATGAAGTCAGGTAAACCAAGAAAAGAGCAGTGCTGTTTAAGAAACAGACACCGCTCTTTTTTCTATTCCCCGGAATCTCCAGCTAAATAAAACCGCGCGGAAAATCCAGTCGACAAACATCCCATACCATATACCCATGACGCCTGTATTCATCACACGGACGAAGAAATAAGCAAATGCGATCCTAAACAGCCACATGGAGAATATGGACACCACCATGGTAAATTTGGCATCCATGGAAGCTCTCAGGGCATAAGGAATGGTAAAGGCCAAAGGCCATACGATCATCGCATAGCTGTGGACCACCACCATCCGAACGGATATTTTTGCAGCCTCCCCCGAAAGGTTGTAGACAGAAGCAAGCTGGTCTGAAAATACGACCATGACCGTACACAGCAAAAGAAGGATTCCGTAATTAGCGCCAACCAAAAGCCTGGTATAGCGCTTTGCCTCCTTTTTCTCTCCCGCTCCCACACATTGTCCAACAATAGTGATCAGGCCAAGGCCTATGGCATTGCCGGGCAGATACAGCAGGGTCACCAGGTTGGAAGCCACTGCGTAGCTGGCAATCGCCGCCGTTCCCAGGGAAGAGACCAGGCTTTGCAGCGCAAGCTTTCCAAACTGGAACATACCATTTTCCAGACCGTTTGGGATACCAATGGACAGGATCTTCTTAATCATCGGAATGTCTGGCTTAAGATCCTCCAGACGGTTGATCCTCACAACATTACCGGGACTTTGAATCATGAAAAGCATCACTACCGCAGCGGCCACCCGGCAGAACAGGGTGGGCCATGCCAGGCCGGTCACTCCCATATGAAGGCCGTATACACAGACTGCATTTCCCCCTACATTCACGGTATTTATCACAAGGGAAACCGCCATGGAAGCCTTGGAGTTTCCCATGGAGCGGAATAAGGCCGCACAGGAATTATAGACTGCCACAAAGGGATAGGACAGGGCCGTAATCCAGAAATAAACCACGGCGGCGCTCATGACTGACTCATCCACACTGCCGAAAATAGCCTTTAAAAGGCCTCCCCTGCCTGCCAATGCAATAAGGGTAACAAGCACTGACAGTACGGTCGTGACTCCAATGAGCTGCCCCGCTGCCTTGCAGGCATTCTCTGACTGCTTTTTCCCAAGATACTGGGACGAAATGACAGCTCCTCCGGTAGCTAGTGCCGACAGCATCTGAATGATCAGAATGTTGATGGATTCCACCAGAGAAACGCCTGAAACAGATGCCTCTCCCACTGCCGCCGCCATCATGACATTCACCATTCCAACCAAAACGATCAATATCTGTTCCACGATCAAAGGGGCCAGCAGCTTCATCAAATCTTTTCTAGTAAACATTAACCTTCCTCTTATTATGCCTCAAACGGGTAGCGGATTCCCCACTGTCTTCTTAGCTCATCCATGACCTTCATTACGTCCAGGGTTGCCTTATGAGGCATCTGGGGACACTCTGTCCAGCCATTTCTGATGGCTTCCCCACTGGCTTCGATCTGGTATTCATATCCTGATATCTGTTCCGGCCTGATGTGAGTTTCAATCAGCTCCCTATTGGCATCATAAACCCGGATGGACTCAAAATTATTGACATTCTCAACTACAAGGTATCCTTTGGTTCCGTATATGACTCCCATACGGTCAGAGAGCACCCGCAGGGAACTGTTTAAGATTGCCATCTTTCCTCCAGGATAGCATAGGGTTATGCTGTTCTGGGCGTCCACTCCGCTGTCTGTCTTAATTACACTGGACTGGATATCTGTAATCTCATCACCAAAAACAATGGAAGCGAAATTAAGAGTGTACACTCCTACATCAAGAAGGGCTCCCCCTGCAAGCTCTGGTTTTATAAGGCGCGGCTTGTCAGAAACCAGATAACAGAGATTTCCCGTAAGGGTCATAGACTCTCCGATAACGCCTGAGTTTAAAACCTCTTTCAGGGTTTTTGCCATAGGCATGTAACGCACCCACATAGCTTCCGTTATCATAAGATTTTTTTCCTCCGCCAGATCGATCATCTCCTTGGCCTGAGCATAGTTGGCGGCAAAAGCCTTTTCGCAGAGAACATGCTTTCCGTTTTCCAGGCATAGCTTCGCATTGCTGCAATGCTCGGAATGAGGTGTTGCAATGTAGATCAGCTGAATATCCGGGTCTTTCGCAAGCTCCTCATAAGAGCCGTAAGCCCTTTCAATGGAAAAACGTGCCGCAAATTCTTCCGCTTTTTCCAGGCTTCTGGAGGCTGCTCCCAACAGAATTACCTGCGGCATCTGAAGCATTGTATTTGCCAGTACCGATGCGATCCTACCCGTTCCCATGATTCCGATTTTTAACGCTTCCATGTCTTAAACCTCCGTACTATTATTTCATATATTTTCCTGTTCAGTATAGCACATGAAAAGAGTCTGTACAATTATTCTTTTGGAATGTCCAAAGGGGCTTCCCCTTTGCACTCCTGCTCCATCCTTTGAACCAGTTCAATAAATGCCTTCATCTCTCTGCTGATCCATTTATCCCTGTGATAAACCATCTGTCTCCAGGAGTGCAAGTGAAAATCCTTCATGTTAAGAGGCATTAAGGTTCCTTCCTCAATATCCCTGCAAATGGTGAATTCCGGAAGAAAAGATATTCCTGCGTTGCTGCGGAGAAGCTTGATGATGAATTCCGTATTGCCGATCTCCAGAAAGGGATGAACCTTTTTTCCATAAGCAGCAAGGTACTGTTCCAGCATAAGCCGGTAACTGGCATCCTTTTCCGTAAGGATCATTGGCTGTGATATGACCTGATCAATGGTAAGACCTGTTTCCATTCCAAAGGGATGGTTCTTTGAAGCGGCAAAAATAATGTTTTCAGGCTTTTCCATCACTTTCACCCATTTTGAATCATACATGCGCTTATCAAGGAAATACACCAGATCAATGGTGTTATGGTTCATCATGGTAAGAAGCGCATCAGGAGAGTCCACAACAATGCTTACGTTGACTAAGGGATAAAGGCGGTGGAACTCTTTAATGAGGGGCGGAAACAAGGTCGAACAAATGGACTCTATGGTTCCGATCACCAGCCGCCCCGTAAGTTCCGAGGATACGGATAAAATATTTTTTACATGGGTTAAGTTCTTAACCACATCAGCCGCATATTCATAAAAGGTTTCCCCCTCATGAGTCAGGGTCGTCTGCTTCCCGATCCGGTCAAATAAATGAACATTTAATTCTCGTTCCAGCTGTTTGATCTGTACGGTGACAGCAGCCTGGGAATAACCCAGCTTTTCAGCCGCCCTGCAAAAGCTTTTTCGGTTTGCCACCTCTAAAAATGTCTTTATTTCCCGAAGCTCCATACTAAAATTCCTTTCCTTTTCAATTTAAAAATATTAAACGTTATCTTAAAAACATTAAATTTTACATCCACACTTTTATATGGTACATTATAACTAATAAGAAATCAATGATTATTGACAGGCTGTTTACAGAAAATCAATGATACCTTTAGAAAGGAATGAATGTTCATATGGAAAGGGAATGTAATAAATACCGCGCCTATGTGCAGATACTGAAGGAAGAACTGCTTCCCGCCATGGGCTGTACCGAACCAATCGCCCTGGCTTATGCCGCAGCAGCAGCCAGAAAAGCACTGGGGCAAATGCCTGATAAAGTGGTGGTGGCAGCCAGTGGAAGCATTATCAAGAACGTGAAATCAGTGATCGTTCCCAACACAGGCCATTTAAAGGGCATTCCTGCGGCAGTGGCGGCGGGGATTGTGGCAGGGAATCCGGAAAGAGAGCTGGAGGTCATAGCAGAGGTCTCGCCGGAGCAGATAATACAGATGAGAGAATTTATGAAAGAACGAGAGATCACGGTAGAGCACCTGGATCAGGGGATTAATTTTGACATCCTTATTACTCTGTATAAGGGCTCGTCCTATAGCAGGGTACGCATTGCGGGTTACCACACCAACATCGTCCTCATTGAAAAGGATGGGATCATACAAAAGAAAAAGGAAACAGCTTTAGAAGAAGAAACGCTGACCGACCGGAATTTGCTCAATATGGAGGATATCTGGGACTTTATCAATTCAGTGGACATCTCTGACATACAGGATATCCTGGACCGCCAGATCCGTTACAACTGGGCGATTGCCGAAGAGGGGCTTAAGGAAAACTATGGAGCCAATATTGGCAAGGTACTTCTTAAAAATTCCGGAGATGACTTATCCGTTAAGGCAAAGGCCATGGCGGCTGCCGGTTCTGATGCCAGGATGAATGGCTGCGGACTGCCGGTGGTTATCAATTCCGGAAGCGGAAATCAGGGGATCACCGTTTCCGTACCTGTCATCGTATATGCTAAGGCCTTAAAGGTCAGCGAAGAGAAATTGTACCGGGCCTTAGCCTTATCCAATCTGGCCGCTATTCACCAGAAAACTCCCATCGGCAGATTATCCGCCTATTGCGGAGCCGTCAATGCAGGAGCCGGGGCCGGAGCTGGAATTGCCTATCTCTGCGGAGGGGGCTATGAGGAAGTCATCCATACCATAGTCAATGCGCTCGCCATTGTCTCCGGTATCGTATGCGATGGGGCAAAATCCTCCTGCGCGGCAAAAATCGCCTCTTCCATAGAAGCCGGAATTCTAGGTTACAATATGTACATGCAGGGACAGCAGTTCTTTGACGGCGACGGAATCGTCACCAAAGGCGTGGAGGCTACTCTTAGAAATGTTGGAAGGCTGGGGAGAGAAGGAATGAGGGAAACCAACAAGGAAATTATACGGATGATGATAAATCAACCAGGCTGAATTCTGCTACTATTGTCCATTTTAGATCTCCTGTGCTTTTATTTGTAGTTTGCAGACCTACATTTATTTTAGCACAGGAGTTACTTATGTCTTAAGATCTTCCCTCCCTCCGCAGAGCAGGGAGGTATTCTTACTGTTACATAACCAAAAAACCACCCTGTTTTTATTTAAAACAGAGTGGTTCACCGCCTAAATGTTAAATTACATACATTTTTCAAATTCCAGTAGTGTAAAATTACTCCTGAAGAAAATCAAACTCGATAAGCTATTCTTTATTTTCATGAGAAACTCGGACTGTTTTTATCTCAAATGCACGGAAATCAAGCCCCACTGATCCGCATCCATTTCCACCGGAAACCTCCGTCTCTTCCAGCTTATTTTCCAGCATATCACAAATCCACGCCTGCCGGACCAGACAATTAACAGTAAGAACAGCACTGTCCATGGCTTTTTTACACTCATAAAGACGGAAAATCAGATCGCCGCTTCCATCTTCAGCCAGCTTTACCGTATCAATGACCACATGATCACAATCTACTGCTGCCAGGGAGAAACGTTCTATCACACCGGATGCGATTAAAGGTGCCTCGTTGATCTCATAGCCCTGTCTTACGACGCTGCTTTCCAGAAACGTTCCCTTCCATGCAGTTACACCGTATGTAAAATTGTGAATACCATTATCCGCTCTCATTTCCGGGCATGTGGATGCACGCAGAAGGGTCAGCTCCAAAGCGCCGTCTTCCATGCTGATACCGTACTTGCAGTCATTTAACAGCGCCAACCCGTTTCCTCCGTCGCAGACAGCACTATAGCGGTGGTTGCAAACCTCGAAGCGATCCTTATCATAAGTTCTTGACCGATGCATTGGGCGTTCCACATAGCCGAACTGCATCTCGTTCATTGCCATTTCCCCGTAAACAGTTGTCGGGAAGCTCACCTTTAAGAGTCGGTGCATTTCCCGCCAGTCAACCTCAGTCGCAAATTCCACCCGTTCCCCTCCTGCTTCCAGGGAGATATCCTGGGTAAAAAAGGATTCGCCGATTCTTCCCTCGGTATGCAGAACTGCTTTTGCACCGCCGGCGCAAATGATTTCGGCCTTCACATCAAAGGCCCCCGCGATTTCCTGTGCTGTATAATTGGAGTCAATATCCCAGGCATCAAATTTTCTTGGAACATCCTTAAACAGCCGGAAATGGTTCATCGGAGATTTTGCAAATTCCCTTCCATTTTCCTTTAGAATATATGAAGTAATCTCACCTCCCGCGTCGATATGAACCCGGAGCTTCTCATTTTCCATCAGGAATCCCCATTGTTCCTGCTTTAAGGAAACAGTCGGTTTTTCCAACCTGACTTCTTCTTTCCACGGAACAACCGTAATCGCACCAAGAGACGGAACCTCAACCAGAACCGTCACACGGCCATTTTCCGTATAAACAGGAACCATGTCTCCTTCCAGTGTCCTGCAGCCTATACTATAGCTTTCCGGCACTTCGGTCAAACACACTCGTTTAAATGGCAGGGAGTTGAATACTGTGATTCCTTCGCCTGCACTTACCATGCTGGCTGCTGCTTCTCTGCCAAGTTCAGCAGTCTCGTTCCAAGCTCGTTCCATGGAAACCCTGACTTCATCATAAACACGTCCTATACTGGATCCGGGAAGAATATCATGGAATTGATTTAACAATGTCTCTTTCCATAATTTTTCGGCCTTGTCGGCCGGATAAACATAGCTGTTTCCGGTCAACCGGTCTTCCGCTTTCTTCGCCAGAGCCGCACTGCCCCAGAGCTCCAGACTCCGCAGAGCCAGCTCGTTCTTACGGTTCCATTTTTTAATCGCGGCCTGGGAAGTATACGTTCCACGATGAGCCGTAAAATAAAGCTCGCCGGTATAAGTATTTGCAGGACCACCCTTTTCATCCATCGCAGCAAAGTAATTCACAGGATTTTCCATGTGCATGTTCACGCTGCCTTCCAGATTCTTCTGCCGCTCCAGATATTCAATATGATCTCTGGTTGGTCCACCGCCGCCGTCTCCATAGCCAAACGGTATGAGGAAGGTATACAGCTCACGCTTCTGGACACGGTTTTTCCATACGTTATTCAGTTCTGCCGGATTGGTCCCATAAGTATAGCTGGTTGGCAGGAAAGACACGACCTCCGTCCCGTCCATCCCCCTCCAATTGAAGTAATGGTATGGGAACTGCTCACCTTCGTTATAAGACCAGAAAATCTTCTGAGTAACCAGATAATCCACTCCGCAGCCCTTTAAAATCTGAGGAAGAGCCGCCGTATAGCCAAAGGTATCAGGAAGCCATAAAAGACGGCTGTCCACGTCAAACATTTCTTTATAGTAGCGTTTTCCATAAAGAAGCTGGCGTACCAGAGCCTCACCGCCAGCCATATTAGTATCCGGCTCTACCCACATAGCACCTTCGGCAATCCAGCGGCCTTCCGAAACCGCCTGACGGATTTCCTCAAAAAGATCAGGATAGGATTCCCGGCACATTTCGTAGCAGGCCGGCTGACTCTGAATAAAGCGGTAATCATCATACTCCTTCAAAAGACGCAGCTGGGCGGCAAAGGTTCTGGCAGTCTTTCTCTTAGTCTCAGCCAGAGGCCACAGCCATACCAGATCAAGATGAGCATTGCCAATACAGTAAAATTCAGGCATACTGGAACCATTTTCCGCTCCCATGGTTGGGCGGATGGCCTCTCTGGCTGCCCGGTAAGACGCAGTCCGGGCTTCCTTGTCCTGTTCAAAATCTACCAGAAGAGTGAATGTTTCCAAAGCTTCGGCAATTCTTTCGGCTCGCAGGGAGTCCTGATCAATAACCTCTAAAAGGCCATTTAGTGTCATCACATCCATATAAAGCTGGTAAGCCGCCTCATCCCAGATACCGTAAGTAGAAGTGCCAAGACACCTTCTGCGTCCTTCCACTGCCGGGTCTTCAAACAGTCCCGGAAGCACCGGACCGGTGGCACAGCCGCTGTCTTGGGCCTCCGCATAATAATGACCGGCATAGGTTTCCATATACAGTTCGTAGGCTTCCCCTTCCCTGCCATTGTCAGTAAGAAAATTGTCCTCAAGAAAATGATGAGGTTCCTTTACCCAGTCTGCCCGATAAGTTCCAAACTCCTTTCCATTTACAAAAAGCGTGGACTCTCCGCCCGGCTGCAGGTTGACAACGATTCTCTTTCCTTCTGCCTCTGCCGGAAGTGTAAAGCGGGTCCGAAACCAGCCATACTCATACAGATTGCCCCAAGTATGTCCCGTCTTAACCGGAACAAACTCCTGACTTCTTACCTCTGCAAGCCTCATATGATCCATGGTACGGAAACATTCAAACTCCATGGCTCCAAGCGGTGTATAAAAGTCTTCTTTTAGTGTACGAATCCAGTGCGCAATTCTGTCTCTGTACTCCTCACTGATAATTCCCATTATTTAGCCGCACCTTTCTGAAGAATCTCCGTTGCCTGTTCGTAGAAATCATGGGCAGCATCTGCTGGCGAAATTTCCTCATAACGGACCATGTCGGACAAGTCACTGATCAGTTTTGCAACTTCTGCAGCTGCAGCCGGATATGGAGGATCAATTTTGTTTGCTATCTTAGCAACTTCAGATACATAGGAATTAATTCTTGCGGTCGAATCATCCACTACTTCGGCAATTGCCTCAGAAACGACGCTGGAGATCGGAACACCTCTCTCTCCCTTTAAAGCTTCTTTGTTTGCTTCTACGGAGTTTGTTAAGTAGTTAATTACATCAGCCGCAATTTCGAAATTGCCAGAGTCCTTTGATATACTCCAGAACATGGAAGGCTTTAAGAACAGCGGCTGCTGTATTGCATCTGCTTCCGTCGGATACATATAAATTTCGTATCCCAAACCATCCGGGCACTGGCTGATCGTATTGGTAATCTGATTGGAGTTTATAAAATTACACCATTCTTTACCTGCTGCGAAATTACTCAGCTGGCTGTTACTGCCTTCTGCAACTTCCTCAGGAGAAAGGTGATAACCACCGTCAAGGGTCTCTTTCAGTCTGGTAAAATAGCGCAGAGCTACTGTTTCATCAGGCATTCCCAGTCCATCACCAGCCTCATTAAACATCGTCTGGCCTACGGCCCTTGCCATATACAGCATATTCAGCTCATCACCACTGGGAATATTAAGGAACTGGCCTGTTTTCTCATGAACTGTCTCTCCGGCTTTAAACAATTCATCCCAGGTCGGCTGTTTAGGAAGCGTCACGCCGGCTTCAGTCATTACATCGGTATTTACTAATAACGCCATAGCCTGAGTACCAGATACGATACCATAGATATCGCCACCAACCACACCGGTCTCCATAATGCTGTCGGCTACGTCTGAAGTATCAATCGCGCCACTGCTGATATATTGATTTAATCCTACAATCTGGCCTTTATCTGCGTACTGTTTTATGTAACGGTAGTCCATCTGGATAATATCTGGCAGATTTCCGCCTGCCGCCTGCGTTGCCAATTTATCCCAATAACCATTAAAATCAGAAAATTCCACCTCGAATTTAATTCCCGGATGCTCTGCTTCATACATTTCAAGAGCCTTAACCGTTCCGTCATTTCTGATCTGATTTCCCCACCAGCATACACGGATTACCGTGTCGCCGCCTGTCGTTTTATCAGCTGCCGCACCTGCTGCTGTTGATCCTGCTGCCGCAGTCTTTTCATCGGTGTCTGCATCCTTTGGGCCACAGCCTGCTAACATACCCATTGTGACCAAGCCCACCAATGTAAATGCAGTGAAACGTTTCCAAATTTTTTTCATCATTACATCTCTCCTTAGACTTTAATTTTTAACCTTTCAATCCCTCGGTACTGATACCGTTTACCAGATATCTCTGAAAAAATACAAAAATCAGAAAAATCGGAATAATAGAACATGTAGCCATGGCAAACATAGCGCCCCAGTCCGTAATCGATGTCGGATCAGAAAACATCTTAAGAGCCATGGTTACCGGATACATACTTGGCTTGTTTAAGTAAAGCAGCGAGCCCATAAAATCATCCCATTTCCACATAAATGAGAAAATAGCACATGTTACCAGCGCCGGAATAATTAACGGCAGTATAATCCGGATAAAGATATCAAGATAACCACAGCCATCAATCTTTGCAGCCTCGTCAAGGTCCTTCGGAATTCCGTAAATAAACTGTATAATCAGGAATATGAAGAAAGATCCTCCAAAAAAGCTTGGCACAATCAATGGCAGGAATGTTCCTACCCAGCCCAGTTTATTGAAAATAATATACTGCGGTATCATAATAACCTGGAATGGCAGCATCATGGTAATCAGCATGCAGATAAACCAGAAGTTACGTCCCCTGAATTTCAGCCTGGCAAATCCAAATGCAATAAATGCAGAGGAGAATACCGCACCGACAGTTCCCACAGTAGAGATAAAGAAGGAGTTTTTAAAGAACACTGTAAAGCTGATCTTTGCAAAACCTTTCCAGCCGTTGATATAGTTTTCAAAATGAAACGCCTTCGGAATCAGACTGCCGGCGTTGTTAAAAATCTCATTGTTGGCTTTAAAGGAACTCATAACCATCCACAGCAATGGATAAACCATGGTAAATCCGCCTAAAATAACCAGGATTATAGAGATTACATGGCTTACACAAATTTTGCTGCCAGTTTTATAAGAAACATTGTTTTTCATATCTGTCACCCATCCTTTGATTCATTGTAAACCCACCGGGTTGACGATTTAAAGATCAGGGCCGTTAAGATACCGATCACCAGCAGCATAAACCAGGCCATGGCACTGGCGTAGCCCATTTCATGGAATTCGAAAGCTCTCTGGTACTGGTAAACGCTATAGAAACGTGTCGAATCTCTGGGTCCGCCGTTGGTAATAACAAAACTCTGAGTAAATGCCATAAATGCGTTAATCATCTGCTGCACCAGGTTAAAAAAAAGCACCGGTGTCAACATCGGCAGCGTAATGCTAAAGAATTGTCTTGGCTTTGAGCCGCCGTCTACAGTAGCCGCCTCATAAAGGCTGGCCGGAATCTGTTTTAAACCAGCAAGAAAGATCAGCATGGAGGAACCGAACTGCCATACAGAAAGAATGATCAGAGTCCAAATCGCCGTATCTTTTCGTCCCAGCCATGATATATTTCCAGGGAGACCAATCAGCGCTAAGATACCATTGATAACGCCATCGCTGGCAAAAAGCCTTCTCCATAGAACTGCCACGGCAATACTTCCACCCATGATGGAAGGAAGATAGTAAACCCCTCTCATAAAGCCTGTAAAACGATTGTTTTTCAGGAAAAGCATAGCTACTGCCAGAGCCATAACAAGTTTTAAGGGAACTGATATAACTGCATAAAAAAACGTAACTCCAAAGGTTTTCCATACCTTGGGATCATTAGTAAACATCCTTACATAGTTTTCGATTCCGATAAATTTTGGTGTCCCCAGAATATCATATTCCGTAAAAGAAAGATACAGGGAAATCAGGATCGGAATTGCGGAAAATGCAAGAAAACCGATAATAAATGGTGCAATAAACAGATATCCGGCAACAGTTTCTTTGTTTGCTGCGGCATAGAACCGCTTTATACGTTTAAACATCTTGTTACCTCCCGGTTGACATCATTTTGAACGGCCGCTCTCATTGATTAACCTGATTATAGCAGTTTCTTCTGGATACTTTAATCAAAAAATCTTACTTTTTCCGTTAAAAAATATTACTTTTTATGTATTTTCTCTTTTTTTTCTCACGATCAGTGTTAGAATGTAACTAAATTAGAAAAACACTTTTCGTCATTCTTAAACATATTTTATAGGAGATATTGCCAATGAAATTTCTGCACAGGACACACTCTTTCAATGACCTGAAATTAAAATATAAGCTGGCCCTGATTATCTTCGTGGTTTCCGTTACCTTTACCAGCCTTACTTTTTTGGGATTCAATTATGTAATCAAACAATACAACAAGCTTCTGTATGAACAGACAGCCAACTCGCTTTCGTTTGTTTCCGATGAATTAATGTATAACCTGAGAGGGGTCGAGTCAGTTACATCTTACATTGCCTATGATTCCACATTCCAGGAGAACCTAGACACTTATAACACCACCGAATTTTCTTCCCTGCCTTCGCAAAAGGCAAAAACCAATCTTGTCTCCATATTAAATCGATACTATACTTCGGATATGGTAAATCTAACTTTATTTACTGAAAATGACAAAATAATCTGGTGGGGAAAAACAGCCTTTACCGGATCGGAAACCTTCATGGACAGTCTGACTTCTGCCTGTGACAATGCTAACGGACGCCTGATCTGGCGGCCCTTGGAAAACGGTTCTGGTATCCTCTGCGCCCGCAAAGTTCTGGAGGTAAAAAACTTAAATTTAAAACCGATGGGATACCTGGTCATTCAGGTTGATTTGGAAGATATGGTACATGATCTCTTAAAATCACGGTATGCCAAAGGCCAGCAATTCCAGATTTTCATCAGCAGCGAAGAAAAACTGCTTTATCCTACCGATAACGAAAGTTATTTACAACATTATAAAAATCTTTTTTCAGATTCCAAGTCCTATGCCATTAAAAAGATTGATCGAATGCGCATGTTTATAACCTTTTCCAGGCTTCCGATTGAAAACAATACCTGGCGGATTTCCCTGGCTGTTCCTTATGATAATATATTCCGGTCTATCAATCGATTGATTCCAACCTTTGTGCTGTCCTTGCTCCTGGCCGTTTTTATCGCCACTGCTCTGGCTGGACATATGATAAAAAACATTACTTATCAATTTAACAAACTGGTGGGGAAAATGGACAGGATCAAACTGGAAGGCATTATAGAACCTCAGGCCGTCCTGTCACCCGCCGGAAACAGCCAGGATGAAATGACCGTCTTAAATGCGGCTTTCGACCGGATGATCGTGGAACTGAAAAAGCTAATTGAGGAAAGCTATGTAAAAGAGCTTCTTATTACCCAAGCACAGCTTAAGTCTTTAGAACAACAGGTAAACCCACATTTTCTCTACAATACTCTAAACAGCATTAACTGGCTGGCTAAAAAATCCGGATCAAAGGATATCTCCACCATTGCCCAGTCCCTGGGCAGCATGCTTCAGAGCACCTTAAGCAGCAGAACTGTGATTTCCATGAAAGAAGAACTGGAAATTGTATCTTGCTTCGTAAAAATCCAGCAGATCCGTTTTGATGATCTGGTGGTAACCATGGAAATTGATCCTATCACACTGGCGGCGGACATTCCGAAAATGACCATTCAGCCATTGGTGGAAAATGCCATCCTGCACGCCCAGGAGGAACCACAGGATGAATATGTTATCCGCCTGTCCGTTACCAGGGATAATAAAAGCCTTATCAGGGTGCAGGTCGAAAACAGCGGTTCTTTCATTGATACTCAGATTCTGGAATATTTAAAAAACGAGACTGTCAAACCCAAAGGAAACGGAATCGGCCTTTTGAATATCGATTCCCGCCTCCGGATTATATTTGGAGAAGATTATCACTTAAATTTTGACAATAAAAACAATATGGCCATTGTATCATTTCTCATCCCTCAGAAAACAGAAGCTTCCTCCCCTCACCTTCCACAGCGAAAGGAGTATTAATATGCATAAACTATTAATTGCTGACGATGAAAAACTAATCCGGGAATCCATTGTTGACTTAATCGACTGGAAAGCACTGGACATCCAGATCACCGCCAGCTGTAAAAACGGAATGGAAGCTCTGGATGCCATTATGGACACTGCTCCCGACATCGTAATGACTGATATTCGTATGCCTGGATTGGATGGACTGGATTTAATTGAGAAGATATATCGTCTGGATTCCCACATTCAGTTTATTATTCTCACCGGGTACCCGGAATTTGACTACGCCCGCCGTGCCTTAACATACGGTGTTCGGGAATATCTGTTAAAACCAATCAGCGAGGAGGCTATTATCGAGGCCGTAAATCACGTAAAGAAATCACTGCTGTTATATGGAAATCCTGCCATTGGAAACCTGGTATCCCGTCTTCTTGTAATCCGGCAGGAGGAAGATTCCGACCAGGCAAAACTGCTGCTGAGCCGCTTTTTTACTCATTTCACCAAACCTACAGAATTAAGACACATTGGCCTTAATCTGCTTATGGAACTTCAGACCCAGTTAGAACCACCGACCGCCGAGGATTTATCCCATTTTACAGAGTTGATTATGGCCGTGCAAAGGATTGAAGAACTCAGGAGTATTATCACCAACCAGCTTCTGGGTATCCTGTATGCAGGCGGCAACACCAAAACATCTCTTTGTGATACGGTAAAAGCCTATGTTGCTGTTCATATAGATGACGAAAACCTTTCATTAAAGCACATAGCTGAGAATCTGCTATACATCAACGTCAACTACTTAAGCCGTACCTTTACAAAGCAGTCCGGTGAAAAATTCTCCAACTATTTAAACCACACCCGTGTTGAAAAAGCAAAAAAGCTCCTTCACCAGAATGGTGCGGAGCACATTTACGCGATTGCTGAAGCAGTTGGATTTGGCAGCAACCCCCAGTATTTCAGCCAGGTATTTAAAAAGTATACCGGTTCTACTCCGTCTCAATTTGCAAAAAGCAAATAAAGACAAAAGGTCAAACTTTAGCAATAATGAGATGATCAAGCCGTTAAAGAACCATAAGCAGGCACGACAATGCATCAATAGCCCTCTAAATTAAAGGGAGTGTCGCACAATGACATGAAATCATCATGATTTCATGTCAAGGGCTGCACTCCTATTGGAGTTGCTGCTCCAGTAGATTCACTCTGATTTCCCAAGAACACTTAACCTTCATCAGCTATATCATTGATCAATCTTAAAGGGATCTCTATACATTTCCCACTCAAGAGGTTTTTGTAAGGAATAATTCTCTTCCTTTAGGAATTTCCTTTGGGCAATTGTTCTGCTTAAGTCTTCATGAGCACTTTCAAGTTTCATTACCTTGTCTCTTTCATCAAGGAAAGCCGTAAGATAATCCGCTTCATTTCCACCATCTGCCGGAGATTTCGCTTTATTTATTGCAGCCTCTCTTATGCCTGGAAAACTTTCTTTATATGGAACAGATCCATCACCAGGGCCATGCATTTGCTTTCGCTCTCTTTCTTTAACTGACCGCCGGTTTGGTTCGACGTACAGCCTGTCAAAATCAATAAACCCATGAGAGATACCATAACCATGATTTTGTTTGTTTTTTTATTCAAGAAAATTTATCTCCTTTCATCAAACAAAATTTACAGTGGCCTTTTGAAAGAAATTAGGAAGATGTTTTTTATGTGCTTCCAGTAATTCCTCCATTACCTGTTTCGCTACGTCTCCGCTGGTAATCAGAGGATTCATCATAAAGGCCTGTAATAAGGTTCCTCTATCTCCTGTAACAGCAGCTTCAATGGTTAATTCCTCCATAGCTTTCATTAATTGCAGCAATCCTCTTTCCTGAGGTTTAAAGCTTCCGAAATTATAAGGAATCGGTCCTTTCCCTGTTAATGTACAAGTTACTTCAACCGCGCAATCATCAGGCAGATCTTTTATCGCACCGTTATTGCGGGTACTAACGGTCATGGTTGTTCTTTTATCATTGTAGATCGAAGTGATCGTTTCACAAGCCGCATCACTATATCTGGCTCCGCCGCGTTCTTCTAACTGCTTCGGTTTATAATTCAAATTGGGATCCTTGTATAATTCATATAATTCGGCTTCGATTTTTTTGACTTTTTCCGCACGGGTTCCATTGTTTTTAAAGTCTTCTAATTCCTCGGCCAACATTTTATCAGTATAGTAATAATAATTATGATACGGACATGGAACCATATGAAGATTTTCAACTTGTTCAAAAATCAAACGATTATCCTTAATATTTGCAACAATTGAATTTGTTTCTCCACTTCCATACATCTTTTTAATGAGTTCATCCGTTCTGTCGGTTCCATTTTTATCAGCCACCGTGTGCCAGTGCAGATGGTTAATGCCTGCAAACTGGAAGAATAAGTCTGATGGTATTTCATCAAGTATTGCAGCTTCTTCATAAACCGCATTAATTGGAATATTGCATAAACCAACGACCTTGTTCCAATTGCCATATCTTAACACAGCTTCCGTAACCATACCGGAAGGATTAGTAAAGTTAATTAACCAAGCTTCAGGACATAGGTCTTTCATTTCCTCTACAATATCCAATATTACCGGAATGGTTCGTAATGCCTTAAAGATACCCCCGGCCCCATTGGTTTCCTGACCGATCAACCCATGGCTTAAAGGGATACGTTCATCCATAATTCGTGCATCTAATAATCCAACCCGCAGCTGTGTAGTAACGAAATCCGCATCTTTTAAAGCTTCCCTCCGGTCCAGCGTTAAGTAAACCTTGCAGTCAATTCCTGCTGCTTCTACCATCCGCTTAGCCATCTCTCCCACAATCTCTAACTTATGCCTGCCTTCTTCGATATCCACCAGCCACAATTCACTGATTGGAAATTCATCATATCTTTTAATAAATCCCTCAACCAATTCTGGTGTATAGCTGGATCCTCCGCCAATTGTTACAACTTTAATTTTTTTTGACATAGCAAAATCCTCCATGATCAATTTTCTGCAACTCCATCAACTTCAATATCCGTTGTTTCAAGTGCTTGAATTTCATTCTCCAACATTTGTTTTTCAGCAATCTTGAAAAATGGCATGTAGATGACAATAGCAATGACAATTTCAAGTGCAGACCAAATTGCGGCTCTTATATCCCAGCCAGTAGCCATTAAAGGTCCAATAATCGGGGGCATTGTCCAGGGAACCATCATCATCGGTCTGCCAACCAATCCAATGGACATAAGAAAATAACTGCTGGCAGCCAATATTAGCGGAATCAATATGAACGGAATCATCATCAATGGGTTCATGATAATTGGAAATCCGAAAATTACAGGCTCATTAATTTCAAAAATCGAACCTGGCAGAGCCACCTTTCCCAATTCCTTATAGGTTTTTGATTTTGAAAAAATCATGAGAAGAACTAAGGTTAATGTGGCTCCTGTTCCGCCTACATTAACAAATAAGCTGGAAAAACCAGAAGCAGTGATATAAGGAAGCGCTTCTCCTTTGGCATATGCAGAAGCATTTGCAGCAACAAAGGCTAAAAATATAGGATCTGCAACCCCTTCTAGTGTCATATCTCCATGGATTCCTGCACACCATAATAAACTTACTAAAAATGTGTAGAGCAAAATACCTGGTAAACTATTTAATGCATGAAGTAACGGCGAAAAGATACTTTGAATAAATTCAGTAATATTAAAATGCAGCGGAACACGAATTGTCCAAAACAGCACTAAAATAAACATTGCTGGAATCAAAGAAACAAAGGAATTACTTACTGCTGGCGGCACACCCTCAGGCAGCTTAAATACCCAATTCTTTTTAATGCAGAAATGATAAATTTCAGTCGTAACAATTCCCGCAATGATTGCTGTAAATAGTCCCGTAGAATCAAAGCCTGCAGGATCAATGACAAAGCCGTCTGAAAGCTGAGTGGTAATAAAAGCCATTACCGACAGGCCCGCACCGGAAATAGCATCAAGGTCATAGCTTTTACTTAGCTCGTAACCGATTCCGATCGCTGCTAAAAGTGAAATAATGCCAAAGGAAACACCGACAGCAGCATTAATCATGTCTTCATAAGGTGCTAAAAAATTAGTCCAGCTTTCAATTGGAATATTTCCTATGATAAGAAAAATACTTCCGCTTATGATTGCCGGTAATGTTAAAGTTAAACCATTACGTACCGCTACCAAATGTCTTTGATTCCCCAATCTTGACAATGGCGGTATAATCGTGTCTTGCAGCCAGTTCATCAATTTATCCATCTTTATTTCCCCCTTATTGTGTGCTCAAAATCAATCACCCAAAGCTTTTTTGACCTGAGCTATGACCTTTGCACCGTTCATAGTGCCATATACCTGCATATCAATGCATTCAATGATCTTACCTGGACAATCCTTTTCCACTTTTGCCTTGCTGAAACGAACCTGAGGTCCCAGCAGGATGATATCTGCATCCTTTCCCTTGTCCTTGGTGCTTGCAAGTGCATAGGCATTGATCTTACACTCATAATTTTCTTTTTCAGCTGCCTCTTTCATCTTATGAACCAATAGGCTGGTGGACATTCCTGCCGCACAAAACAAAACAATGTTTCTCATAACTGCCTTCCTTTCTATAAATGAATTATTTTATTCTTAAAATATCAATCATTTCCTTGCATAAGTCCATGACCGTCATAGCATTCATCAGATGATCCTGGGCATGAACCATTAAAAGCCCGACTTCTGCCTTTTTGCCGTTTAACTCATTCTGGATCATTTCTGTCTGGACCTCATGTGCTTCCTGAATCGTCTTTTCTGCATCTTCCATCAACTGGTCCGCATGTTTAAAATCACCGTTTTTTGCCGAACGCAGCGCTTCAATCGCAGTGCTTCTGGCGTTCCCTCCGCAGACTACAAGCTTCATAACAATCATTTCAATATCCATTCTCACACTGCCTCTCTCTTAACCTGTAATTATGAGTCTCACAAATGTAATGAAGTGACTCATAGCTACCTCATGCTTATCTTGTATTATCTGTATTATTCTATCTTAACCTCTCCCCTGTTACAGCTGGCACAATTCGAAAACATGTACAGAACGAACGATAGCCCCTGCTGCTGCTGCAAGCAGGCCGTTCATAAATTTCCCCTTATCACTTCCCTGTCTCCATCGAAAATAATGCATTTATCTATTGCACATTCACATACTATCATACTTTTTTTTAGAACTCCATGATGCCTTTTTCCATTTTCGTAATGGTACCTTTTTCCTCTCTTTTCCGATGGAATATAAGCCTCTGCGAAGCTGATCCCCGACAAAGAAAAAGACGTACACAAAATGGTCATCATCTTGTACACGTCTCGCTTTATTCTTTACGCCTTTTCCTCATACTTCCTTTGGAATCTGAGCTTCTATGATGCTCATGGCTTCTATAAATGCTTCATAATCCTGCTTTTTGATCAGCTCCTGGATTTGTTTCTGGCTTAAAAGAAAGGCCGCCGTCATCTGATAGAAGCGCTGCAGTTCTTCACTGGTATGATCCTTATTGGCTATGGACACCAGGAAAACGGCGCGTACCTTCTGCCCTTCCCAGTCCACCGGTTCATCAAGGATACCAACACATACAAATGTCTCCTCACTGATCGCCTTGTAAACGTGAGGCATTGCCACCATGTTGCCAAAAGCTGTCTTAGCTAACCTCTCCCTCTTTAGCACGGATTCATAAAATTCTTTCGGAAGATTCTTCTTTTCCATAACAAACT
>POVV01000434.1_pt1 | contig 27641 bp, 27 predicted proteins | sample 1560271 | NCBI WGS metagenome assembly POVV01 (sample SAMN08337232, study PRJNA429181) | Bioreactor metagenome, whole genome shotgun sequencing project. | biome: cows' rumen and soil; feature: anaerobic; isolation source: anaerobic chemostat enrichment culture, galacturonate as sole carbon... | reverse complement strand
CTGTCCGGATCTTTGACTATTATAATGATTTGCAGCATAGCGCCGATTATTTGTTCGTCGCCGCGCTGGTCGCCATGAACAATGCGCAGTTTGAAGCCGCTGTACAGCTTTTTCAGTCTTGTCTGGCGCAGCCCCAGTCCACGGTAACCGGTGTGAATTCGTTTTTGCCGTTATATAACATCGGCGTCATCTATGAATGCCTGGGTGATTTGCGCAAGGCGCGGTTGCATTACGCGCGGTGCGGCGATTATCTGCCGGCGCAGAAACGGTTGGAAGCCTTGATGCAATGACCTCATTGAAAGCGTCTAGGCTGCGTTCGGGTGCGTCATCGCAGACTCGCTAAGAATTTATAAAGAGCCTTTCGTAACATATTTAAAAACTAATGACGCTCATTGTTAAAAGAACCCTTACGTTTGCCGCAATAGTGTTCAAATACAAAAGGTACTCCCAAACAATATTTCTCCTTTTTTCCAGGCGATAAGGAATTGAAAAGAATTTGCGAATGCCATGAAAACTAAAGAATCGCTTTAAATTAAAATTAGGTTATATGCAAGTGAGGGATGACTGCTAATGGATGATAATGAACAATCTTTAATAAATAATGTTCACCGAGCCGTGAAAGAGTATTTTCACTTTAAGCATGGAAAAAAGGCGCAATACCAGGTTAATGATAGGATTCCTTATGCTGGACGAGTTTTCGGCATAGAGGAAATGCTTAGTCTGACTGATGCCACATTGGAGTTTTGGCTTACTTCTGGGAAATATACGCGGGAGTTTGAGACCGCATTGGCTCAGTTTATCGGTGTCCGGTACTGTTCGTTTGTAAACTCGGGGTCTTCTGCCAATCTATTGGCGTTTATGTGTTTGACTTCACCGCAGTTAGGTGGGCGGGCAATTCAACGCGGTGATGAGGTGATTACTGTAGCCGCTGGGTTTCCGACTACAGTGGCACCGATCATTCAATATGGCGCCATACCGGTATTTGTTGATATTTCTATTCCAAGCTACAATATTGACTGTGATCAATTAGAGACTGCATTATCACCAAAGACAAAAGCAGTCATGATTGCTCATACACTAGGCAATCCGTTTAATCTTGCAGAAGTTAAACGGTTTTGTGAGCGGCATTCGTTATGGCTGATTGAAGATAATTGTGATGCTCTTGGCGCTCAATATAAACTGGATGGGATTTATCATAAAACCGGGGCGATTGGTGATATTGGAACATCGAGCTTTTATCCGCCGCATCATATTACTACCGGTGAAGGTGGTGCAGTTTATACTAATAATCCGCAATTACACCAACTAATACGTTCTTATCGTGATTGGGGGCGCGATTGCTGGTGTGAGTCAGGGCATGATAATTCTTGTGGGTGCCGGTTTAAACGGCAATATGGTGAATTGCCATTCGGCTATGACCATAAGTATGTGTATTCCCACTTTGGCTATAATCTAAAAGCCACAGACCTGCAAGCTGCTATTGGTTGTGCTCAAATCAAGAAGCTGCCTGACTTTGTGTTGTCGCGAAATAACAACTGGCAATATTTGCGGCAAAATTTATTGACACTCGAAAAATATTTTATTTTGCCGGAAAGTGAGGCAGATACAGAACCTAGCTGGTTCGGTTTTGTTCTTACCATTAGGGAAGATGCACCTTTTACAAGAGAAGGTTTGGTCACATATCTGGAAGAACATAATATTCAGACACGAATGTTATTTGCCGGCAATCTCATAAAACATCCTTGCTTCGACGGGATACGTAACCAAGGGGATAAGTATCGTGTAGCTGGCAATTTAATGAATACTGATATTGTTTTGAATCGTACATTCTGGGTGGGAGTGTATCCGGGGCTTTCACAAGATATGCTGGAGCAAATAGTCAATTCAATTAAGGATTATGTTGAGAGAAATGATTGAGAGTGTAAGAGAAACAGCTATTCCCGGTTGCTTTTTGATAAAGGTAAAAGCTTTTACGGATAATCGGGGGCAGTTTATTAAAATTTTTAACTCTGAGCAGTTTATTAAGAGAAATTTAGAAATAGACTTTAAAGAAGAGTATTACTCAGTTTCAGAGAAAAATGTTTTGCGTGGCATGCATTTTCAACAAAAGCCTTATGATCATGTAAAAATGGTCTTTTGCCTGGCCGGTGAGGTGCAGGATGTAATTGTTGATATTCGTAAAGATTCGCCAGCCTATGGCCGACATGTGTCTTTTGATCTGAAAGCGCACGATGGGCAGCTTATTTATATGCCTAAAGGTACAGCGCATGGCTTCTTATCCTTGGCAGCAAACAGTATTTTGATGTATAAAGTTAGTTCTGTACATGCACCAGAATATGACTGTGGAGTTTTATGGGATTCATGCGGTATTGAATGGAAAGTAACAGAGGGACTCATTATTTCGGAAAGAGATAGTAAGTTTGCAAAGCTCGAAGAGATGGGTCAGTATCAACCAACGCTTGCAGGCTATTCAAGTCCGCAAGGAGTTGACTGATGAATGGTAGACAGAGGATTTAAACAGGGGCTGGAGTATGCGATTTTGACTGACGAAATTTCAAAGCGTGGTCAGGCATGACGCGGCAATACAAAAGATTAAGAGCCTGAAAAAAGCAAGTCTGCGGGATAATATGTCAACTCTTGAATTGGTGCTGAATATGCTGGCTGAGGCCACTACGACGTAAATTTCAATAGAACAAAAGCCGGAAACCTTCGAGGAAAATAAGGCGGTCGCACGTGCCGGCGGGGAAGCGGCGGGTGATGCACGTCTCGCTGTTGAAAGGCGTACCGGAAAGCCTGTGGTCACTTCTCAAAATTCGCTTGATTTCAGCAAGCTGATTTCTGATATCAGCAGTGGTTTGCAGCCGGATGACGATAGATCCGACCGTTAACAAAGGATTGTAGTTATAATGAGATTGAGCTAAATTAAGAAGACGCTTAGACCATTGCGGCTTATCCAACGGGAAATGCTGATTGAAGTCGATCGCATCTGCCGAAAAGTGATATCGCGGAAACATTGCTGAAGTCTGTACTCCATGGCGGATACATCCCCTGAGATTAAGTTGTTTAAGCTGTTTGATGGAGTTAGCGGTTTACCAAAATGAGAAGGAGACCGAAAATACAGCTATTTACTCTGGAACCAGGACCTTGAAATAAATTGCGTTTCTAGCAAGACTTGTGAGTGATTTTACAACAAGCCTTGCTTTTTTCTATCCATCCTCTTATTGGACGGTTACTATTTTCCAATTTGTTGAACCAATTGCATTTTGTCTTTTGACACTTACCTTTTTTATTGTCAGAACGCAGAATATGGAGGAATTTGGCGTATAAGGAAGAAGTAGCTAAGTAGTATATTTATCAGAGACGCGAAAGGGGTATTTTATGCCAAAACCCTTAGTTGGTGAGCGGCAGCAAAGCAATGTCTCGTCAAGGCTTGAGTTGCACAGCTCTGCTCCCCTGACAAAGCTGACTCCGTTTGAGCTTGACCGCAGGTTGCGGGTTAAACGATCTGAAACATATATGAAAGCGGTAACGGCGCTTGACTTGGGCGACGTCGCAATGAATAAAGCAGCACTCGATTCTTTGCTTGAGGCAGTCCGGCAAGAATTTCCCGAGATTCCGCTTGACTGTTTACCGGTTGGCATCGTCGCAAAATGCTATCTTGGACATCCCTATGAGGTTCATACACTGGATATGACTGGTCTTATCATTAAGCATTATAAAGATAATGAGCCGTTGCCAGTGTTGATGCAACGAGCAAGAAGCCTTGCTATGCATGGTAGCTATGAATTTATTGAGGTCTATGCTGATTCATTGCGGGCGGTGAAATCTGACGGTGCTGTCTCAGTAGTAAAAGAATAGGGGTGATTACGTGTCGAATAAAGTGATATCTGCGGCAGATCTTTCCTTTATTGAAAGAAACCTAAATGTTCTGGCCAATAATGTTAAGGTAGTAGCGCAGAGAGTAGACAGTGTTGGTCATAATGTTGAAGTAGTTTATTCCGAACTTAATAGCCTTTCGCGGAAATTTGAACAATTTGTCGCGCAAGATGCGGTTGACAAAGCGTTGGCAGTCGCTGAATCGCGTATTATTAAGAGCAAACAGCAACTAAAAGAAGAATTCGGTTATTATGATGAAGTAAGACGACATACTACCGGGATACTTCAGGCGACAGATATTCGCGTTGTCCGCAAAGAAACGATTTCAAAATGTACGGAGGAGCTGATGCTCTCCGCGCCGCGCTATTGGTTAGCGCCGTGCCTGATTGCACTGGCGGCTTGGATTAATGATGACAGGGACTTGGCTGAACGTGCTCTGAAAGAGGCAATGCGGCGTGATGATGAAAAGACATCCCTTTTATTTGCGCTAATTTCTCGTAGGGCGGGCAGATATAACGGTTGCCTGACTTGGCTCGAGCGATATTTCAGCATGCAGGATCCGTCGAATTTAGAACGTAAAATGATTGTGGTGCTGGATGCTTTTGCCTGCGGCTTGTTTGGGCCCGACTCTAAAGGTCTTTGCGCTGAAAAGATCAAGAACTGGATTGATGAGCTCTCGGCTAAACCGGGTTTTACTGAAGTGCAAAAGAGCCAGTGGCAGCAAGCACTTCGTGCCAGAACTGCTGCAGTTGACGAAAACGCCTATCCGTATTTGATTAAACACAGTTCGACCTGGCCGCAGTTAAAATATGTGATGGCTTGGGCAAGCACTCACTCAGATATTTACGAATATTTTAGTACAATCTTTGGCGCTATGCCTGCAAGCACGGCCGGTCTCAATGAGAAGATTGACAGCTTGCTTGATAGCTTAACAACAAATTATGATAATGAGGAACTGCCGTTGCGGCGTGAACTTCGCCGCAACGAGCTTATTGTGGAGGAAAATGGGCACGTAGACCGTGCCTCTGTTCGCTTTGACGCTGAAGAAAAGGCATTTGAAGAACGAGTAGATTTTTCTCAGCATCTAACTAATGTGTCAATGAATCCTGAATCTTTTGGCGTTCAACAGACAACGCAAAAGTTAGCGATATCTTTGTCCAAAGAATGGCTGATGCAGGCGTATGAAGACTTAACTATACAAAGTCGGGCGAAATCACCGCTGCAAATTGAATTGAAATTAGATGACTGGACAGCTAGCACAAAAGATGGCACTAATGAAATTGAACTAGTCGAATCGCTGAACCTTCATATCACCGACAAGCTAAATACGGCGCTTGTAGCGGTGAAACTCAACGCACTTCATTGGTTCGCCCTAGGTGGGGGAGGCCTGTTAGGGCTTTATGGATTGGTTAATGTGGGCATTCTGCCTATGGTTATTGGCGTTGGCGGTATGATTTACTACTACATTGCCAAAAAGAACCTGACGAAGAAAAAGGATCAAATTATAAGCGATTTTGAGCAGTACCGCGAGAACGCGATAACTATTTTGCGGGCTATTCTAGCGGAAGTCGTTGACTATCGTCGTGAATACGCGCAAAGAGACGCCGAATATGGCAAGGTAATTGATTTTATGCAGCAGTTGTCACCGCAACAGTATATTGTCGTGGGCGATAGAAATATTCGCCAGGTAATCTAAGAAGTGCTTGAGGAGGTCAGGTAACTATGAATTGCAAGCAGTGTGGCGAAAAGATAGCCGATAATTTAGCATATTGTGAACAATGCAGCCCGATAGTCGGCCGCGAGATCTTAGTTAATTCCGGTTGTGAAGCTAGCTCCGATGAATTTGCTTCAGGGCTGCCAGGCTGGGATTTGGTGCCGCCGCAAATGATCGTGCGGCGGGTAAAACGAAGCATATGAAGCCGCCAATGACTTATGCCGAATGGGTCGCTTGCTTTGATGCGCTAATGACGGCAACAAATGACGATGAAGTGATGGCAAGCGTAAAAGCGGGTCAGCTTAACTGGTCAACCGGGATAGCGGAGCGCTTTGTTAAACAGCTAACAGAAGTAATTAGCTATCGCTTGAAGAGATCGGCCGACAATTTTAGCCGGGCAATGAAAAATGCCTGCGGCAGTGAAATCGCTATTGTGGCTGCGCTGCTCTGCGTGCGCAGGGAGTATAAACTCTTACTGGAACTTAGCCGGATTCCGGCCATTCAACCCGAATACTCAAAGCAATTAGCAGAGCAGATTAGGCAGCAAGCCGATTCTGCGCAACAATCCTTAGAGGTCACTGCTAAAACTGACAGGACTGGCAGATTGCTCAGTCTTATCAGAAATAACCGGATAAATAATGTGGAGTGATAAAAATAATGGAGTTTTCCAGTTGTGTTGCCACCTTAAAACGCTATTCGTTGGCTCGAATACCTTTTATATCATTCAGCACTATCGAGCGTGCCAGAGCCCTGGAAGCGCTTAAGGCTGTATCAGCTGAACTCAACCTACCGTTTTATGTACATACAATGTCTAAGGGAATGGCTGATTTAACTACTGGTAAAGTCGTTAGCGATGATAAGTCTGTGCCCGGAGCTCTTGATTTTATTAGTGAACAAATCCGCCAGCGCCAGAACTTAACCTTTGTCTTAACTGAGGTGTCTGACCTTGATTCAGATACCTTGACGGCTCGGTATATTATGGACGTAGTTTCTCTGGCTGAAGAAAATGGGGCAGTGTTGATTGTTATTACCACCAATCCAGTCTGGGGACAATTGCAACGCCTAGGCATGACTATAGCCCTCGACTTACCAAATGAACAGGAAATGCTGCAGATTATTAAAGAAAATATTGAACCTTACTACCGCGATATTGCGATAGAATGGGATAACGACGATTTTCGCGAGGCAGCCGCAATTTTGACGGGAGTTAGTCGCATCGAAGCGCAAAATATTATCGCTTCCCTAATTGCCAATCGCTCGGTCAGAAAACAAGATTTGACGGAACTTCGTTTTGTCAAAGACAAGCTGTTTGCCAACATCAGCGGCCTGGAGAAAATCGATATTGCTGTTAATCTATTAAATGTCGGCGGCCTGAGCAGCTTAAAAAAATGGCTTAACGACAAAAATAAGCTGCAGCACCCTCAGAAGCGTGATGAGATGAAAAAGCGTGGCATACAGCCGCCAAGAGGAATATTACTAGTCGGAGTTCCCGGCTGCGGCAAATCACTTTCGGCCAAAGCAGTTGCAGCAAGTTGGCAAATGCCACTCTATAGATTAGATTTTGCAACCGTACAAGGCCAATATGTCGGGCAAAGCGAGCGGCAATTAAAAGAAGCATTTACCACAGCCGAGTATGTATCTCCTTGCGTCTTGTGGATTGACGAAATTGAAAAAGGACTATCCGGCGCGGGTACTGATTCGAGCGGTGTAACGACTAAGTTAGTTGGACAATTCTTATTCTGGCTTCAGGAATGCAAGAAGATGGTCTTCGTTGTCGCTACAGCGAATGATGTTTCCAGGCTGCCTCCGGAGCTATTACGGAGAGGCCGTTTTGACGAATTATTTTTCATTGATCTGCCGACCCCGGAAGAACGAGAAGAGATTTTAAGTTTATACTTCAAAAAGTACTTGAACATAGTACCAACGTCAGCAATGCTGGCTGATTTGATTAATATCAGTGACGGATTCACCGGAGCAGATATTGAGTCCGCTATCCGTGATATCGCCTATCGTTTAATTGCCAATGAAGACTTACCGCTAACCGACGATCTCTTAGTCGTATCATTCAAAAATATCGTGCCTCTTTCAAAAACGAGCCCTGAGAAAATTGAGTCAATTCGCGAATGGGGTAGAGAGCGTGCCGTACCGGCTTCCGGCGTACCAATTGGTGGCAAATTAACTGACGAAAATCGTCAAGTAAGAAGAGTGCTCGTATGAGGGACGACGTGGCAGAGTTATTGCAGGATATTGCTTCTACCTGGCGTGATGCTTCTGGGGTGGTTGTTTTTACCGGCGCTGGAATGAGTACAGAGTCAACTTGCCGGATTTTCGCTCTGCGCAAGGGGTGTGGCAGCAACGGCTGGAGGCGGTGGCGACAATGGCAGAGATGCGGTGGAACCATAACCAAAGGCGGCTGATCGGCAGCGGCGCAAGATCTTGTAGACACTGCGAAGGATTTGCAAATGAACTTTGCTGAACCGCGCAGCCTGCTGGTGCTGAATGACCGGATGTTCCGATGGGCGGCCGCGTTTGGGCGCAATCATCTGACAGTGCGGCCGGAGATTGACCGTACTTACATTGCCCGCCCCAGGAAATGAAGATTACTGATGGCAAAGCTTGCATCAACTACGAGCGATGTATCCGCTGCTATTGCTGCCAGGAGCTTTGCCCAGCGGACGCGGTACATCTCGAAGAGCGCTCTTTACTGCGTTTGGCACAGCGTTTTTTGCCGGTATAGGGTATATGGTGTATGTCTACTTTTGCCGTGAAGCGGTTTGATCTTTGTGTGGTGGTGTGTGGATAGCTGATACTGGATTGTGTCTCATCCATAGATGTGCTATAATGAGATAATAATTATCAGTAAGGAGAGGATCTTGTGGATGTAGCAGCATTGTCGATTGCGTTGAGTCAGGGAAACGTACAGCAACAGGCCAGTATTTCGGTGTTAAAGCTGGCCATGGGAGCTGCGGCGGAGCGGGGAAGTTCTATTGTTGCTATGATGAATAAGCTGTCTGATGCGACAGAGTTGTCGGTGCGGCCATATCTGGGCGGCAACCTTGATATAGTGGTATAATATAATCGGCCGCACCTAGCTAGGTGCGGTCTTGTTTTGACGGTTTTTCTGATAATTTGCTAAGAAACTTGTTCTGTTGCTTAAGTTCTTGTCGTTTTTCGCCGATATATTCGTAGAGAGTTTTTACGCTGGAGGTATTAACATGGAGGTTAAATCCACACAGCCAACGGATTGGGCGTATTCTTCGACAACAGCTAAAGTGGAAACAGATTTTCCTGTAGGTAATAATAATCCGACAGTACAGGAAAAAAAGGATGTTGTTCCAACGGTTGAAGCCCAGCAGGAAAAGACGCCGGAGTTGACCAAAGACGATTTGTCGCCGGTAACCCAGGAAATGAACAAATTTTTTCAATATCTTAACGCCAGCCTTCGCTTTGAAATGCATGAAAGAACACAGCGTCTGATGGTTAAACTGGTGGATGTGTCAACAGACAAGGTATTGCGGGAATTTCCGCCGGAAGAATTGTTGGATAAGCTGGCCAATATTCGCGAGTATGTTGGTGTTATACTGGATAAAAAGGCGTAGATTTTGGCAAAGGAGAGATGACTTATGGGTATGCGTACATATGGCTTAAGCGGGTCAGGTATGGATGTCGACCAAATGGTTAAGGACTTGATGAAAGCGCGGCGCGCTACATATGATAAAGTATGGCAGCAAAAGACGCAGATTGAGTGGAAGAAGAAGGATTACAATACGATCTATACACTGGTAGAAGAACTTCGCAACAAGACTTTATATGATTTTAGGCGACAGAACAATCTTTCCCCCAAGCAGGTATCCTCGACAAATGATGCAATCGTCAGCGCCACCGCCAACGGCGATGCGGCGAATGTTGAACATTCCATTATTGTCAGCCAATTGGCTGACGGTGTTAAAATGACCAGCCGGGCTGGGATTACGGCTGAAGGTAAGTCTAAAGGTTCGCTAAAAGAACAATTCGATAATGTTCCCGATGCTTTGGATTTCACAATTAACGGTAAAGAAATTCATATTGATATTGACGATACAACTACATTGAATGATGTGGTGGTGAAAATCAATCAGTCCGGCGCCGGGGTAAAGGCCAGCTATGATGCCACTCTGGATCGCTTCTTCTTGTACTCGGATAAAACAGGAGCAGCAGCTGAGATTAACTTTACCGGTACAAACACCGCGGGAATTGATTTCTTATCCGATACATTGAAGCTGGGGCCCAGTACCGGGCTGGAGCTTGTTCAAAATGGACGTGATGCTAAAATCACATTGGATGGGGTGGAACTTACTCAGTCCTCGAATACCTTTACCATTTCCGGTGTTACCTATAATCTGAAATCGACGAGTCTGAAAAATCCGGACGACGGTTCGCTGATGCCTGTTTCGATAGCGGTTAAGGCGGATATCGAAAAAACGATTGACACGGTTAAATCGTTTGTTGATATGTATAATGCGTTTATTACCACTATCAACAATGAACTGAATGAAGAGCGGAACCGCAATTTTATGCCGCTGACTGACGCGCAGAAGGGCGATATGAAGGAGGCGGATATTACCGCCTATACGAATCGGGCGAAAAGCGGCATGCTGCGTAATGACTCGATCTTGTCTTCTCTGCTGAGCAACATGCGTCTGAACTTCTCCAATCCGATCAAGGGATTGGCCGGCAAGTACACCAGCGCCTCCAGCATCGGCATTGAAACCGGTAAATATATTAATGAAAATGGCGGTATCAGTTCGGAATCCAAGAACGGCGGAAAAATTTATGTGAATGAAGATCAACTGCGCAAAGCGCTGGAAGAAGACCCGGACGCTGTGTACAATATCTTTGGCACAGCCGGTGATTCAAAGGACAGCAAGGGCGTAGCCGGACGCTTGTATGATCAACTATATGAAACCATGGATCAGCTGCGGACCGTGAGCGGTAACCCTAACGTAGTGGATTCTCAGAGCTTTCTCGCTAAGCGGCTGGACGATTATACGGATCGCTTGAATACGATGGCAGCTCAGTTGGATACGATTCAGGCACGGTACTACCGCCAGTTTGACGCGATGGAAGCGGCGATCAACAGAATGAATCAGCAAAGCGCGTGGCTGGCACAGCAGTTAGGTCAATAATGGTTGGGGAGGAATTGGACTATGGACGCTGCGTCTATGGCGAACGCGTATAAGACTCAGCAAATCATGACCGCTTCGCCTGAAGAGCTGACTCTCATGTTATATAACGGCGCTCTGCGCTTTGTGAATGAAAGCGTCCGGGCGATTGAACAGCATGACTTGGAGCAGGCGAATAAGGCGAATCTACGGGCTCAGGATATTATCCGTGAGTTTATGAATACACTGGATACCCAGTATGAGATTGCTCAGTCTCTCATGCCGCTTTATGAATACATGGAACACCGTCTGGTGCAGGGCAATATTAAGAAAGACACTGCTCAGCTTTTAGAAGTGAAAGAGATGCTGACTGAGCTGCGCGATAGCTGGGCGGAGGCGATGAAAAGCCTGCGGACGAATCGTGCGGTGGCGCGATAATGATTAAGACGAAATCTCTGTGGCAGGACTACCTGTTTATTACCAAAGAGCTGGAACGGTTCCTGGAAAAGAAAGAATATGAGCTATGCTCTGAATTGATGGAGCAGCGGGAACGGATACAATCGCAGCTTGATGCTATGACTGACGATTTTCGCCTGACTGCCGAGGGGCGGCAATTGCTGGGTGATATACAGGCACTCAATCAGTCGATTGTACAGAACATGCATGCCGCACTGCGGTTTATGCAGCAGCAGCAGTCGCTTTCCTCCGCTTATGACGGCGGTAGTCCTGCCCGCCCAGTCGGGAATCGTCTGGACCAAAAAAGCTAGCAGATAGGTGAGAGCATGAGCATTCAGAATGTTTCAACCGCTGCGGCGGTCGAGTATTATGCCAGAGTCAACTCGATGCAGGCCAGGAATAAGCAGCAGGCGGCAGCGCTTGAGGAGGCCGCGGCAAAGGTTAACACCAAGCTGGCTGTATTCAAGCTCTCCGGCATGTTTGATAAAATGTATAGCAAGGATAAAGAAGGCTCAGCCTTCCATAGCTTTAGTGTCAATGCGCTGCGGGATTTGGTGAATAGCTACAACCGGCTGAATGACTTCAGCATCAGCTCTTCCAGCCTGTCTGACGCAGGCAAGGCGTTATTGAATAAAGTGAAGGATCTGCTGGGCGGACCGAAGGCGTCGACCTTTGAGGAGCTGGGTTTAAAGCTGGACCCGCATTCCGGTGCGATGGTATTTGACGAGCGGCTGTTTGCCGAAAAGCTTGCCAGTGATCCGGTGGCTGTGCGGGGGGCGTTGCTTAACCCTGGTATGCTGGGGCCTATCTTGCAGAATACGATTTCGGCGATGCTTTCTAAGCCGGCGTCTATCTATTTTAATTCATCGTTTAGCATCAAGGTTTAGTACCAAGTTCAAGGCTGCTAGTAAACAGTTGAAAAACTGTTTACTAGCAGCCTTAGATTTTGGAAAGGCTTATATTCCAGGCTGTCGAGAAGGGCGAGAGGTTAGGTACACCCCGAGGAAGAGCGCGCAGACAGTATGTTTGCAGGGGACGACAAGCGCTCTCACGCAAGGCTGCAGATTGGCCTTTATCGGCAGCCTGATGCCGATAAAGCGTTTTTTTCTTGCATTTTCCCGAAGTCGCTCCTATAATTAGGAGGAGAGAACCGGTTGCTTAGGTCTGTGGTTGAAAGTCGATGCCAGTCGCAGGCGAAACGATCCACGTAAGAAGTCCAAAGTGGCTTTGATCATGGTGCGGCTTAGAGATAAGTCCTGCCGGGCTGAGAGGTGGAAAGCGGGAAGTGTGAAAATCACTTCTTCGTTATTCCAAAGCAGTTCGAGAGGGGTAGTAGTGAGGGGATTGATTTCCTAGTAGCGAACCTTCCAGCAGGCGGGTGTGGGGGCAAAGACCAGGTCGGCTAAGCAATGGTCCTTATTTTCTGAGGGTGAGGGGATTCTTGTCATGTCATTCGAAGACAGAACATTAACATGTAAAGACTGCCATGCAGATTTCGTCTTTACAGCCGGTGAACAGGAGTTTTATGCTGAGAAAGGGTTTGCGAATGACCCGGTTCGCTGCCGCGAATGTCGCGACGCGAGAAAACGCAATCGTGAAGGTGGCTCAATGCCAGGCTCGTCGCCGCGCGAAATGCATAATGTGATTTGCGCTGAGTGCGGGATTGACACCCAGGTTCCGTTTAAACCGCAAAATGACCGGCCGATTTACTGCCGTGAATGCTTTAACGCTAAACGCGGTTAATCGTCAGAGAAGATAGAGCTAATCAACGTGATGCAACACCTCCGGTACTGCCGGGGGTGTTTTTTTACTATAAAGAACACGCAGGGAGGCGCTGACATGCCTTTTGTATTCTTTGTGGATTGGCAACAGTAGTTTCTCCTTATACAGGACTTATCCACAGAAACAGGCCAGATAACTGGGGTTACCAACAGAGTTATCCACAGAAATCACAAATAGCTTATCCCAAGGCTGTGTAAAACGTCCTGTATTCAGCGGAAAAATAATAAAAAAACTCCTTGATTATTTATTCAAATAGGATGTATAATTATGAACAGATAAATCAAGGAGGAGATAAAATGAAAAAAATTGCTTTGTTATTAACAATGCTGCTGGCATTAACGGTATTGTCCGGTTGCGGCGGGCAGACTGCGAAACCGGCAGAACAGGCTAAAGCAAAAGTTTTAAAAGTAGGAACCGATGCAGGGTTTGCTCCGTTTGAGTTCCAGGATGAAGTGAGTAAAAAATACGTCGGTTTTGATATTGATTTGATCGAAGCCATTGGCAAACAAATCGGCTATGAAGTACAAATTCAAAGCATGGGTTTTGATGGCTTGATTCCTGCGCTGGACGCCGGCAATATTGATGCGATCATTGCCGGGATGACGATTACGCCGGAACGTGCGAAAAAGGTTAATTTCTCCAAGCCGTATTATAAATCCGGTTTATCGATTGTAGTCAAAGCGGATAATAATACCATTAAGAACTTTCAGGATTTAGAAGGGAAAAAGCTTGGCGTGCAAATTGGCACTACCGGTGCGATGGAAGCGAAAAAAATTAAAAACGCAACCATTCGCGAGTTCAATACCGCTCCAGAGGCTTTCATGGACCTGAAAGCCGGTGGCATTGATGCGGTTGTCAATGACTTGCCTGTTAATGAATACTATATCGCCAAAGCCGGCGCTAAAGATGCAAAGGTGGTCGGCGAGCCGCTGAATTCTGAAGACTATGGCATTGCCACATCAAAGAAAAATGCCACATTAGGCGAACAGATCAATAAAGGGTTGGACGAACTGAAAAAGAATGGCGAATATGAGAAGATTTATGTGAAATGGTTCGGCAGAAAACCTTAATCTGCTAATTAAGCATCAGCCCCGGAAATTCCCTACTTGCGTATCTTCATGTACGTGACTTGCGGGATTTCCGGGGCTTCGTTATTCGAGAAGACTAGAGAAGATTGCTTCGTGCCTCGCAATGACAGGGCGCGGAAGGGGAGGAAACCGCAGAGTGAACGAGTAAGCAGAGGGAACTCGCAGAGGGTCTCGGGAGTTTATGAAATATACCAGAACCCTCTGTGTACTCTGCGGTAAGATATTCGCCGTTGTTTTTTTATCATTGACACTTTACTCTTGTGATTTTATAATCGTTATGTGCATGAATATGCGATTACGCGGAAAACAGGTGGTGAGAACGCATGGAGCTTGATATTGATTTAATTATCCGTTCGTTCCCGTTGTTGCTGATGGGAGCCGGGATTACGATTCAGATTACGGCGCTGAGCGTTGGGTTTGGTTTGTTGATTGGTATGTTTGTCGGTATTGCCAGGTTATCTACATTGGCTCCATTGCGTCTGGTGGCTGCGATATATGTGAATTTTTTCCGCGGCACCCCTTTATTGGTGCAGATTTTTATGATTTATTTTGCGATGCCGATTATGCTCGGAACCCGGATTGATCCTTTCGTTGCCGCTGTTACCGCTTGCAGTATTAATAGCGGTGCTTATGTTGCCGAGATTTTTCGCAGCGGCATCCAGTCGATTGACAAAGGACAAATGGAGGCCGGACGCTCGCTTGGCATGAGTTGGGCGCAGACGATGCGTTATATCATTATGCCGCAGGCGTTTAAGCGGATTATTCCGCCGCTCGGCAATGAGTTTATCGCGATGCTGAAAGATTCTTCGCTGGTGTCGGTTATCGGCTTTGAAGAATTGACCCGCCGCGGGCAGTTGATTATTGCCAGGACCTATGGCTCGTTTGAAATCTGGACAGCTGTTGCCGTTATCTATTTGATTATGACATTGACGATTTCCCGCCTGGTAAATTACCTGGAGCGGAGGTATAAAATCGATGATAAGCATTAAGCAAGTGCATAAGAAATTTGGCCAATTGCATGTATTGAAAGGGATCGACCTGGAAATCAAGGAAAGAGAAGTTGTGGTCATTATCGGTCCCAGCGGCTCAGGCAAGAGTACGCTGCTGCGCTGTATCAACTATTTGGAGGAACCGACTGAGGGGAACATTACGGTGGATGGCATTGCACTGACCAATGAGGCCAGTATTAATGCTGTCCGGGCCGAGGTAGGCATGGTGTTTCAGCGCTTTAACCTGTTTCCTCACATGACGGTATTGCAAAATATCATGCTGGCACCCATGAAGGTGCGTAAGCTGCAGCAGGCGGAAGCGGAAACGATTGCTCTGGCGCTCTTGCAGAAGGTCGGGCTTTCTGATAAGGCGAACGCTTATCCGGAACAGTTGTCAGGCGGTCAGCAGCAACGGGTGGCGATTGCCCGGGCGCTGGCGATGAAGCCCAAAGTCATGCTGTTTGATGAACCGACATCGGCGCTTGATCCGGAGATGATCAAGGAAGTGCTGGATGTCATGAAGGATTTAGCCAATGAGGGCATGACCATGGCAGTGGTTACTCATGAAATGGGCTTTGCCCGTGAGGTGGGCGACCGGGTGATCTTCATGGACGAAGGCCGGATTGTCGAAGAGGGCACTCCGGAGCAAATCTTCACAGCAGCAAAAGAAGAACGAACCCAGGCATTTTTGTCGAAGATACTTTAGGAAATTAAAAATCTAGGATGAGTTTGTAACCGCAGAGTACGCGGAGGGCACGATAAGTACACAGAGGGAACGGATAATTAAAATAAACCCGTAACCCTCTGTGGGTACCCTCTATTAACTCTGTGTACTCTGCGGTTAACTGCAACTTCTGATTTTTTCAAACTATTTTATGTGAATTGCCTCCGGCGGCTGGACTTTGCTATATTAACTATGCTAAAATACGGTTGGTGCGGCAAAAAGCTGCAGTATTTTTTTAGGAGGAATCTCGAATGATCGGTAAGGTTAAGTGGTTTAGTTCAGAAAAAGGCTTTGGTTTCATTGAGCGGGAAGACGGTGGCGATGTGTTTGTTCACTTCTCCGCAATCAGTGACGAAGGGTTTAAGACACTGGCGGAAGGCCAAACTGTCGAGTTCGACGTTGTTGAAGGACAGCGCGGACCACAGGCATCTAATGTTGTCAAATTGTAATAGATAATACATGACCCGGCAGGCAACTGCCGGGTTTTTACATGTACGATTAAGGGAACGGTTTTGAACCGCCGAATCCCTCCGGCCACTGACGTGTCCACCTCCCTTTGGCAAGGGAGGCCATGCGCGTTATGCGCACAATTTTATCGTTCCCTTGGCGCAGGCGCGCAGCGCCTGTTGGCGTTTTGGCGGTTTAAAACTGTTCTTCCAACTTCTCCTTCGTACCTCACACAAGAACTTAAATGTTAAATCTGCGTTAAATTTTGACAGGATTTTTATATTTTATGGTGAATAGTAATACTAGTAGGTTGTTACCCTAAGTTTAGTGGTAACAGATACTTGAACCATTTGGAAAGGAGCTGACGCTCTATGGCAATCACAGTACGCGGAAAAAACATTGAGGTAACGCCGGCGCTGAGGGATTATGTAGTCAAGCGCATCGGCAAAGTCACAAAGTATTTTGATGTTCTAGGAGAAATTACTGCTGTTTTGACTGTGGTAAAAGGCCGCCATATCGTGGAAGTAACCGTGCCTGTCAACGGGATACTGCTCAGAGGTGAAGAATCCACTACCGATATGTACACCTCGATTGATCTTGTTATAGAAAAGATTGAAAAACAGATTGAAAAATACCGTACCCGGCTGACCCGCCGGATCCGTGAAGGTTCTTTCCGGACCGATCTGATCCCCACCAGCGTGGAGGAAGAAGAAATTCGGGTTGTGAAAACAAAGCGCTTCCCTGTAAAACCGATGGATGTAGAGGAAGCCATTCTGCAAATGAACCTGATTAATCACGATTTCTATGTGTTTATCAGCGCGGAAACCGAAGATGTCAATGTAGTGTACCGGCGTAAAGACGGCCATTATGGTCTGATTGAACCGGAATTCTAAGCAATAGGCGCTGTGCGCCTGCGCCAAAAAATGTAAAGATATTTGAGCAGGGTGTGCGACGCACACCCTGCTCTTTTGACGACGCACCTGACAGCCTCCCTTGGTAAAGGGAGGTGCACACATCAGTGCCCGGAGAATTTGTTTCTGTGGTTCCACGCTATTATTGTGTTCAACTGGGGGTTCCCCGGTTTTTTGTAGTTTTGACTTTAAGTTTCCGCTCTGATAAAATGATATAATAGTTATACGTGTATGAAAAGAACAGCCTACTGTTTACTATGAAGGTGTGTGAAGGCACGCTATACAACGTCAGGAGATGATTCTGTTTGCTGAAATTCCTTAAGAGTATATTTGGTGATGATAATGAACGTGAAATCAAACGAATGATGAAATACGTTCAGGAGATTAATGCGTTTGAGCCGCAGTTTGAGAAAATGAGCGATACTTCCTTGACTGCCAAGACGGCTGAATTCAAACAGCGGCTGGAAGCCGGACAGACACTGGATGACCTGCTGCCGGAAGCGTTCGCTGTTGTGCGGGAAGCCTCCCGCCGGACACTGGGGATGCGGCATTTTGACGTGCAGATGCTGGGCGGTATCACCCTGCATGGCGGCAATATTGCTGAGATGCGGACTGGTGAAGGCAAGACGCTTGTCGCGACACTGGCGGTTTATCTTAATGCCTTGACCGGGAAGGGCGTACATGTCATTACCGTCAATGATTACCTGGCCCGCCGTGACAGCGAGTGGATGGGCAGGCTGTACCGTTTCCTTGGTCTGTCGGTAGGCCTGATTGTACATGGCCTTGATTTCTTAGACCGGAAGATGGCCTATGCTGCCGACATTACTTATGGTACCAACAATGAATTCGGGTTTGACTATCTGCGTGACAATATGGTGATCTATGCTGACCAAATGGTGCAGCGGCCGTTGAATTTCGCCATTGTCGACGAAGTGGACAGTATCCTGATTGACGAAGCGAGAACACCGCTGATTATTTCCGGACCGGGCGAGAAATCGACCGATCTCTATTACACTCTGGCTAAAATCGTGCCCCGCTTGAAGGCGGTGGAAGATTATACGGTTGACGAAAAGCTGCATACGGTTGCGCCGACGGAAAGCGGTATTGCCAAAGCGGAAAAGATGCTGGGTGTTAAGAACCTCTATGAAAGTGAAAACATGGAAATGTCGCATCACTTCAATCAGGCATTGCGGGCGCATGCGCTGATGCACCGCGACAAAGACTATGTTGTCAAAGATGGCGAAGTCATCATTGTTGATGAATTTACCGGCCGCTTGATGTTCGGACGCCGTTATTCGGATGGGTTGCATCAGGCGATTGAAGCCAAAGAAAATGTGAAGATCGAACGCGAAAGCCAGACACTGGCTTCGATTACCTTCCAGAACTATTTCCGGATGTATAAGAAATTGGCGGGTATGACAGGCACAGCCAAGACGGAAGAGGAAGAATTCCGCAAAATTTACGGTCTGGATGTCATTGTGATCCCGACCAATCAACCGGTTGTCCGCGAGGATTTCCCGGATGTGATCTATAAGACCAAGCGGGCTAAATACAAGGCGGCGGTTCAGGAGATTGCCGAACGCCATGCTGCCGGCCAGCCGATACTGGTCGGTACGACGTCTATTGCCCAATCGGAAGAACTGAGCGACATGCTGAAGAAAAAAGGTGTGCCGCATAATGTATTGAACGCGAAGTTCCATGAGATGGAAGCGCAGATTGTAGCCCAGGCCGGTCAAAGAGGCCAGGTCACGATTGCCACCAATATGGCTGGCCGCGGTACGGATATTGTGCTGGGAGAAGGCGTGCCCGAGCTGGGCGGGCTGCATATTGTCGGTACCGAACGGCATGAGAGCCGGCGGATTGACAATCAGCTCCGCGGACGAGCAGGCCGTCAGGGCGATCCCGGCTCTACCCGCTTCTATCTGTCGCTGGAGGATGACCTGATGCGGTTGTTCGGTTCCGATAATATCGCTACCGTCATGGATAAGCTGGGTATGGAGGAAGACGAACCGATTGAGCATGCGCTGATTACCCGCTCGATTGAATCGGCACAGAAGAAGGTCGAAGCGCGCAACTTTGACATTCGCAAGCAAGTGCTCGAATATGATGATGTCATGAACCAGCAGCGTGAGGTTATTTACTCGCAGCGCCGTCAAGTATTGCTGGGCGAGAACCTGCGCGAAGCGATTCTGCCGATGGTGGAGAAGATCGCCGACCGGTCGATGGAATTATATGCTGACGAAAAAGTATATCCGGAGGATTGGGATCTGGCCGGTTTGATTACCTTCTGCGAAGAGTACTTTGCGCCTGAAGGTGCGCTGACAGTGGAAGAGCTGTCTAAGCTGAGCCGGGAAGAGCTGCATGAAGTCTTGATTGAGACCGCTCACCGCGCCTATGACGGGCGTGAGAACCTATTCGGCTCGGACAATATGCGCGAGCTGGAAAAAGTGGTCATGCTGAAGGTTGTCGACGCCAAATGGATGGATCACTTGGATGCGATGGAAAACCTGCGCCAGGGTATCGGACTGCGGGCGTATGGCCAGAAAAATCCGTTGATCGAATACAAAATTGAAGCTTATGATATGTTCCAGCAGATGATTGAGAGCATTCAGGAAGATGTTGTCCGGTACATGTTCAGGGTGAATATCATTACCCAGCCGCAAGACCACCTGCAGCAGGCTCAAACCAGCCACGGCGATGAAGCGGCGGCTAAAGAACCGGTGCAAGCCGATCATATCGGCAGAAATGAACTATGCCCCTGCGGATCGGGGAAGAAATATAAACGCTGCTGCGGCAAGTAGACGAGTAATAAACGGGATGCGAACCGCAGAGTACGCAGAGGGAACGATGAGTACGCAGAGGGACTGGGAACAATTAAAATAAACCCCGTATCCTCTGTGCGTACCCTCCGTGTACTCTGTGTACTCTGCGGTTCGGTCTCCGTCTCCGCGTACTTTGCGGTTAATGTACTGCATAACTGGCAATTTATTATTTGGAGTTGAGTAACGTGTTATTGGATGATTTGAAACGGGATATTGATGAGTTGGCAGAGAAGCTTGATGAAGTGAGTGTTTCCCTTTGACCTCGCTCACAAAAATGAGCAGATAGACTATCTGGAGAATAAAATTCAGGCGCCAGGCTTTTGGGATGATCCTGATGCGGCGCAGAAGGTCATGCAGGAGCTGGCCGGCCTTAAAGACAGTGTCGAATCCTATAATCGGATGTGCCGCCGCCATGATGACATCTACACCTTGTGGCAGTTGGGCATGGATGAACAGGATGACAGTGTCCGGGACGAGGTTGCTGCAGGTCTGCAAAGCCTGCGGACAGAGATTGAGCATCTGGAACTGGCGCTTTTGCTGTCCGGCGAATATGATGCGAATAACGCGATTATTACCCTGCACGCCGGAGCCGGCGGCACCGAAGCGCAGGACTGGGCACAAATGCTGCTGCGGATGTATGTGCGCTGGGCGGAACGCAGCGGCTACAAAGTAGAAACCATGGACCTGCTGCCTGGTGATGAGGCAGGAATCAAGAGTGCCACACTCATGATTTCCGGTCGTAATGCATATGGTTATTTAAAAGCGGAAAAAGGCGTTCACCGGCTGGTGCGGATTTCGCCGTTCGATGCGTCTGCCCGCCGTCATACCTCCTTTGCGGCGCTGGATGTCATGCCTGAGATTGACGACAATGTCGAGATCGTGATTAATCCGGTCGACTTGAAGGTTGACACCTACCGGGCCAGCGGCGCCGGCGGCCAGCATGTCAATAAAACTGACTCGGCTGTCCGGATGACCCATTTGCCGACCGGAGTGATTGTACAATGCCAGAGCGAACGGTCGCAGATCCAGAACCGTGAGCAATGCATGCGCCTGCTGCGGGCAAAGCTGTTTGAACTGGAAATGCGGAAGCAGCAGGATAAGAAAAACGAGCTTGGCGGTGAATATCACGCGATTGAATGGGGCAGCCAAATCCGCTCGTATGTATTCCACCCCTATAGTTTGGTCAAAGACCACCGCACAGGATTTGAGATTGGCAATACACAACTGGTTATGGATGGCGGATTGGACGGGTTTATTGAAGCCTATCTGAGACATATCAGCGCGAAAACAGGAGAGAGCTGACAGACGGTTGGCTTTTTATGATAAGGAGCGTGTAAGAATGGGCAAGCGGCAACTGATGATTCTTGTGGCTTTAGCAGGTATTGTACTGGCCGGGCTTGCCATATTCTTACCGCAGATTGTTTCCCAGGCGGTTGCGCAGGGGATGAGAGGGGTGCTCCATAGCCAGCAGGTGACGGCTAAGGTGGAGAAAAGCCCTTCCTTTTTACTGCTTGACGGGCAATTTGACAGGATTCATCTGGCGGCAAAGGACGCTAAGCCGGATAAGCTGTTATTCAGTGAGATGCAGGCAGAGCTTGGTGGCGTGAAAATCGATATGCCTGTATTGATTTCATCCGGCCGGGTTGTTTTGACCGCGGTTGAGACAGCCAGCCTGACCGCTTCCGTTACCCAGGAAGAGCTGGGGCGTTATTTGAACCAGACAGTCAAAGGCGTGAAGGACGCGAAGGTAACCGTCCAGGGCGGCAGAGTCCAGGTGGCTGGTACGCTGGGGATTGGCAAAATCGCGCAAATGACAGTGACGCTTGACGGCCGTGTGGTGATAGACGGGCAAAAACTGAAGTTGGTTACGGAGAAGATCCTGTTGAATAATTCGCAGGTTGGCAGTATCGGCGGCTCGCTGCTGGCGGATATCCAACTGGTGGATGTCAAATCACTGCCGTTTGGCGTTTCCCTGCGAAACGTCATCGCCGACCAGGGCAAGATCACCGTTTTTGCCGATAATCAGCAGTGAGTGTCGGCGAGCGGGATTATGGAGAACGATTTTTAACCACAAAGGACACAAAGCCGGCGCGTTGCGCCTACACAAATAAAGGGCACAAAGGATAATTTGGCGCACATTGTGCGCCACGTACTCCTTTGTGCAGGCGCGTAGCGCCCTTTGTGTCCTTTGTGGTTAAACCGTACTTCTCCCACAGCTTTATTCCAGAAGATTTAGAGTAATAAGGTGGAAAGATGCATGGCCTACTTTCGCTATAACCGCATTTTGCTATTGTTTATTGTGCTGGGCTTATTTGCCGCGTCTTTTGTCGTCTGGCAGAGACACCAGACAGAGGTCGCCAATTCAACTGTTGAATTAGTGATGGACTATGAGGACATCAGTGAATTGGCGCAAATCGAGGGCGTTGACCGCACTGACCTGTTCAGGCAGTTTCGTGAGGCTGGCATTTCCACCCTGGCTGTATATGACGTGACCCTGGAAAAGCTGCACAAGTCGGGTCAGGTCAGTGTCATTGCCGGTGCTGATTTAATGGGTCAAAACCGGACAGGCCTGATGGAGTCCGCGTTATGGCGGCAGTGGCTGGAGGCCGGCCTGCTTTCCTCCGAATACATCTATGTGGTTGGCGAGCAGACAGTGGTATTCAATGAGCTGCGCGAAGATTTGCTGCGCCGCTTCGGCTCCCGTGTCGCCCAATTAACCGGCGGCAGCGTACCGATGCTGGCGATCAAGGGTCATGCGGAAAAGCTGCTCGAAATGGAGCTGGGGATCTCTTCCGCCGAAATGAACGACGCGGCGGCGCAGGGATTCCTCGTTATTCCGCGGCCGGCTAATTATGCGCAGGTGAAGGCGGAGGACATCCAGGCCTTCTTCGCGCGTGTGGGCAAAGTAAAGGCCGTGTCTGCGGTGATTTTTAGCGGCAAAGAAGCACTCGGCTATCCGCAGCTGATGAAGCAGACACTTGACGGGCTGAAACAGCATCAGCTTACCCTTGGCCTGATCGAGCATCCGGTGCAACTGCAGTTTTATCATCAGGACGGACTGCTGCCGCTGGTGCCTCAGCTTGACTACCAGGCAGCCCGTGTCTATTCCATCTCTAAAGCTGAACAGCCGAAGCTGTCGCTGTCGGCGGCAACAGACCGCTGGGCGCTGAGCGATCAGGAGCGCAATATCCGGATTAATTTAATGCGCAACTACGAACAGGCAATTCCCGGAAAAACATTGATCGAAACCAATCTGCAATATGTGGCGGACACTAAGCAGGCTATCGAGGCCAAGGGCTACTCGATTGGTAAAGCCGGTGTGTTTGCGCCGTATTTTCCGTCTCCCTGGCTGGTGGCATTGATGGCGGTGGGCGTGATTGCAGCCGGTATTCTGCTGCTGACCCAGCTTCATCCGTTATCAGGGCAGCTGCAATATGGGGTATTTGCTGTGCTGTCGCTGCTGTTCGTTGTGCCGATTTTGGGCGGCGGCGGTACGTTGCTGCGGCAGATCGCCGGTTTTGGCGCGGCGGTACTGTTTCCTGTCCTGGCCATGACCTGGCAGCTGGATCGCTGGCGGCAGGTATCACAGACGGCCGGCGGCTGGGTGTGGCAGGTTCTGCACCATGGCGTCGTCGGTTTGGTGCTGACCTTTGCGGTATCGATGATCGGTGGCCTGTATCTGGCTGCCCTATTATCAGATGTGCGTTTTTTACTGGAAATGCAGATCTTTCGCGGGGTTAAGCTGACGTTTATTCTGCCGCTTGTGCTGGTCGCACTGGTGTATTTGACCCGCTTTAATTTATTTGAGCCGCAGGATGACCGGGATGCGGGGCGGATTATCCGTCAGGTGATGCAAATGCTGAATTATCCGGTGACGCTCAAGGTGCTGATGCTGCTTGGCGTAGGCGCGCTGGGCGCCTGGATCTTTATCGGCCGTTCCGGCCATACGGCCGGGGTGCCGGTTCCGGATTGGGAAATCAAGATCCGGCGGTTTTTGGAACAGGTCATGTATGCGCGGCCGCGCCAAAAGGAATTTATGATCGGGCATCCCGCGTTTTTACTGGCGGCAATGGCAACAGTGCGGCAATGGCCGCGGTTGCTGCACTTTTTATTGGTGATTGCGGCGACAATCGGACAGTCAAGTTTGGTTGAGACATTTGCGCATCTGCGTACTCCTGTGTTGATGTCGCTGATTCGCGGTATCGACGGCATGCTGCTCGGCGCGCTGCTGGGCATCGGACTGGTGCTGGCGGTGCATGTGATGGCTTGTTTAACCCGTGTTCTCATGAGGAGGGTCTCCCATGAGTAAGATTGTCATTTCAGGCTATTACGGTTTTGGCAATGCCGGTGATGAGGCGATGCTGACAGCGATGATCAGCTCTTTCCGTCAGCTCCGGCCAGAGGCCGAGTTTACCGTCTTTTCCGGCAATCCGGCGGAGACGGAGGCGCGGCATGGGGTCAAGGCCATCTATCGGATGAATGCGCTGGATATTTTACGGGCGGTTGCCGGCTGTGATTTGTTGGTCAGCGGCGGCGGCAGCCTGTTGCAGACAGTCACCAGTGAACGCAGCTTGTATTATTATCTCAGTGTGATGCTGTTAGGGAAGACTTTTGGCAAGCCGGTGATGATCTATGCGCAGGGAGTGGGGCCGGTCAGGGGCTCGGCCGCCCGTCAGGCGGTCCGTTGTATCGGCAACAAGCTGGATCTGATCACTGTTCGCGATCAGGGGTCATTGCATGAACTGCGGTCAATCGGCGTTTCAAAGCCGCCGGTCTATGTCACCGCTGATCCGGTATTGTCATTGCCGCCGTCCCCAGCTGACTTTGGGCGCGAGGTACTGCGCCGGCATGGCATTGACCCGGCAGGGCCGGTGATCGGCCTTTCGGTCCGGGAATGGCAGGGCATGGCGCATTATAAGAAGGTGTTTGCCTCTGCCGCCGACAAACTGGCAGCCACAGGCGCCCGGCTGGTGTTTATCCCGATGCAGAAGCCGGATGTCGACGCGGCGATGCGTATTGCCGCGTATATGCGGCAGCCGGCGGTGGTGTTGAAAGAGGAATACCGGACCGAAGAGCTATTATCTTTGGTGGGCAATCTGGATATACTAATAGGGATCCGTCTGCATGCGCTGATCTTTGCCGCTGTCATGGGTATTCCGCTGGTTGGTGTATCCTATGATCCGAAAATTGAGCGGTTTTTGGAAAGCATTGGTGAAAGCGCCGCCGGGACGCTGCATGATATCAGCGTTGACCGCCTGCTGCAGGAGACGCAGGCCAGATTATCCCCGGCAGGCGGCAAGCCTTGCCGGTATGACCGGGTAAACGAATTGTGCAAACAGGCGTTTAAAAGCGCGGAGCTTGCGGTGGATCTGCTGGGAAGAAAAAAACAAGGGTGATGTGAGTGGCTGGAAAACTGCGTGACTATGCAGGAATAACACTCGGCGTACTGATTACCGCGGCAGCGCTCAATATGTTTCTCATCCCTAACAAGATTGCCGACGGCGGAGTCAGCGGCTTGGCGATTGTCTTGCATTATGTTTCCGACTGGCCGGTTGGGGTCATTATGCTGAGCCTGAATATTCCGCTGCTGCTGCTCGGTATCAAGGTGCTTGGCGCATCCTTTGGCGTGTACACTTTGTATGGGGCGGTTGTTCTGTCATTGGCGGTCGATTTGCTGGCGCCTTATATCCCGACAGCTACTACCGATTTATTGTTAAGCTCTATCTATGGCGGCGTGCTGGTCGGGCTGGGCATGGGCCTGGTTTTCCGGTTTGGCGGTACAACAGCCGGAACTGATGTGGCTGCCGCTATTCTCAACAAGCTGTTCGGCATCAGCCTGGGGCAGGCTCTCCTGGGTGTTGATATGTTTGTCATCACACTGGCGGGTTTGGTTTTTCGCAGTGTGGAACTGCCGCTGTACGGCTTGATTTCGCTGTTTATCACCGCCAAAATGGTTGACCTGGTGCAAGAAGGCTGGAGTACCTCCAAAGCCTTTTTTATCATTTCAGAGAAAAATCAGGAAATTTCGCAAGCCATCCAGACAGAAATCGGCCGGGGAGTTACCTTTCTGCAGGGCAAAGGCGGGTATACCGGCAGCAGCCGCGATATCTTGTTTTGTGTTGTATCGACCCGGGAGGTCAGCCGGATCAAGGATGTGGTCTACCGCTGCGACCGCCGGGCGTTTGTGATTGTGAGCGATGCGCATGAGGTGCTTGGAGAAGGCTTCAAAGAACTCCGCTACTAGGGCTCCGGCCGCCGATATGCGGCGCATTGCGTTGTTGCTCCTGCGCGCGCTCGCTCAACGTACTTCCAGTACGCCTTCGCTCGCGTGCTCGTCGCGCCTAGCACTGCTTGCATCTCGACGGCCTCCGCCGGTCTGATATGTACATTGAGGAAATACACTCACTTGATTTGACGCTTAAGGGGAACGGGCCGGTCGCAGGCTCCGGCCTTACGGGGGGATTGTACCGGAAAGGGTACTGGGTAACTGAAAACCAAATACTAAAACTGGAAAGCATGACAGGAAACCACGCTGCATAAGCATAGTGAGAACGTCTCTGTGTGAGAGGCGGTGCAGGGTGGTTTTTGTGTGCTTGGACGGGTTTTTCACAACTAACCTGCCGGAGGTGAGGCTGTGGGATGGTGTAAGGTGATTCACGTGGGGAAGGATTTGCTGAGACGCGCGGGGATTTGTATGGGCGGGATTATGGCGATGCTTGAGCTGGACAGTGTGTTGTCAACAACCGCTTCGATGCTGCTTTCGGTTGCGGTTTATGCTGTTGCGTTTGACTGGCGGTTTGCTGTTGGCTTTGTGATCCTTCTGCTGGTGCATGAATTGGGCCATGTCCTGGCTTCGCGGGTCATGGGCATTCGCACCTCCGCTTTGCTGTTCATTCCCTTTATTGGTGCTGTGGTGCGTCTGGCGTCGCCGCCGGCGACGATAAAATCTGAAGCCAATATCGCACTCGGGGGACCGGCACTGGGCACTCTGAGTGCGTTGATCTGTTTAGCCGTGTACTTTTGGACAGATGATATTCTGATGCTGGCTTTGTCCTATACCGCCTGTTTGATTAATCTGTTCAATCTCATCCCCTGCACCCCGTTTGACGGAGGCAGGATCGGCACGGCCATCTCGCCGTATTTCTGGCGGCTGGGCAGCTTAGTGCTGGCTATCGTATTGCTGTACAGCAAAAATATTATTATTCTCCTGGTATTTTTGTGTTCTCTGGCCAAATGGGGGCAGGAGGACCGCCATTCAGAGTATTACCGTTTGAGCATCAGGCAAAGGCTGGTCGTAGCCGGGCAATATTTCGGCTTGCTGTCAGTACTGGGGGTTTGCACCGTGTATTTGTCCCAGCTGATGCGTTAGGAGCAAGGGCAGGGACGACTTAACCACAAAGGACACAAAGGGCGCACAACGTGCGCCCTTTGTGTCCTTTGTGGTTTTAAAATCGTCTCTTGAATTATTGAATAATTCCCAATTTCTTAATACGCGGTTGAAGAAGGTTTTTGCATAGATATGTCGAAACAATACCTTTAGTCTAGTCCACCCCTCAAGGAGAAACACTCAATGATAAAAATGGTTAATGTCTCTAAGGTGTATAGCAGCGGATCGGCTGCTCTTACCAATATTAGCATTGAAATCAGCAAGGGTGAATTTGTTTTTGTTGTTGGTCCCAGCGGAGCCGGGA
>POVV01000433.1_pt1 | contig 27713 bp, 21 predicted proteins | sample 1560271 | NCBI WGS metagenome assembly POVV01 (sample SAMN08337232, study PRJNA429181) | Bioreactor metagenome, whole genome shotgun sequencing project. | biome: cows' rumen and soil; feature: anaerobic; isolation source: anaerobic chemostat enrichment culture, galacturonate as sole carbon... | reverse complement strand
CAAGGCCTGCGGCAAGGGCGTGTTCCGGCGCAAGCACCATAAAGGTGGCTCCGTATAAAGTATCAGGTCTGGTAGTATAAACTGTGATGTTCTCCTCTTTTCCGTCTACCTTAAAATCAACCTCAGCTCCATAGGATTTTCCGATCCATTCAGACTGCATCTTCTTGACCTTTTCCGGCCAGTCAAGCTTATCTAAATCATTTAACAAACGGTCTGCGTAAGCGGTGATTTTTAACATCCACTGTCTTAAGTTCTTCTTTGTAACGCCGGTTCCGCAGCGCTCGCAACAGCCGTTTACCACTTCTTCGTTTGCAAGTCCTGTCTTACAGGATGGGCACCAGTTGATGGGGAATTCCTTCTCATAGGCCAGGCCCTTTTTAAACATCTGAACAAAAATCCACTGGGTCCATTTATAAAATCCGGGATCCGTAGTGTTGACTTCCATATCCCAGTCATAGACGGCTGCGATCTCATTGATCTGACGCTTGATGTTTGCCACGTTCTCCGCCGTGGATTTTGCCGGATGAACTCCCATCTTGATAGCGTAATTCTCTGCCGGCAGGCCGAACGCATCCCAGCCCATGGGATGGATCACATAATGACCTTTTAGAATCTGATATCTGCTCCACACATCGGAGATTACATAGCCTCTCCAGTGGCCTACATGAAGGCCGCTTCCTGAAGGATATGGGAACATATCCAGACAGTAATATTTCTCTTTTTTCCCATCGTCAACATTGATGGGATTCTTTGCCCAGTTCTCACGCCACTTTTTCTCAATAGCGCTGTGGTTGTAGGATGATGCCATAACAAAATTTCCTCCTTTTGCGAAAGGGATTCTCCCTGTTTTAAATGTATTTCCTTAGCTTGTCGGCCGTGAACATAAAAAATGCGTCTCCGACCGTAAAAACAGTCATAGAGACGCAGGATCTACCGCGTGGTACCACTCTATTTCATACAAGGTTGTATGCTCTCACTGGATATGGCAAAGCATATCCGCCCGCTTTAACGGTCGGGACACCGGCAATGCCTACACAGAAGCTTCCTTCAGCACGCTACTCAAAGGCCAGTTCAGCGGTCATCCCCAACCGGCTTCCACCATCCGCCGGCTCTCTGCATGTTTCAGACAGCTTACTACTCCTAATCACAGTATTTTTGCTAACTACAAATGTAACATAATTGACAAAATGTGTCAACCGTATTTTATGAAATCTCCGAGATCACAAAGGTTACGGCAGAAACCAGGAAAAACAGGATCATTCCAAGATTTAAAAAAAGCGTTTTAAAGAACCCTCTGCCCCAGTTCTCCATAAGCCCCGGATACAGCACCAGCTTTTTTTGACTGATAAAAAACAAAATGGTTCCTGCAATAACCGCTCCAAGCATAAATATGGAATAGCCTACCGTAAGCAGCGGATTTTCTCCAATTTGAAGTGCCACAATGGAACCGAGAAAATTGATCACCATGTGAAAAATAATGGTATAGCGAAGTCTTCCCGTCTTAATATAAATATATGCAAATACCAGGCCGATTCCAAACGCATAAAAGAACTGATAGAAGTTTCCATGGCTTAAGGCAAAGACAACACTGGACACCAGAATCGCTGCCTTGTCTCCATATAATCGGATCCGGTCGATTAGGACCTTGCGAAAGAGGATTTCTTCACAAACAGGAGCCATTATTACCATGGTGACAAAAATCGCCCAGGTGTTTAAGTCCTTCATCACTTCTACCACCGGGTTGATCATAGGCTTTCCCAAAAGGGCACTTACAATGGTCATGAGGGCCTGACCAATGAGATTTCCAAAAAACAGAGCGCTCATACAGATCAAAAATCCGGAAACAAGCATTCCTGCTCCGGCCTTTTTTGCCTCAGGCCTGCATAAAACCGGCATATCCCTCACAATGATATAGGCAACGATGCCTCCAACAACATAATTAGCCAGGGAGACAATCACCATATACCAGTTCCCAAAGGTTATTTCTATTCCAAAGCGGGACAATGCAAGAGCAATGGCCCCTATCTCAAGCTGTATCACAAGCGTCACAAGGAGGAATGCTCCGTAACCGATCCCAACTCTTGAAAATGCTTTCCACGCATTTCTTCTGTCTTCCACTATTCTCATACCTCCTGCCAGTAGGTATCAGTTTATCACAGATCAGAAAAAAGCGCAATTATTCCGGGTCTGGCATCCTGCCGGAATAAACCGCCTTCATCCTGGCACAATGCTCGTTAAAAAAAGAAAACAACTGGTTCATAGCAGGAGCAGAATCAATTAAATTCTCCGGGTGCCATTGAATCCCCATAATAAGCCCCCCCTCATCCTCCAAAGCCTCTATCACTCCGTCTGCCGCATAAGCGGAAGCTTTAAGTCCGCGTCCCAGCTTTTTCACTGCCTGATGGTGCATGGAATTGGTTTCCAGCTTTCCTGCCCCCAGTGCAGAGGCAAGCCTTGTTTCTCCTAAAACCTCCACGCGATGGGTCAGATAGCTTCTTTTCCGTTTCTGCATATGCTGCAGACTTTCTTTCTCCCGTAAGGAAATATCCTGATAAAGGCTTCCTCCCATGAGAACATTTAAGAACTGATGCCCTTTGCATATCCCCAGCATGGGGATTCTCCGGGTGATGGCATACTGCCCCGCCCGAAAAAGCGCTTTGTCGATCTCCGGCCGGATTTCCCCCAGTACCGGAAGGGGTTCCTCCTCATAATACCATGGGTGAAGATCCTCTCCGCCGGGAAACAGCAGGCCGTCGCAAAATGCCATAGCCTCTTCCGGCCCGGTCAGAATCACGGATGCCGGTATGACAACCGGAATACCTCCGTTTTTAAGTACCGCTTCCACGTAGGCAGTGTTGGCATAAACCCGTTCCGTGCTGTTGAACATTCCCACTTCTGTCATAAATGTATTGCCCATAATACCGATCACAGGTTTTTTCACATCATCACCTCTTTTATTGTTTTTGTAACAACTTTTACAGCAAGTCCTGGCGGCAGATATGGCGGATCAGCGGTATATCCAGTCCCTTGACCACCTGGGCTGCCAGCTCGGTGGCTGCCTCTAAATCTTCTCCTGCACAGAAATTATAGTGGGTGTGAATATATCTGGAAGGAACGCCCAAAACCAGGACGGGTACCGCCTTTCCTGTCAGGCTGATTTTTCCCGCATTTGTACTTCCGCCCCTGCGGACTGCCTCCTGGTATTTGATCCCAAGCCTTTTTGCCGTTTCTATGGCATATTCTATAAACACAGGATTGGAGATATAGCTCTTATCCATATGTCGGATCTGGACGCCGCCCTTCATCTTCCCCTGGGTGAGACCTATATCGAAAAAGAAGTCATCGGATGGGGAGCCTTCAAAAACAATGGCAAGGTCCGGCTTTACGATCTGGCTTGTTACGGTAGCTCCTCTCATCCCCACTTCCTCCTGGGCGGCAAAGGCTCCTACCACATTGACCGAAAGCTCATTCCTGCCTTCGTAAAGCTTATTCATGGTTTCAATGATGCAGGCGCACCCTGCCCGGTTGTCAAAGGCCTTCCCAAAACAGATGCCGTGTTCCTCATCGTATTCAAAGGATACATCGGGTATCATGGGATCTCCGACAGATATGCCGAAATCCTCTTCGGCCTCTTTTCGGCTGCCTGCTCCTATGTCCACATAGATGCTTTCTATATCAAGGGCCTGGGAATTGCGCTCCCTGTCATTCATAAAATGTACGGGTTTTGAGGTAATAATGCCTTTCACAAGCTTTCCGGCTCTTGTCCTGACCAGCACGGAATGAGCCGGAATATTGGTGAGATGGAACCCTCCCAGCATCAGGATCCCCAGACATCCGTTGCTATGGATGCACTGTACCATAAAACCGCATTCATCCAGATGTGCATCCAGCAAAATGACAGGTTTTTCAGCCGCAATACCGGGCATACGGGCATATAAGTTATTCATGGCATCGTTTTTCACCTGATACTTACCCAGATAGCCTGCTGCCGTCCGTATTACATCCTCTTCAAAACCGCTTGGTCCAAAGGCCTCTGACAATCTGCCAAACATTTCAATATCCATAATCTCTTTCTCCTCTTATTCGTCGATCGGGTATTCGCAATCCGCGACCCTGCTTGATATGGTTAAAATTCTGTCATTTTTCCTTTTTTATCTTATCGTCATACAAATGGCAGTATACATAATGGTCTTCATCTACCTGATACCGCTCCGGCGCCGTAATACAGCAGCATTCCATACACTTTGGACACCGGGTGTGAAACTTGCAGCCGGCAGGAGGATTTAAAGCAGACGGTATGCTCCCTTCCAGTATCATCCGATGCCGTTTTACCTCCGGATCCGGAACCGGAACTGCTGACAAAAGCGCCTGGGTATAGGGATGAAGGGGATTTTTATAAAGCTTCTCTTTTAAGCCTACTTCCACAAAATTCCCAAGGTACATGACTCCCACCCGGTCACTGATATGTTCCACCACACTTAAGTCATGGGCTACAAAAATATAGGTGAGGGAAAAATCTTTTTTAAGCTGGTTTAACAGGTTTAATACCTGAGCCTGAATGGAAACATCCAGGGCCGATACGGGTTCATCTGCGATTACAAGCCTGGGTTCTACCGCCAGAGCCCTTGCAATGCCGATTCGCTGGCGCTGTCCTCCGGAAAACTCATGAGGGTACCGGTTGGCATGATAATCATCCAGTCCAACCTTCCGCAAAAGCTCAAGGACCTTATCCTTCCGTTCTTCTTTGGTCTTTGTGAGTCCATGAATGATCAGGGGTTCCGCAATGATATCAAATACCGACATTCTGGGATTTAAGGAAGCATAAGGGTCCTGGAACACCATCTGGACCTTCTTGCGCACCGGGCGCATCTGTCTGCCGTTATAGGCGGAGATGTCCTCACCGTCAAGGAGCAAGCTTCCGGAGGTGGGCTCTTCTAACTTACAGATTCCTCTCCCCAGTGTGGATTTTCCGCATCCGGATTCTCCGACTATGCCGAATACCTCACCTGTTTTTACATCGAAGGAAACTCCGTCTACCGCCTTTACATACTCCGTTTTCCCAAGCCTGCGGCCGGAAACGGGATAATAAATCTTCATATCCTTAACACTTAACAGGTTTTCTGTCATTTGCCCTCACCTCCTTTCCCTTCACAAAGCCAGCATCTGCTCACATGGCCGTTCCCCATATGGAAAAAGTCCGGTTCCTCTTTCCGGCACTTATCAAAAGCCCGGGAACATCTGGGAGCAAACTTGCAGCCCTCCGGCATGTGCCTGGGACTTGGGACATTGCCGGGTATGGATTCCAGCTGGTCAACAGGTACCCCAAGCTTTGGTATGGAAGCCAGCAGACCTCTGGTATACGGATGGGATGGCGCGGCAAAAATACACCTGACATCGCCTTTTTCCACTACACGCCCGCAGTACATGACCGCCACTTCATCGCAGGTTTCCGCCACAACCCCCAGATCGTGGGTGATGAACAGGATGGAAGTTCCTGTTTCTTTTTTCAAGTTATTCATCAGATCAAGGATCTGGGCCTGAATGGTCACATCGAGGGCTGTGGTAGGCTCATCTGCAATAAGCACCTGGGGCTTGCATACCAGAGCAATGGCGATCATAACCCTCTGGCGCTGCCCCCCGGAAAGCTGGAAGGGATATTCCTTCATCATCCGCTCCACTCTTGGAACTCCGGTCATCCGCAGCATATCCTCTGCCTTCTTATAAGCTTCCTGCTTTGAAACAGCTTCGTGCTGGAGCACACACTCCGTCAGCTGTCTTCCGATTTTCATGACCGGATTCAAGCTGGTCATGGGCTCCTGGAAGATCATGGATATCCTGCCTCCTCTTAATTTCCGCTTTTCTTCTTCTCCTATCCGCACCACATCCTTGCCGTCGAGAAGGATTTCCCCCTGGGCCACCCTGCCTCTGGTCCCCATTAAAAGGCTCATGACGGACAGAGCGGTTACGCTTTTTCCGCTTCCGGATTCCCCGACGATTCCCAGAGTGGATCCCTCCTTTAACTCAATATCCACTCCATCCACGGATTTAATGATTCCTTCGTCCGTGTAAAAATAGGTATGGAGATTTTTAATTTCAAGTATGTTTTTCTTTGTTTCCATATAGTCAGCATATCCTCCTTAATCCGTAAGTTTGGGGTCAAGCGCATCACGCAGGCCGTCACCAAGAATATTAAAGCTCAGTACGGTAAGAAAGATGGCAAGGCCGGGAAAGAGAGTGGTATGGGCACTGGTCATCATATAGGTTCTTCCGTTGGACAGAAGAAGGCCCCACTCAGGTGTAGGCGGCTGGGCTCCCATGCCCAGAAAGCTTAAGCTGGAGGCCGTCAGAATGGAGGAGCCGATGGACATGGTATACTGTACGATAATGTCCGGCACCGCGCCCGGCAGGATATGCTTAAACAGAATCCTGGCGTCCGTTGCCCCTAAGTTCCTGGCCGCATGTACAAACACCGTATTCTTAAGGGACAGGGTCCTTCCTCTTACAAGCCTTGCAAAAGTAGGGGTGGAGAATACCGCCACAGCAATGACCACATTATACAGGCCGCTGCCAAGGATCGCTACGATGGCAATGGCCAGAATGATTCCCGGAAATGCAAACAGAGTATCGCAGACCCTCATGATCACGGAATCAATCATACCTCCGTAATAACCGCCCATGAGGCCAAGGATGGTGCCGCATACCGCTCCCGCCGTAACTGCAAGCAGCCCTATGGAAAGTGAGATCCTGGTTCCGCAGAGAATCCTGGAAAACAAATCCCTCCCGAATTCATCGGTACCGAAAAAATGAGCCGCGCCGGGTCCCTTAAGTATGGAAGAATAATCATATTCATTGATGCCATAAGGAGCCAGTGCCGGTCCAAGCAGGGCAAGAACTACCAGGAATAGTACAAACACCAGTGCCGCCACCGCATTTTTCTGTTTCTTAAACTTTCGCACCATCTCGGATACAGGAGTTTTGATATCTGATCTTTCATTCATTTCTATTTTCCCAGCCATACGTTGTAACCTCCCTTAACCAAGCTTGATTTCCGGGTTGAGGACCGCATAAAGGATGTCTACAACCAGGTTGATGATAATAAACTGCAGAGAAAAAATAAGGATCAGGGATTGAATTGCAGGATAATCCCGATAATTGACGGATTCAATAAGAAGAGATCCCAGACCCGGATAAGCGAATACCGCTTCCGTAACCACGGAGCCTCCAAGGAGATAACCGAACTGAAGCCCTGCTACCGTAACCACTGATATCATGGAATTCCGAAACGCATGTCTCCAGGTTACGGCCTTCTCTTTAAGCCCTTTTGCTCTGGCTGTCCGGATATAATCCTCTTTTAAAACCTCTATAATTGAAGATCTTGTAAACCTTGCGATCACTGCCGCTATGCTGATGCCCAAGGTGATGGAGGGCAGAACCAGATTCTTAAAGCTGCCGGCTCCTGTGGTGGGAAACCAGCGGAGCTTTACGGAAAATATCATGATCAGGAGAAATCCCACCCAGAATGCAGGCAGGGAAATTCCGGAAACCGCAACGGTCATACCCGTATAATCCTGCCATTTTCCCCTGTTTTTGCCGGACCATACGCCAAAAAGCACTCCGGCAAGGGTACTCCATACAAGGCTTGTGGCAGTAAGGGCAAGGGTATTCCTATATCTGGTCCCTATTTCAACCGCAACCGGACGTTTGGTCCGCAGGGAATTACCCAGATCCCCTTTTAAGAGTCCTCCGATATAGCGGATATACTGAACTGCCATGGGCCGGTCCAGGCCAAGCTGCACCCTGACTGCCTCCACATCCTGCTGCGTTGCCTGTTCTCCCGCCACCAGCCTGGCAGGATCACCGGGAATCAGCCTTACAAAGAAAAAAACAAAGGTTATTACAATAATCAGCGTGGGGATCGTTCCCAGCACACGCCGGACGGTAAACTTCAGCATCCTCTTTCATCTCCTTTGGTTCTATGGGGTAATGCGGCAAAGGTGCCCTGGTAACAGGACACCCCCGCCGCATCAATGATTCCGCACCAATTTACTTGGACATTTTAGCATTCTTCATGTTAATGGCACCATCTGGATAAATCTTTACATCTGACACCTTACTGCCGGTCACCCATGTATTGTAATCCAAAGAAACACATACCATGGGCACATCCTTCCATATAATATCCTGGGCTTTCGCATAAGCCTCCTTACGGACCGAATCATCCGCACTTTCAAGGCCTGCCTTTATGTACTCTTCCAATTCGTCATTTTCATAATAACACATGTTATAACTCATAGGCGGTTCTGATTCCTTGGCAAGCAAAGGTCTGATTCCCCAGTCCGCATCACCTGTGGAAGGAGACCAGCCGGATAAATAGCACTCTACCTCTACCTCAGAACCCGGGCCGGTGGCTCCCTGTACCTTTTCATTTACGATAGCGCTTTCCATTCCGTTTAATTCCAGATTAATGCCGACCTCGGCAAGCTGCTGCTTATAGAACTCTGCCTTTTTCTGATTGGCGGAAGTATTCTGATACATGAGAGTGGTTGTAAAGCCATCCGCATATCCGGCCTCTGCCAAAAGCTCTTTCGCTTTTGCCGGGTCATAGGCAAGGGGATCATTTCCTTTATAGTACTGTACTGCCGGACCAATGATAGACGTTGCAGGCGTTCCCAATCCATTCATAACAACTGAAACATAAGCATCCTTATTGATGGCATAGCTTACTGCCTGGCGTACCCTTACGTCATTAAACGGAGCCTTCTGGTTGTTCATCATGAAATACCAAACCACAATGCCCTCGCCCTGATAAACTGACACATTGGTATCTGTCTTTAATGCCTCAACGCTTTCCGTGGGAGCCGGCCATATAATCTGGGCATCCCCGGACTGGATCATAGCCACACGGGTGGCATCCTCTCCCACGGGTTTAAAGGTAATGGATTTAAAGCCGGCATCTTTATCAGCCAAAGCAGTTCCTCCGCAGATATCTGCGTCGTAGCCCCACCAGTCCTTATTTAGTTCCAATGTCAAATGATCGCCTGCCACCCATTCCACATATTTATACTGTCCCGTACCTACGGGAGCCTGGGCGCATACCTCCGGACCTGCTTCGATCTGCCTGGGACTCATGATAACACAGGCCGGATGAGCCAGGTTATTGATAAATGCGCCGAAAGGTGAGGTTAAAGTAACCTTAATGGTATAGTCATCGATCTTATCCACATGATCTAATGTATTGCTTAGGAATGTGGTACGCTTTAATCCAAGAGTCTTATCTCCCCACTTGGTAAAGTTTGCGATGGCTGCATCCGCATCCCAGGGAGTCCCATCCGTAAAAGAAATGCCTTCTCTTAAGGTGATGGTAAACTCCGTGGCCTCCTCATTGGCTTCATAGCCAGTGGCAAGCATAGGGTAAATTTTCATATCATCATCAAAGCCAAACAACCCATCCAGAATCATACGCTGGATACCGCCGGAAAGGGTATCGCTGGTGTCCATAGGGTCCATGGTAGTAAAATCAACTCTGACCGCCGCCGTGATATCCGTATCCTGAGAAACCGATTCCCCCTCTGCTGCGGCCGCAGCAGTCGTTTCTGCGGTTCCTGGCGGGTTTTCTGTTCCTGTGCTCTGCTGTGTACCTGACGAAGTGCCGCAGGCTGTTAGTACCATCATCGATACTACCAGGGCCGCAGCCGTCAACAGCTTCCATCTTCTTTTCTTCATCGCATTTCCTCCTCATTTTCTGACATATACAAAAAAAGCAAGGTAAGCTACTGTTACTTAAGCTTCCTTGCCTTTTCATCATTTTATAGGTTACATTTATGAGTTGTCAAATAAATATCAGGCTTTTTCATCGCTGACACTTTAGAAATTAAGATTATAAATCATTTAGGTTGTTTAAAACGGACTTTATTGATACAATATACCCAATAATTTTAATAGGAGGCCGGAACACCATGGAAAAATCACCTAGATACCACGCTTTGATCGTATGTATAAGTGCTGCCATACGTCTGGAATTCCAATCCTATCTTCATTCCATATTAGGCAGATATATCTCTTTTGACACCATTGACCTATACCAGGTCCATACCCCCTCCCAGATCACAGGCTACCAGTGCATCTTATTCTCCAGCGACCGCGTGCAGGATGAATTCCCCCTTCCGGTCCCTGCCGGTGTGGCCCAGTTTGTCTGCACCCGCACGTTCAACCATGCCTTTCTGGATCAGATCATCCGCATCCCTCCGGGAGAAAGGGTCTATCTGGTCAACGATACCTTCGAATCCATTCCCATCCTTATCCAGCAGTTTCGTGATGCCGGAATCACCCAGTACCAGTTTATCCCCTATTATCTGGGCTGCGGTGAATCTGATGAAACCATACAATACGCTGTGACTGTGGGGGAACCCCAGCTTGTGCCTGCTCATATAAAAAATGTCATTAACATTGGGAACCGTATCATAGACATTTCAACCATCAACGAATTGTGTGTCTGCTTCCATCTGCCGGCCAGCCTTTCCAACCAGATCACTCAGGGCTACATCAACCGCATCCTGCAAATCACCAAGCTGACCGAAACCTATTACAGCAATTACATTTATTCCCACCAGCTCCTGCAGGCAGTCATTCAAAACCTGCCCGCAGGAATCTGCTTAATGTCCTCAGAGGGTGAGATCACCATGCTGAACCGGCAGTTTTCCCTGGATCTTGATACACCGGAAGCAAACGCCTGCGGAAAATCCCTTTCCGCCCTGCTTCCTGACGTTTATTCCGGCCTTCCGTTCTGCCAGAGCACAGATTACCAGTTGGAAAGCAAAAGCGGAAACCCCTTGTCAATAAGTATCCTGGAGCTTTCGCTTCCCAACCACCCTCCTCTTTACCTGGTTACAAGCAAAAAAATACCCCTTACCCCGGAACAGGAAAAAGAGCTGCATGGCAGACGGACGGACCATATGGAGGCCCGGTTGTTAAGCAATGGTTTTTCAAATATACTGACCAATCAGGTTTTAGTAAAAAACATGCTGGAATATGCCAGAAGACTTGCTCTCTATGACTTCCCTGTGCTGATCCAGGGAGAAAGCGGAACCCAGAAAAAGATGATCGCCGAAGCCATTCACCGGGCATCCAACCGAAGGCAGCAGCCCTTTACAGTTCTTCCAGGTACAACCAGCCCCCAACTGGCCGGAATTCTCAGTTCCGCAGAGAAAGGCACCCTGCTCATAGACCGGGCGGAGTACCTTTCACTGGAAATGCAGGATTTCCTCATCGAGGTCCTTCAGCACGGCAGTCAGGAAAACAGAGGCTTTCAGTTCCCTCCTTCTTCCAGCTTCCGAATAATAGCAACAGCCGGCCATGACCTTTATGAAGATGTCTTAAAGGGCACGTTCCGGGAAGAGCTGTTCTTCCTGCTGAACACGGCTTCCATCGATACTATCCCCTTGCGGGAACGCAGGAACGACATACCTGTATTAATGGAACATTTCTTTCAAAACTTATTTCACGATTCCAACCTCCGCTTAAAGGATATCATTTCCCCCAGCCTGATGGAATTCTTATTAAGCTATGATTATCCCGGAAATGTTCAGGAGCTCCTAAACTTAACCCGTTTCTTTTTCACCAACTATGCGGCCCATCCCCTGATTCTCTCCCAGCTTCCCTCCTACATCAGAAAGCGGCTGAAAAAGCCCCTGGCCAGGCAGAGTGCCGTTAAAAATTCCATTCTGTCCCTGATTGCCGCTTCTCCCCGTATGGGCCGCTCCAGCATAAAGGAAGCACTCGCCAGGCGAGGAAACGATTTAAGCGAGGGAAAGCTGCGGTCCATTTTAAAGGAGCTTTCCGACGAAGGCCTCATTAAAATAAACCGCACCAGAGGAGGATGTGAGATCACAGAGCTGGGGATGACAGTGCTTTAAATGCTATCCAAAACCGGATCCGGGCTATGCATGATATTTCAGTTTTGTATCCACCAGAAAGTCAATGCCCAGCTCATCCGGTTCTCTTCTTATTTCTTTATTTTCACGGTCAAACAGGTCCGGATATTTGGATACCAGAGGCCGTTCCTTGCTGATCAGACGGTTCAGATGATGGTTCAAAACTCCATGAAGCTGTTCAGAATCCTTTGCAAGGATGGCATCCACCATCTCTCTGTGCTGCTTTACAACCCCCGGTTCAATTCCGGAGTCCGCCATAGCCAGCATCTGGATTCTTCTGTAATGGCCGGAGTTTGCCGCCAGTATATCATTGCAGTATCCCTTGTTGGCTCCTTCATAAAAGATGGAATGAAAATACATATCCTCTGCCCGAAATGCCCGGATATCTTTTGCTTTTTCAAGCTGCTCCTGTCTGTCCAAAGACATTTCCAATGCGGTGATCGCCTTTAAATTGCATACCGCCATAAATTCCAGCATCACATTTTCTTCCACGCAAATCCTCAGAAACCGCTCATTGCGTACCTTATCATAATCAATCTTAGATATCATGGTTCCGCGCTGGGGAAGAAATGTAATGAGTCCCTCCTTGGAAAGGCTGATTAATGCATCCCTGACCGGAGTTCTTCCAACCTCATAGGACTCGCTGATGTCCTTGATGCTGAATATCATTCCAGGGCGCAGCTTCAAATCCAGTATATCGGATCTCAATACATCATAAATGGTATCTTCCTGGTTATTTTCTATGACGCCCATGAATGCCTCCTGTTAATAACTTAATACTTCCCTGTACATCTTCAGGGCTTCGTTTGAATTATAATTATAATACAAAAGAATATCAAGAGCAAATGGTGAATAAAGAAATCCATTTATTTTCTTGGAAAAATACATGCCGGCAATCTCAGATAGCGCCCTGACGGTTGATTTACTCTTGTAGCCGAACAGTTTCCACAGAATCACTTTTTCCCTTCTGGTATAGATTCCCTCCTCTTCTTCCTCAAGGAAATGAAAAATCTCATGTCCCAGGATCAGCCTTTCAATCTGTTCCATGGTCAACAGGCCTTCAAACAGGCCATTTTTCGCCGCCAGCTCTATGGGTTCCTTCATGATCTGTATCTGGTCAGGAGGGGTAAAAAGAGCAAATAACACACTGTCTGCTATCTGCCCACTGTCCGCGTACTCCACGTTTAGTTTTAATTTTTCTGCCAGTTCCCAGGGATCCCAGGTTCCCAGACTGCTCATAACCTTATCTGCCATTTCATATCCGCAGCAGATCGCCTGTTCAATCATCCTCTTTTTTTCCGATTCGCTGACTTTGTCACGCAGGATGTCCCTGGAGAATGCATACATTCCCCAGGACAGATCATCCACCTGCGCAAGGCTTTCTGCCATTTCCCGCAATATCATCTCCGACATATCCGTCTCCATACATTTAATTCTGTTTTACATTGGCTCCAACAATCATAATTTCTTCCTCTGGCTCCAAAGATGATACCTCCAGATCGATTAAAAGTTCCAGCTGTTCAAAATCCTGGGCAGCAAAATCTGTGACCCGTGCACCCATACAAATGTAATAATCCGGCCTTATAATCAGGTCCGTCTGGTAAACAGCCATATCATCCCAAAGCTGTTTTAACGCTTCCAGATAATCTGCCGCTTTGACCTTCCGGCACATACCTCTTCCTCTCTGTACCTTAATAAAGCCCTTTTTATCAACGATACGTATGGCACCGGGAGAGTCGTCCTCCACCTTTTCCCCATAGATATAGAAGTAATCCGAACCTGCCAGCAGCTTTGTTTCCTTATCTGTAATCCGCATATCCTGGGCAGCCAGATGCCTGGCTTCCGTTTCATCGCATTCCTTTAAAAGATCCGCTGTTTTAACCTCTGTGGATCCGGTTGCAATCGCCGTTACCTTGGAGGTCTGAGGATCAATCTCAATGTGGATTTCTACTGATTCCGCGGTTGCTCCGGACTCAATGGCCTTGTTTAAAGCCTCATTCTTAATGGCACGGATATCTTCCTTAGATGGAGTGGGTATAATGCGTTCCACAACATCCCGCACCATGGAAAGAGCAACACCAATGGAAGAAATGACTTCTGCATTTTCTGGTATGGAATATTTAACGCCCATCTTTTCACTAAAATAGATAATCAGGGAAGCAGCTCCTCCGCCTACGCCGACCAGGGAGATCTGGTCTTTTTCCAGCTTATATTTCTCCGCCAGTTCCAGTATGACCGGTTCAATCTTTGCGTAGGCCTTTTCCATGATCTGCTTTGCAATATCTTCTACCGTAGTGCCGCAGTAATCAGCTAAGGCCGCCATGGCTTTTCTGGCAGATTCCACATTTCCATAAGAAAAATGCTCCGGCTTTACCAGTCCCAGCACGTTGGCTGCACAGGAATTGGTAAGCGTAACCGCAGAACCGTCCTCCAGCCGGATCCTGACATAATCGGCAGGATCACCGGGTTTGGGGGAAAAGAACTCCACCATTGGTCCTTTGATTTTAGCCGGATCCACAAACACGGAATAATCCAGTCCTGCAATATGAGCAGAACGGGGACCAACATCCAGAACCCCCTGTTTATTCGCCCGCACCATAGACCCTCCGGCCACGCCCAGAACCCGTACATCAAGAGAAGAGATATAGGTAGGATGTCCGCCGACAATGGAATAATCAATGGCAGGACGCCCATTTTTAATAACGCCGATGTTGGTGGTGGTTCCTCCTACCTCAAAATAAACGCCGTTGGATGCACGAAGATACATGAGTGAACCCATCACGGATGCAGCAGGCCCTGACAGCATGGTCAGAACGGGACGCTTTTTCATTTCTGAGATTTCCATTACCCCGCCGTCGCCTCTCATGATCATCAGCGGCACATACACCCCGGCCTCTCTTACGGAGTCCTCTGTGGAATTGGCTGTATCCAGCATCTTTGGAAGGATGGAGGCATTGATGGCAGCGGTTCTTGTCCGTCTGGTAAGCCCGTAAAGCTTGGTAATATCCGAGGCCATGGTAGTGGGAATGCCTCTTTCGCTGGCCGCCTCGTAGACCTCCTGCTCCGGCCCGCCGTCGTCTACGCCAAAAGCCATGGAAGAAACAAATACCTCTGCTCCTGCTTTCTGCATCTCACCAATGGTTTTTTCCACTACGGACTTATCCATTTTTTTAATATTCAGAAAATCATTGATAATTTTGATTTTCTTATGATTTCCCAGATCAATATCCGCAAGTCTGGCCTGCTTTTTTGCAAGGATCCCTTCCAGGCCGCCCTTTGCCATGCCGATAACGCCCACTGCAGCCACATCCCCCTCGATCAGCGCATTGGTAGCCTGTGTTGTAGAGTGGGCGACGAATACTACATCTTCCGGGCTGATTTGATTTTCGCGCAGACAATTTTGGAAGGACTTCACCACTCCTGCCGCAACGCCTCTGGGATCGTCATGGGTTGTCTTCACTGAGGACTTTCCAATAATTTCATGGGTGGCATTATCTATGGCGACCGCCTTTGTATGAGTGCCTCCCACATCGATGCCCATTCTTACTGATCTTCCCATTATGACCATTCCTTTCTAAAGAGGGAACTGGCAGTATTCCCTGCCAGTTCCGTATTTATTTCATATTATATTACATTAAACCACCGTAAAGGACAAAGGCAAGAATACAGCAGATAAAGCCGACGATCCATCCTGTGGGTATGGACATCTTCATATAATCTTTTGTCGAAACCTTTGTATAGCCAAAGCCCCAGGCTACCCAGGACTGGGTAATGTCCAGATGCTGCGGTGCAATGGTCGTGATAGCAAACAGAGGATATAAGAATGCAACGGGTGCGTCCGGAAGTGAGGCAATGACAACCGCCAGAATCGCAGTTCCGCATCCAACAAGGTTCAAAGGACCTCTAAAGAAGCCCAGAGGAGTCAGGATTGCAAAAATAAGAGCAAGGACCAAAGCGCTCCTCGGAACAAAGCCTCCCAGAATCGCAGTAAAATACGGTGCGGCATATGCAGCAGCGTTGTTAAACATGGACAGGGTAAGCAAAAAGCCGATCATAGGAGCAACATCAATGGAACCATCGGTAAACAGCTTAGCAAAAAGACGGCAGATATCCGAATAAGTTCCTTTCAGCTTTCCAGTGGTTATAAGTGCATAAATACCGGCAAGGCAGAATCCAAGGATGATCGGGATCTGAAAAACCACAACACCCAGAACCGGAAGAATGACTGAAATCCAGGAAATGGCCGGAGCATTATCGCTTACGGTAAAAGATTTTGCCGCCCAGGCATGAGCTGCCTTTTTGCTCATGAAAATGTTGGCTACGATCAGCACCACCACCAGAGCAACTACCATACAGATAACGCCCATCTGGAAATAATCATTGTAAGTATAGTTTTCCGCAGCAGGGTTAAAACCTGCATAAATCGTCTGATACTGTTTGAAGTTTACAATATTGCCAAAGATACCGGCCATAATGGAACCCATAAAGCTGAACATGGCAATAGGGGCCGGTACGCCCAGCGACAGCATGATCGGAAGCACGATAACTGCAATGGAGATTACAGGACCAATCCCTGTCATGGACATAAAGATAATTGCCGTAACGACACATAGCAATCCCATGGTGATCCTCGGTTTGTCTCCCCCCAGCTCAACCACCTTACGGATAAGTGTTGATGCAATTCCCGTTTCTACCAGAACTCTGCCGAAGAATGCTCCGAAGAATACGTTGACCAGGATAGATTTTGCATATCCGGCCGGACCATCCGCATAAACGTAGGTCAGCACATCAATAAACGACTTGCCCTCCATAGCGGAATTGGGTGAAATGGAATTTCCCACCAACGCAAGCGCTGTCCAGAAAGTTGCCATGACTGCAAATCCCACCATGAGGTTCAGCCCTTTTACACAATACCATACCATGCCCAGGAAAGACAGAATCATGATAATGCCGATGAAAACATTGACGTTCATATGAACCCTCCTTTAAAAAATAAAGTTTATAGAAACCTGCAGAAAGCCACTTAAGCTTTCCGCCACCCCTTAAGCGGCAGCGAACCGCCGTTTATACTAATATATTAGTACTAAAATATTAGATTGTATACGGGGATAATCCCAGTTTTTTTGCAATATTTTTAGTTATTATTTACAAATTATTATGATTAATTCCTCATTAATCTTGCATTTTAACAACGTCGAAAGTATGATAATGATGTCGAATTTCTCACTAATATATTAGTCGGCCATTCTCTCATACCGCATTTTTCATATTGCACAAATCTTTTAAAAATTATTTTTTCCCTTACTATTTTTCCAATTTAACTTAGATTCAAATGGATTTGTTTCATATTATTTATCCTTAACTTAATTTTAGCATTTATTCCTTTTTTTCGTTGACACCCAAAAGTCATTTCCGTATAATGCAAGAAATTGTTCACCTGACCAAATGGAGGAATGCTTATGAAAACAAATAATCAGGAATCAAAAGAACGCCGGGGACCTTCCACCGAAGAGCGGATACTGAATGCCGCGCTTGATATCATTCAGGAAAAAACCATAGGCGGACTCAGAATGAGACAGATCGCAGAAAAAGCTGATGTGTTTCAATCCAATATCCAATACTACTTCATCAGTAAAAAGGATCTTCTCATTGCTGTCCAGAAAAAAGTCTTAAACCACTACCGTGAAATCCGTCAGCATTCTATCAGCCTTCTAAAAGCCGAATCCCAGTTGTCTCTCGAAGATCACTTAGGCGTTTTCATAAATCAAAAGATATATACCATTCAAAGAGAAAAGAAGTATGATATTGCAGAGCTGGATTTCTGGAACCAGTCACGTCTGGAACCGGATATGCACCGGGAATTCTGCCGTTCCTACGAAAGCTGGCGCCAGGAGATCCGTGATATGATCGGAAATTTTGCGCCGGACATGCCTCCCCTGAAACAGAATCTGCTTTCAGGCATTGCAATCTCCCTGCTGGAAGGGGCCACGGTTCAGTTTCTGGCAGATAAGCAGGCATTTGACCTGGATTTGTATTTTGCATACTGCAAGGAAATCCTGATAAAGGAAATAAAAGGATAGGAGGATTCCATGAAAGAATTGCTGAAAATGGAACATATCACAAAGCGTTTTGGTGAAGTATATGCAAATCGTAACATCAATCTCTCGGTACAGGAAGGAGAGGTACATACCCTGTTAGGCGAAAACGGGGCCGGAAAAAGCACTCTGATGAATATCCTCATTGGCTTATACCAGCCTACCGGCGGGGAAATCTATCTGCACGGAGAGAAGGTAAAAATCGAATCTCCCAAGGCCGCCGTCCGGTTGGGAATTGGTATGGTACATCAGCATTTCATGCTGGTCGAGGCCATGACTGTCTTTGAAAATATTATTTTAGGCAGCAAAAAGAATTCTTCTATATTTATTGATAAGGAGCAGCTGAAAAAGGATATTCTTGTACTGGCCCAAAAATATGGTTTGGATGTGGAGCTTGATAAGACTGTTACAGAAATTTCCGTCGGAGCCCAGCAAAGAGTCGAAATTCTAAAAGCTCTATACCGCGGGGCGGAAATTCTCATCCTGGACGAGCCTACAGCCGCACTCACTGACATTGAGGCGGAAGGCCTCTTTGCCATCATAAGAAAGCTGACAGGAGAAAACAAATCTGTTATCTTTATTTCCCATAAAATGCGTGAAGTACTTGCCATCAGTAACCGTATCACCATACTCCGGGCAGGCGAAACAGTTACCACTCTGGACAAGGATAAGACGGACGGAATTCAGCTGGCTAATTTAATGATCGGGCGGGAAATGGTTCCAAGCCACTACCGGAAGGTCACAGCCCCGGGGGCCGAGGTACTGAACTTAGAGCATGTGGATTACCAGAAGCTTCACAAGCACAGCGGTTTAAATGACGTCAGCCTTACCGTAAAAAGGGGGGAGGTTCTGGGCATAGCCGGAGTCGATGGGAACGGCCAATCCCAGCTGGCTCAGCTGGCTGCAGGAATCATCTCACCGGATGCCGGTACGGTAACGTTAAAAGCAGACCGGATTTCAAAATTTGCTCCAAACGGATTTATCCTTTCCCATGTTTCCCACGTGCCGGAAGACCGGAACAAAATGGGACTGGTCGGCAATATGACAGTACGTGAAAACCTGGTATTAAAGTCCACGGAAGAAAAGCGTTTCTCCTATGGCTGCGGCGCACTGTTAAAAAGTAAATCCATCACAGAATTCGCTCTTTCCATGCAGAAAAAGAATGACATTCGCTGTGCTTCCATTGAACAGGAGGTCCGAAATCTGTCAGGCGGAAACCAGCAGAAAATCATTCTGGCAAGAGAGCTGGAAAATGATCCGGAACTTCTGGTAGCGGTCCATCCCACCAGAGGACTGGATATCGGGGCTGCCAGATATGTTCACGATACCATGATCGCTGCCAGAGACAAAGGCTGCGGCATCCTTTTAATCAGTGCGGACTTTGACGAGATCTTAAATCTCTCCGACCGGATTATTGTTATGTTTGAAGGCCGGGTCATGGGTATTTATTCCGGAGACAACCCGCCCATCGAAGAAATCTCACTGGCCATGGCCGGAAAGGGGAACTAGTACATGAAACAAAAAGATAACCTGACGAAAGTCATCGTTCCGGTCATTTCCATTCTGTTTGCGTTTGTCATTGGAGGCATCATCATACTATGTCTCGGGAAGAATCCGCTCCAGGCATACGGTTACCTGTTTTCCGGTGCTTTTGGAAGCAGCAGAAAAGTCGCTCAGACACTGGTCATCGCCTGTCCGCTGATCTTCACAGGTCTGACCGCTGCCATCTCCTATAAATGCGGTGTTTTTAATCTTGGAGGAGAGGGGCAGTTTATGATAGGTGCCATCGCAAGCATCTTCTTTGTCACTAAATCCGGTATGGAGGGAATGCCAGGTATTCTTTTGAGCCTGCTCATCGGTACAGCAAGCGGTGCCATATGGGGGACGATTCCTGGAATCCTGAAAATCACCCGGGGCCTGAATGAAATGATCGTAAGCATCATGCTGAACTATGTGGCAGCTCTGTTTATGGGCTATGTTTACACCACTTTGCTAAGGGACGGAAGTGTTCCTCAGACCTATGCCATTCCGGACAGCACGAAAATTGGCGTTATTTCCAAAAGCTTTCCCGTACACTGGGGCATCGGAATTGCACTTTTCCTGGCTTTTGCAGGCTATTACTTCCTTTTTCACACCTCCAAAGGCTTTAAGCTGCGGGCAGTGGGCTTAAATGCAACCGCCTCATTTTTTAACGGCTTTCCGGTAAACCGGTATATTCTCTTTTCCTTTATCATCTCCGGAGCGACAGCCGGCCTGGGGGGCAGTGTAGAGCTTCACGGTAAGCAGCTCCGCCTGATGGACGGCTTTGGTCAGGGTTATGGTTTTGATGGCGTGGCAATTGCACTCATAGCTCAGTTAAACCCCATTGGAACAGCAATCGTTGCATTTATCTTTGCTGTCCTAAGAAAGGGGGCAAGCACCCTGCAGACTGGAATGCAGGTACCTACCGCAGTCGTCGACATTATTCAGGCACTGGTCATTATATTTGCTGTCGCTGGTACCGCTCTGCTTAAACTGCCGTCTATCAAACAATACTTTAGCAGACACCCCGTAAAAAAGGAGGGAATCAACTAATGGAAGCATTTTTCAATTGGAATTTCTTTGTGGAACTGCTTTTATCCACGGTCCGTATGGCAACCCCTATCCTTTTTGTGGCTCTTGCGGAAACCTATTCCGAGCGGGCAGGAATGGTCAATATTGGTCTGGATGGCATAATGTCATTTGGCGCCTTAATAGGCTTCCTCGCCGGCTTCCGTACCGGAAGTCCTATGACAGGAATTGCAGCCGGCGCTTTATCCGGGATCGCCATCAATATGATCTATGCCTTTTGCACCATTAAGCTCTGCGCTCCCCAGATTGTATACGGCATGGCCCTCAATATCTTTGCTCCGGCTCTGGCCTCCTTTATTTACCGCCTGTCATTTTCAGATACCTCCACACTGATCCAGGGGGTATCCATGAAAGCAATCCCGATCCCAGTGCTCAGCAAGATCCCGATTGCAGGACCAGTCTTTTTCAACCATATTCCACTGGTATATTTTGCTTATCTTCTGGTCCCGGTCACTGCTGTTTTCTTAAACCAGACAAGAGCCGGACTGAATTTTAAGGCAGTCGGGGAATTTCCAAAGGCAGCCGAGACGCTTGGAATCAATGTGATCCTTCAAAAATACATTGCCTGCATCATCTGTGGTGCACTTGCCGGCATGGGTGGTGCATACTTAACCATTTGCTATACCAGCACCTATTCGGAAGGAATCGTTGCCGGGCGCGGTTTCATTGCATTATCCGCTGTTATCTTCGGCCGTTGGATGCCTTCGGGTGTTCTGCTTGCCTGCCTGCTCTTCGGCTTCTGCGATGCCCTGCAGATCCGCCTGCAGCTTTTAAGCCCCTCCACCCCTTACCAGATCTTACAGATGATCCCTTATTTGTGCACTCTGTTCGTCCTGGCATTCTTCGGAATAAAAAAGAGTGGTCCCAAAGCAAACGGTCAGCCTTACTACCGGGAAGAACGATAAAGATAATTACAGGATCTTTTCCTGAAGTTATATACTACTACAAATACAAAAAAGGAGGATTTAATTATGAAAAAGACTATGAAAACTGCTTCTCTTCTTCTGGCCGCTGCCCTTACAGCCATAAGTTTGTCGGCATGCGGAGGTTCTGCCGCTCCAACTTCGGCCGAAACGGCTTCCGCAGGTACCGCCGCTGCTGCTGAAACCACTGCTGCTCCGGCTGAAAGTGAGAAAGCCAATGATTTTAAGGTGGCCATGATACTGGACTCCTCTGTTTCTGACGGAGGCTGGGGCGCAAGCTGTTACCAGGCAATGATTGGTGCCGCCGGGGAAAGCGGCTGGGAAACTGTGTATACCGACAATGTGGCTACTGCAGATTTTGCAACGGTCATGACAGATTATGCAGAACTTGGCTATAACCTTATCTTTGCTCCGGGCAACCAGTATACCGATGCGGTAAAGCAGGTTGCAGAAGAATATCCGGAAATCAATTTTGCTTTGTTAAACGGAACGGTAGAAACGGATAACATCACCTCTATACTTCCGGATGCAAAGCAGATCGGTTATATGGCAGGCGCACTGGCAGGACTTATGAGCAAAACAGGCAGCATCGGCTTCATTGGCGGTGTGGAACTGGACACGACTAAGGCAAAGCTGGAATGTTTTGAAAAAGCTGCTCAAAAGATAAATCCGGATATCAAGGTTTCCTCCGCTTACGCCGGTTCTTTCAGCGACACGGCCAAAGGAAAAGAAATCGCATCCTCTATGATTTCCACCTATGATGTAGACGTAATGTTTGGAGACGCATCTGCAGTCGATACCGGAGCCCGTGAAGCTCTTGCAGCTTCTGAAAACAGATACGATATCGGACAGCCAGGAGATTTAGGTTCTGCCGACAACAAGATCATCATATGTTCCGTAGTTACCGACAACGCCGCCTTGCTTAAGGCCTGCATGAATGATGTGGAATCTGGTTCCTACGGTAATAAAACCATCTATGGGGACTTAAGCAACGGCTGTCTAAACATCGGTACTTTCTCAAGCCTTGTACCGGAAGATATTCAGGCCCAGTATAAGGAAATCGCTGAGCAGATTAAGTCCGGAACCTTTATCCAGTAATAAGAAAAACCCATTGCAGGGCATATAAGCAGGCGCTGCAATGGGTTTTCCTATGTTTTATTTAAGCTTCCATCCTGTCAATCTTTGATGCTCTTTCTTCTACTTCTCTCTTCTGCACATCTCCCGGAGCCAGTTCATAGCGGCTGAATTCATATTCAAAGGTTCCGATGCCTCCGGTCATGGAGCGCAGATCCGTATTATAGCCGAACAGTTCAGACATAGGCACATCCGCCTCAATGACCTGCTTTCCGCTATGGTTGGAATTCATTCCCAGAACGCGTCCTCTCCTTCGGTTTAAATCTCCCATAACATCTCCGGTAAATTTATCCGGGACCGTAACCTTAAGGAATGCGATCGGTTCAAGCAGAACCGGGTTTGCCTCCATAAAGCCTTTTTTAAAGGCCATGGTTGCAGCCATCTTAAAGGCCAGCTCAGAAGAGTCTACCGGATGGTAAGAACCGTCGGTCAGCGTAGCCTTTAATCCCACCACCGGATAAGCGGCAAGCGGTCCTTTTAAGACGCACTCGGCGATTCCCTTTTCAACTGCCGGGAAATAGTTTCTCGGCACTGCCCCGCCAAATACGCTTTCAGCAAATACATAAGGGGTTTCTAAATCCCCGGAAGGTTCAAAGGACATCTTTACGTCGCCGTACTGTCCGTGTCCGCCGGACTGTTTCTTATACTTGCCCTGGACTTCCACTTTCTTACGAATGGTTTCCCGGAAAGCAAATTTCGGTTTACTCAGTTCAATATCAACCTTATAGCGGTTTAATAGCTTGCTTACAACCACCTCCAGCTGCTGGTCACCGATGGCGTAAAGGAGAGACTGACGGTTTTCCGTATCATTGACTGCCTTTAAGGTCCAATCCTCTTCCGTCAGCTTTGCCAGAGAGCTTGAAACCTTATCTTCGTCGCCCTTTGTCTTGGTCTTATAACGCATATACGTATATGGAGTGGATATCTCCGGTTTATGATAGACGATTGGTGCCGAGCGGAGAGCTATGGTATCACCGGTCTGTGTCACGTTAAGCTTTGACACGGCTCCGATGTCTCCTGCTTTTAATTCCGTAACTTCAATGGCCTCCTTACCTCTTAGCACATAAAGCTTTCCGACCTTTTCCTCTGTATCCTTATTCACGTTATAGATGGGGGAATCAGGCTTTAAGGTGCCGGTACAAATCTTTAACAGGGAATACTTTCCAATAAACGGATCCACAATGGTCTTAAACACACGGGCTGACAAGGACACATGATCGTTATATTTCGCTGTAAAGCGCTCACCCGTGGAAATATCCACGCCGATACACTCAAAATAGTCGGGGGACGGAAAATACTTATCTATAGCCTGAAGCACCATCTTGGCGCCCTGGGCGTTAATTCCGGAACCAAGCATGACCGGAACGATATTTCCTTTTATCACATGTTCCCGAAGGGCTGAAGAAATCTCATCAAGGGTAAACTCATCACCGGAGAAATAGCGTTCCATATATTCCTCGCTGGTTTCTGCTACGGCCTCCATAAGAGCTTCACGGGCAATTCCCAGGTTCTTCTGGCTATATTCAGGAATCTCACATTCTTCATAATCACTGTTGACAGTAAAACGCCGGCCTGCCATTTTTACAATATTAACAAAACCTACGAACTTTTCGTTTTCACGAATCGGGAGGTGGAACGGCGCAATCTTTCTTCCGAACTCTTTATCAAGCTTTAATAACAATTCACGGAAACTTGCATGGTCGTCATCCATATTTGTCACAAAGAAAAGTCTGGGAAGCTTGTACTTTTCGCAGAGTTCCCACGCCTTTAATGTTCCAACTTCAATACCTGCCTTACAATTCACAACTATTACTGCTGCATCCGCAACACTGATGGCCTCTTCAACTTCGCCAACAAAATCAAAATATCCGGGAGTATCAAGCAGGTTGATCTTGATGGGGCCATCCTCTCCTTTATACTCCAAAGGAATCAGGGTAGTAGAGATGGAGAACTGTCTCTTAATCTCTTCTTTGTCATAATCGCTGATGGTATTGCCATCGGTAACTTTTCCCATTCTGCTGATGGCTCCGGTAATCAACGCCATAGCCTCTGCCAGGGTGGTTTTACCGGCGCCCCCGTGCCCAAGTAAGGCGACGTTACGGATCTGTTTGGTTCCATACACGTTCATAAACATTCCTCCTGTTCGGTATTTAAGTCTATAACGATATTTTACTAAAAATGTCTTATAATTGCAAGCAAAAGGTGCAATTTGCACAAATATTTTTTATACATATCCCAATTCAATAAAAGAAGCGGTTACTGTTATGAAAGACGACAAAATATTTATACAATCTTAACAACGACCGAGTTGAAATATACAAAAATCGCGATAAAATACACAATGAAATAATAGCAAAGAGTCAGGACCTGCATTCACCATTCTTTCCGGTAAGTACTTACCGTATTCGATATTATCAATCCCACAGTATTTTTCGGAATGCTGGTGGGAGCCTCCGTTCCCGCTATTTTCTCTGCTATGCTGATGCTTGGGGTAGACCGCAATGCACAGAGAATGGTATCATTGATGGCGGCAGGACTTAATAAGATCGTGGCAGGCTGCCGCACACAGGCTATAAAAAAACGGTGCCAGGACTTGTGTCCTGACACCGTTTTTCTAGATTCAGTTAATCCGTCTCTTTCTATCCGATTTATAAAGTTCTTCTTTCAGTTTCCTGTGTTCTGGCGGCTTTAAGTGCCGTATCCAACGCACTCATCTCCGGTATTCCGATCTCAGTGCCGGGCATTCCTACCAGGACCTTTTCTTCCACCATACTCCGGATTATATCATTTTTAACCAGAACACTGCCCCAGAGCCAGAGGTTTAGCTTGTCCGCAGGACTATCTTCAGCCATCTTGGATTTCGTATCCCGAATAAGCCCCCACAAGGCATCCCCGCATTCCCGGTGAATTCGGACGGCTTCATGATCACCAAGGACCGCCGCCTGATATGCATACAAGGATAATCTGGCGATCTCAGACTTTTCCATAAGATAGGCATTGATAAAGTCATCTATTTTTTCCAGTGTATCAAGCCCTGTCTCCTTAATAATAAGAGGTGTTAGAACGGGACATTTGATTCGTCCGGACAGATCATCTCCCACTGCTTTTAAGGTTTTCAGCCCCATGTCAAACCCGCTTCCCTCATCGCTAATGATGTGATTCCAGCCGCCTGTTCGATAGATACTTCCTTTTTTATCTCTCCCAAAGCATATCGAACCGGTCCCTGATATGACCACCAAAGCAGGATCCTCTGTCATATGAAGAAAAACCTCGCAGTCATTTAGCACCAGCAGTCTTTCATGAGGAAATCCCATCTCCTCAAAGCTGGACCTGCAATTATGCTCATCCGATGGAGAATCGATCCCGCTGGCTGCAACACAGATACCCAGACAGCAGCCCGGATCCAGATTTAGTTCTTTAAGAGCCGGCAGTACCAGATCCCGGTACCGAAGCCGGCTTTTCTCCGCTCCATCCGTATTTAGGCTGCAGCCCGGCGCCGTAAATTCTCCAAGTACCTCCCCAGCCGAACCGCAGATTTTAAGCCTTCCATTGGTACCGCCAATATCCAATCCTGCATAATATCCTTTCATGATGCCCTCCTCCATTTAGGTTTCATTTCCACGGCATAAAGCCTGCTGTGGTAAACATCTCCTTCCCTCCAAGAAGATATTTTTTTAACGAGATTTGCAGCGAGGTGCTGCATGGGTAATTCTCCAGTTTTTCCATAGAACAATCAAACCCCATGACCCGTTCCAGAATTTGGGGTTGTTCCGCCTTTAATGGCATTTTGTAAAAACGCTCCATAAAGCTTATGATCCTGCTTTTCTCCGGAAGTATAACCTTAAGATGAGGATCCAGCAGCCAGCTGTCACAGACCAGAAGGCTTCCTGTATAATATTCTTTTGCCGTTTCCAAAGCAGAATCAATTTTATCAGGAGACAGGTCTGCCCCTTCCGGAATGTGAACTGCCACCGCCTTTTCTCCCGGAGCCAGTTTAAGCTCCCAGTCAGACAAATTAAGCGTTACTGCTTTCTCCATCTTAAGCACTCCCTGCTTAAGATCCGGCGAAAAACCAGTCACCGTTTCTTTCAGAACGCTTATATAAGTTTCGGACTCCCTGTTAAAATTTCTGCCATTGGTCCCCGAAAAATAACCATCCTGATCTACTTTATGGCCAGTACATGCCAAAGCCCTGTATTCTCCAGTCAGCCTGTTTTTAAAAATCAGGAAGGGAAATTCATAAGTCAACTCCTCAAACTGCAGGCTGCCAAACCGCTTCACCCTTCCGGAAAGGGATCGAAACACCCACTCAATCTGATCAAGGCCCACCTTGTCCCCATGGTATCTCCGGTAAACCCTGATCCAGATTTCAATATCCTTCATGGACTCCAGAAGAACCCATTCCGGGATCCCCTGATTTTTAAGTTCTACAAAAACCTCCGGCAGCATCCAGTCTATATAAACGACCGGAAGCAAATAAGCATCCAGATTCAGCATCTTAGCATGCCGGATCCCCAGTTCTACCGCCTCTGCGGCGTGTTCCGGGTCCTTCCTTTTCAGCAGAAGCTCCCTGCACCATATGTAATTACTCATAAAGAAGGGATAACTGCGGAAAACGGCGGATGCAGAAGCAACCGCCTTTTGAGTATCTTCACTAAATATATTGTGTCTTATCATGATTTTCCATAAACCTCACTAGCAACCCGCCTGCTGTCAGTACACGGTCCTTTTCATTAAATTCCGGCTGTAAGCTTTCCGCATAAACCGCAAACTCATCCAGGGATTTAAATTCATGGCTGCTGCCGCATACGCAAAAGTATGCCATATCATCTCCATAGGTCCTGTATTCACAATCAAAAAGCTGGTCATCGACAGGTTCCATCACGCCGCTGCACCAAAGAGCGGCAAATCCATTCTTCTGCCTGCCCAAAAGCCAATGATCCTGAATTCTGGTTTCCTGGAATTTGGGAGCCGGGAAATAGGCGTGGGTAAAATGTATTGGATGATCCTTAGGTATGTGA
>POVV01000432.1_pt1 | contig 27747 bp, 24 predicted proteins | sample 1560271 | NCBI WGS metagenome assembly POVV01 (sample SAMN08337232, study PRJNA429181) | Bioreactor metagenome, whole genome shotgun sequencing project. | biome: cows' rumen and soil; feature: anaerobic; isolation source: anaerobic chemostat enrichment culture, galacturonate as sole carbon... | reverse complement strand
ACTTGGGAATATCCGTTTGAATTGCAGACCCGGGGAAAAGGAGGCGGTAATAAGGGAGGTAGGGCAGCTGCTTTATCAGTGCGGCTGTGTAGAAGAATCCTACATAGAAGCCATGCTTCAGCGTGAATTGACGTTTTCCACAAATATCGGCAATGGAATTGCACTTCCCCATGGCGTAGAGGCAGCTAAAAAATCGGTTAAGCGCTCCGGCATTGCAGTTATGGTATTCCCTGAGGGAACGGACTGGGGAGGAGAAATGGTAAAACTGGTCATAGGGATCGCAGGGGCTGGAGAGGAGCATTTGGAAATACTCTCAATCATCGCAGACTGCCTGGCTGATCCGGCCGATGTGGAACGGATTACCGGATGCAGTGCAGAAGAAATCCTTACCATGTTTACAGGAAAGAGGTGTCCGCAATGATCGTTACAGTCACGATGAATCCGGCCATTGATAAAACCGTGGATATTGACCGGTTTGAACGGGGAGATTTAAACAGAATAAAACGTGTGGAGTTAGATGCCGGTGGCAAAGGCATCAATGTTTCCAAGACCATTAAGGAATTAGGCGGAGAAAGCATTGCCATGGGGTTTTTAGGAGGAACCAGCGGCACCATCATCAGACATGTGCTGGCTGACCAGGGCATCCAGACAGATTTCGTGGAAGTAAAAGGGGAGACGAGAACGAATCTGAAGGTGGTGGAGGAAAATGGAGAAGTAACAGAGCTAAATGAACCCGGACCTGAGGTGTCAAAAGAGCAGCTGGAGGATCTTTTGGAAAGGCTGAATGGTTATGCCGCCCCTGATACGCTGTTCGTACTGGCAGGAAGTATACCGGCAGGCATACCAACTGATATCTACCGGAGGATCACAGCAGAAGTTCACCGGAAAGGGGCAAAGGTCCTGCTGGATGCAGACGGCCCGCTGTTTGCCGAGTCATTGAAGGCAGCACCGGATATGCTAAAGCCTAACCGTTCAGAGCTGGAGCGTTATTACCAGATGGATTACCGTGCATCGGAACAGGAGCTGGTTTCCATGGGAGAAAAGCTGCTGGACCATGGAACCGGTATGGTTGCGATTTCCCTTGGTCAGATGGGAGCTTTATTTTTAACAGGGGATAAACGGTACCGGTGCCCCGGGCTTCACGTGAAAGCCCATTCCACCGTGGGAGCCGGAGATGCCCTGGTAGGGGCCATGGCTTACGCCTGGAATGAGAAGCTTCCCCTTGAAACCTGCATCAGATTATGCATGGGAGCCTCGGCAGGTGCGGTTACCAGTATAGGGACCAAGCCGCCTAGGCGCCGGCTGGTAGATGAACTGATGCAGCAGGTAGAATTGCTGGAAATCCGGAAGTAAATTGATAAATAAGGTTGGAGGATAGAAATATGAAAACAAAAGCGGTAAGAATGTATGGCACAGATGATTTAAGGTTAGAAGAGTTTGAACTTCCGCAGATTGCTGAAAATGAGATTCTTGTAAAAATCATGAGTGACAGCATCTGCATGTCTACTTATAAACTGGTAAAACAGGGGAAAAAGCATAAAAGAGCTCCCCAGAATATAGATACCAATCCGGTGATCGTTGGTCATGAATGCTCAGGGCTGATTGTAGAAGTGGGAAAGAAGTGGCAGGAACAGTTTCAGCCGGGACAAAAATTTTCACTGCAGCCTGCTTTAAATTACATGGGAAAACTGGATTCGCCGGGATATTCTTATGAATTCTGCGGAGGCGCCTGTACATACTGCATCATGCCAAACGAGGTAATGGAACTGGGATGCTTACTGGACTATACGGGAGATAGCTTTTTTGAGGCTTCCCTGGGGGAACCAATGAGTTGTATCATAGGCGGATTCCATGCCAACTATCATACCAACAAACGGAATTATGATCATGCCATGGGGACCAAAGTGGATGGAAGTATCCTGATCATGGGAGGCTGCGGACCTATGGGGCTGGGAGCGGTCAGCTATGGCCTTCAGTTTGAAAATAAGCCGAAGAGGATTGTAGTTACAGATATCAGTGATGAGCGGATCGCCCGGGCAAGGGAAGTGATTTCAGAAGAATCCGCAAAAGAGAGAGGGATCGAACTGCTTTATGTAAATACCGATAAGATGGAGGATCCCATTTCTGATTTATTGGCTATTACAGGCGGCCAGGGCTACGATGACGTGTTTGTATATGTTCCAGTGAAAGAGGTTGCAGAGATGGGAGATAAGCTTCTGGCCTTTGACGGCTGCATGAACTTTTTTGCCGGTCCTTCAGACAGCCGGTTTAAGGCGGAAATCAACCTTTATAACTGCCATTATACAAGCACTCATATTATGGGGACCACCGGCGGCAACACCGATGATCTGGTGGAAGCAAATAAGCTGTCAGCAGAAGGCGCCATCGAAGCGGCTGTTATGGTGACCCATGTGGGTGGGATCGACAGCATTGCAGAGGCGACAAAGAATCTGCCTTCTATACCGGGAGGAAAGAAGCTTACCTACACACAATTTGACATGCCTTTAACAGCCATTGAAGACTTTGAAGAGCTGGGAAAGTCCGATCCGCTGTTTAAGAAACTGAACGATTCCTGTAAGGCGCACAAGGGATTATGGAATGGGGAATCAGAAAAGATTCTATTTGACCATTTTGGAATAGATCCAAAGGAATTGTAAAATTTAAATAAAGAATAAAATCATGTATGCTGTATCCTTCCATTTATAGGAAGGATACAGCATTTTTAATCAGCTTTGAGGAAATGGCAGGATTAGAGTTTTCCTTTTTTAATCGTCCGGATGTCTTTGTTTCCTGGTAAATTTGGAAAATTATGCAATAATGCCGTAAATTTTAGAATTGTTTTATAAATTCTCTTGTCCATGTGTGTTATAATACCCTAAGAAATATTAATTTTTCGTTAGAAATAAAGTTTCAGAGCATGGGAGAGACGAGAATAGTGAAATTAAGATTGAGAACCCGTCTTGTTGTAGCATTTTTGATTATAACGGTGATCCCCCTGATCCTGATCTTTGCAGTGGTGGCAGGGCTTGGCAATTACCAGATGAAGGCGTTCCGCAAAGCCTATGATTTAACGGAGCAGATCGATCTTTTGTCAAGCAATTCCCTGCAGTTATTTAACCGCCTGACCCGGTCGGAACAAAGGGAAATCGGACAGATCCTGCTAAGCGATCCAGGGCAGTTTCAGGATACGGATTATTTGGAAAAGATTAATGAGAATCTGGCAACAAAGTATGCCTATATGATCGTCCGAAAGGGAGATTCTCTGATTTTTGACGGGAACAGCCATATCACCCAGGGCCTTTATGACCAGCTCCCTAAATATGAGGAAATAGACAGTAATGTTGACGGTGCCATTTATCTGGATGGGGAGACACAGCATCTGGTAAAGCAGTTGGATTTTGTGTATCCTGATGGGAACAAGGGGAGCGTATTCATTGTTTCCAATGTGAATGGCCTACTTCCTGAGATCAAGGTCATGATGGCAGAAATGCTGACGGCCATTATAATGATTATTGTGTTTACTGATGCGATCCTTATGATGTGGGTATACCGATCTGTGGTAAGTCCCCTGGGACGGCTTCAAACAGCCACCAAGAATATACGGGATGGAAATCTGGATTTCTCTCTTGAGGTGGAGAATGACGATGAGATCGGACAGCTTTGCCAGGATTTTGAGGAGATGAGGATTCGCCTTAAGGAATCTGCAGAAGAAAAGGTGGAGTATGATAAGGAAAACAAGGAGCTGATCAGCAATATTTCCCATGATCTAAAGACTCCCATTACTGCCATTAAGGGGTATGTGGAGGGAATCATGGATGGAGTTGCTTCCTCCCCGGAAAAACTGGACCGTTATATCCGCACCATCTACAACAAGGCCAATGACATGGATAAGCTGATTGATGAACTGACCTTTTATTCAAAAATTGATACCAATAAAATCCCTTATACCTTTTCCAAGATCAACGTGGCCGGTTATTTCAGAGACTGCGTCGATGAAGTGGGACTAGAGATGGAAGACCGCGGCATTGAGCTGGGATATTTTAATTATGTGGATGAAGATGTGATGGTCATTGCAGACGCAGAGCAGCTGCGCCGGGTCATTAATAATATTGTCAGCAATTCTGTAAAATATATGGATAAGAGGAACGGGATCATCAACATCCGGATTAAGGATGTGGGAGACTTTATTCAGGTGGAAATTGAGGACAACGGAAAAGGTATTCCGGCAAAGGATCTGCCCAGTATTTTTGACCGGTTTTACCGCACTGATTCATCCAGGAATTCCTCTCAGGGCGGAAGCGGAATCGGTCTGTCCATTGTTAAAAAGATCATTGAGGATCATGGAGGCCGGATCTGGGCTACCAGCAAGGAAGGCATTGGAACGGAGATACATTTTGTTTTGAGAAAATACCAGGAGGTCATACAGGAATGAGCAGAATTCTGATAGTAGAAGATGAAGAAAGCATTGCAGAGCTGGAGAAAGATTATCTGGAGCTGAGCGGATTTGAGGTTGAGATTGAGAATAACGGGGAAGCAGGACTTCATAAAGCCCTTCATGAGGACTTTGATCTGTTGATCCTGGATTTAATGCTGCCGGGAGTGGATGGCTTTGAAATATGCAGGAAGGTCAGGGAAGTAAAAAACACCCCGATCATCATGGTTTCCGCTAAAAAAGAGGATATTGATAAAATCCGGGGCTTAGGGCTGGGAGCCGATGATTACATCACAAAACCCTTTAGCCCAAGTGAAATGGTTGCCCGTGTAAAAGCCCATCTGGCCCGTTATGAAAGGCTGATCGGAAGCGGAGTGCCGGACAATGAGATCGTTGAAATCCGAGGCCTTAAAGTCGATAAAACAGCCAGACGGGTATGGATCAATGGAGAGGAAAAGAATTTTACCACAAAGGAATTTGACTTATTAACCTTCCTTGCCCAGAATCCAAACCATGTATTTACGAAGGAAGAGCTGTTTAATAAAATATGGGATATGGAGTCCATCGGTGATATCGCTACCGTTACCGTCCACATAAAAAAGATCAGGGAAAAAATCGAATTCAATACGGCTAAGCCCCAGTACATCGAGACGATCTGGGGAGTCGGCTACCGGTTTAAGGTATAAAAATGAAAGAAAAATTATACGAGATACCGATAAATGACGCCATGGATGCAGATGACGAGTGCCTGTTCTGCTTTCTTGAGAGAAAAGCAGAACAGGAGCTTATGGATTTTGTATTAGGTTCCTGCGCTTCCTATATGGAAAGCGATACGAGAGAAGCCACGGACCGGTCAGGCTTTTGCCGGATCCATCAAAAGAAAATGTTTGATTACGGCAATGCTCTTGGAAACGGCTGGATATTAAAAACCTATTATAAGAAACTGATAAAGGAAATGAAGGAAGAATTTAAGGAGTTTGCTCCCGGAAAAACCTCCTTAAAGGACCGCCTTACGGGAAAGACAGGAAATGGCAACTCCATGGTGGCCTGGATCGAGGGGAAGGAAGAGACCTGCTATATCTGCGACCGGTTTTCTGAAATCTATGAGCGGTATGTGGCAACTTTTTTCCACCTGTATAAAAAGGATCCTGTTTTTCAGGAAAAACTTGAAAAAAGCAAAGGATTCTGCCTCCACCACTTCGCAGATCTGTGCAGCGGAGCGGATAAATATTTAAGTGACAAGGAGCGGAAGGAATTTTATCCTGTCATTTTTCAGATTATGGAACAAAATATGGAGCGGATATCCGGCGATGTCGACTGGTTCATTGAGAAATTTGATTATTTAAACAAGGACGCGGATTGGAAGCAGTCAAAGGACGCCGTTCAGCGGGGGATGCAGAAGCTGCGGGGCGGTCACCCGGCAGATCCTGCCTATAAGCAGCGGTAAGCTTACCGGCTAAGGCGCTTAAACTGTCCGGGCGTATAGCCTGTGGTCTGGCGGAAGGTGCGGATGAAGTTGGAATAATCGTGAAAGCCTGATAAATGGCAGGCTTCTAAAACCGTATGTCCCTGGGAAAGCAACTCCTTTGCCAGAGCCACCCGTTTCACCACGATATACTGGAATATGCTGCTTTCTGTCTCAGATTTAAATAAGTGACTGATATAATATTTATCAAGGGAAAGAGCCTGGGAGATAGAATCCAGGGTCATGGGTGTTGTTAAGTTTTTATCAATATAACTCATGATTGCCTGGGCCCTATGGGGTTTAGGTGCTGTCCCCCCGGGGCTTGTCTTTTGCCAGGCCCTGTTAATTAGAATAAGAATCTGGAGCAATGTGGTCATTGCTGTTAAGTCGCTGCCGTAGGAGCAGCGATTTTTTTTTGCCTCATGAAGACACTGGGCCATGGAAACCAGGCGCTCGTATTCCTCTTTTGAAAGCAGGACCAGGTTGCCTATGGCAGGTTCCCGGTGGAAACATTCTAACAGATTGGTGTCAGGGGTACAGTAAGGGCGGATAAAGGCGGGATTTACATGAATGACCAGGCGGGTGAAGGCTTCGCTTGTGGTATTGATGGCCTTGTGGATCTCCCGGTTGGAAAACAGGATTAAGTTTCCCGGGTTCATGTCATAGCATGCATTTTCCACAAAATACTGGATATGGCCGTCCATGAGCAGATAGATTTCATGGCTGTTGTGCATGTGAAAATCCACGTTTCCGGCAATCTGGCTGGTGGTAAAATCACAGCTGAAAGGCTCGGTAAATTCGCTGTAATGGTAAAGGCTCTCCTTTTTCATGGCTTCCTCCTGAAATAGACAACTTGTGCATACTTCTAGTCAATCTACGCAAACAAATTGCGTCAAGAACAGTATATAATAAATCTATCATAGAAAGAGGAAAAAGAAAAGAGGAGGTAGTCATGGTTCGGGTTGGGATAATCGGCTGCGGAAACATCGGGGGAGTTCATGCTATGGTGCTGAATGAAATAAAACAGGTTACGCTCTGCGCTCTGACAGATATCCGCCTGGAACGGGCAGAGGAATATTCGGCCCGTTTTACGGATGGAAAGGCGAAGACTTATGATTCCATGGAGGATATGCTTGAGAAGGAAGCGCTTGACGTGGTCCATATCTGTACTCCCCACCACTGTCATGTGCCAATGGCAGTAAAGGCCCTAAAGAAAGGGCTTCATGTATTTATGGAGAAGCCTCCTGCCATAAGCAGGGAGCAATTCGATGAGCTTTTGGTGGCTTCCGGCCAGAGTGCGGGCAGGTTAGGCATCTGTTTCCAGAACCGGTATAATGAAACAACCAAAAAGGTTAATGAGCTTTTGGCCCAGGGAGCACTGGGGAGGATAAAAGGCGGAAGGGCCTTTGTTACCTGGCACAGGGATGCTCCCTATTACACAGAGAGCGACTGGAGGGGAAAGCTTGAGACAGAGGGCGGAGGTGCGTTGATCAACCAGTCCATTCACGCCCTGGATCTGCTTCTTTCCTGGCTTGGTAAACCAGTGAGAACAGAAGCGTCCATGAGCAATCACCATCTGAAAGGAATTGTAGAGGTGGAGGACACCCTAGAAGCCTATATGACTTTTACGGAAGGAACGGATCTGGTAAGCGCCAGCTTTTATGCCACTACGGCTTACGCTATGGATGCACCGGTTTTCATAGAGCTTGCCTGTGAAAAAGGGTTTGTCCGACTGGAAGGAAACTCTGTCTGGTATCAGATGAAAGGGCAGGAGGAGCCGGTGGTATGGCAGGCGAAGAAATCTTCCCTGCTGGGAAAGACCTATTGGGGCAGTGGGCACGAAGCCTGCATCAGAGATTTTTATGATTGTTTAGAAACCGGGAGGGCCTATTTCAATGACCTTGCCTCGGTTCAGAATACATTTCACACCATGATGGATATTTATGATTCTGCAAGAAATGAGGGGAGATAGGACATGGATAAGGTAAGACTTGGTATTATCGGAATAGGAAACATGGGAAGCGGCCACTTAAAGAATATTCTTGAAGGAAAGGTCCCGGAGATGGAAGTGACTGCGGTTGCGGACCGCCAGGAAGGCAGAAGGGCTTGGGCAAAGGAGCATTTACCGGAGTCGGTGGTGGTTTTTGAGGAAGGAAGGGATCTAATCGCAGCAGGCGTATGCGACGGAGTCTTAATTGCAGTGCCTCATTACCAGCACCCCGAACTGACCATTGATGCCATGAACCATGGGCTGCATGTAATGTGTGAAAAGCCTGCGGGAGTTTACACGAAACAGGTACGGGAGATGAACGATGCAGCTAAAAAATGCGACCGGGTCTTTGGCATGATGTTCAACCAGAGGACCAACTGCATTTACCGGAAAATGCATGAGCTTGTAACAAGCGGGGAACTGGGAGCCATCAAGCGGGTCAACTGGATCGTAACGGACTGGTACCGCACCCAGTCTTATTATGACTCAGGAAGCTGGAGAGCCACCTGGGATGGAGAAGGCGGCGGTGTACTGCTAAACCAGTGCCCTCACAACATGGATTTAATCCAGTGGATCTGTGGAATGCCAAGCAAGGTACAGGCATTCTGCCACAACGGGAAATGGCATGATATTGAAGTGGAAGATGATGTAACGGCTTATTTGGAGTATCCAAACGGGGCTACGGGAGTGTTTGTCACCACAACCGCAGATGCACCGGGGACAAACCGGTTTGAGATCACTTTGGAAATGGGAAAGCTGGTCTGTGAAAATGGCAAGCTCATGCTTCATAAGCTGTCTGAAAATGAGCGTACCTTCTGCAAAACTGCAAAGGGCGGATTTGATACTCCGGAATGCACGGTGACAGAGGTCACGACTGACGGGGAGAATGAACAGCATGTTGGAGTTTTGAAGGCATTTGCAGGCAGGATCCTTTACGGCACGCCCCTTATTGCAGAAGGCGTAGAAGGAATTAATGGCCTGACCTTATCAAATGCCATGCATTTATCCAGCTGGTTAAAGAGAGAAGTGGAGATCCCCTTTGATGAAGATTTATTCTTAGAAGAGCTTAATAAGCGCCGTGGGGAATCCAGGAAAAAAGAAGGAACCGGCGTGGTATTTAACACGGAAGGAAGCTATTAAGAAACACCCTTAGGGTATCCATTTATTCCCAAGGAGCATGGGCAGCAATAGAAAATGATAAAAGGAGAAACGATTATGTGGGATGGAATTCTATTATCTGGTTTTGCAGATGAAATTGATATGGACTTAGGAAAGCAGATAGAAGTATTAAAGAAGCTGGATATTCATCATGTGGAGATGCGGGGTGTTAACGGCAAGGGCCTGGTCGAGTATTCTATCAATGAAGCAAAGGAAATTAAAAAGCAGCTTGATGAGGCGGGCATCCGTTTATCTTCCGTTGGTTCCCCCATTGGAAAAATAAAAATCACCGATGATTTTGCCCCTCACATGGAGCTTTACAAGCATACGGTGGAAATCGCCCATGTGATGGATGTTCCATACATCCGTATGTTCAGTTTCTTCATGCCTGAGAATGAAAGCTATGCTCCTTACCGGGGAAAGGTCATGGAACAGCTGGGACAGTTTGTAGATTACGCAAAGGCCGGCCAGGCCGTGCTTCTTCATGAGAATGAAAAGGATATTTACGGAGATGTGGCAGACCGCTGCTTAGAAATCATGAAGGAATTCTATGGGGATCATTTTAAGGCAGTCTTTGACTTTGCAAATTTCGTCCAGTGCAAGCAGGATACTCTGGAAGCTTATGAGATGTTAAAGCCCTATATCGCTTACATCCATGTAAAGGATGCCCTGTGGTCCGACGCCAGCGTGGTTCCTGCAGGCATTGGTGATGGGCATGTGGAAGAAATATTAAAGATGCTGAAAGCCGGAGGATATCAGGGATTTTTATCTTTAGAGCCGCATTTAAGCGATTTTGCAGGGTTTGCTGCCTTGGAGCAGAATGCCGCCCAGAAGAGAAAGATGAGCGGAGAAGAAGCATTTACTTTGGCACATGAATCTCTTAATAAGATATTGGAAAAAATCTAACCATATACATTCAGCCAGGGTGTGTCTTTAAACGAAACGTTTCATTTATGCCAGGTCTTTGATATAATATTGAAGAAGCCTGGAGATTGCTGTTATGGTATAAAACCAATTGGAATAAGTGTTTTCAGACACGCCCCGGACCAGTACATAGAGATATTGATGAGTCGCGATAATCTTTTCCAGGTTACTTCTGTTTGCAGAGCATCAGGCTGCTCGTATATGATGTGGTATCGTGGAATATAAGGAAGGTGTGGCATGGCTTATCAGATAATTATTATAGATGATGAAAAGGAAATCAGCACAGGTTTTGCACAATTCTTTCCGTGGGCGAATTTGGGCTTTTTTGTTGCGGGTCAATTTACAGGAGCAAAGGCAGCGCTTGAATTCATAAAATCAAATCCTGTTGATATTGTTGTAAGCGATATCATCATGCCGGGCATGACGGGGCTTGATCTTGCAAGGGAGCTATCAACAATGGCATTGGAACCACAACCTCTGATCATTTTGTTCAGCGCCCATAGCGAGTTTGAATATGCGCGTCAGGCGCTGAAGTACAAATGTACCGATTACGTGCTGAAGACTACAGAATATGAAGAGCTGATACAGATATTCAGCCGCTTAAAGGAGCAATTGGATGAACGTAATTCTGCCGCAGATGTCAATGATAATTTTGAAGACAAGGTAATAACCGAAATTAAGGAATATGTAAAACAAAATCCGGCAAGTGCCAATTTAGAGGAAGCGGCCGGCAGAGTATATTTAAGCGCGTCTTATGTAAGCCGCTACTTTAAGCAGAGAACAGATATGAACTTTTCTGATTATGTCACTGCTCATAAGATGCAGCTTGCTTCAGAATTATTAACTGACCTGCAGTATAAAATCTATGAAATAAGTACCATGTCCGGATATGCCAATCCGGTCAATTTCACACGTTCCTTCAAAAAGCACTATGGCATTTCGCCACGCGAATATCGTTTTGAAAAAATGGGACGGATTCTTCCCGGTGATGAGGAGGATTCATCATGAAACGGCAGTTTTTTATAAGAAATTTTCTTCTCGTAACGCTGCCGGTTATTTTGGTCATTGTATTGCTGGGCTGGATTGCGATCTATATCATCAATACCAGCACCCAAAAGTCAATCACCGATATCAATACCCAGACAGTAAGCCGCATCAGAGAAAGCACGGAGCTGATATTTAGTGAAGCCGATGCACAGAGTCTTAATTACAGTATTACGCCCCATGTCATGCTACAGTTGGAATCATTATTGGAAAATGGGTATTCCGATAAAGAGCATATGGATATCTCATATATGATTAAAACTTTTGTGGATTCCAATGTGAATTCGAAAACGTATATCCATTCGCTTTATATTTATTTAAATAATACCCACAACAACTTTTTTGCCTCTTTTGTGGGCTTGGCGAACGCTTCTAATTTCCGTGATACAGCGTGGCTGGAACAAGCACAATCCATGCCTTCAAAATATAAGCAGTGGCTGGAGCTTCGAAACATCAGTTCCTACGCAATGACTTCTTATTCGACGGATGTCCTAAGCATATACAAACGTCTCTATGCGTCAGATAAAACAAAACCAATTGGAGTATTGGTCTTAAATATACAACTGGAATATTTGAATGCTTTTTATGGCGATTATCTGTCTTACCCCGAGCAAACCATATTGCTCATAAACAGTTCCGGTGAAATCCTCAGTATGGCAGGGCATTCCGGACTTTTTTCCGTGCATGACCATGTGGATACTGCCGGACTTGATAAATTATATTATATTGCCAGAGAAGATAACAGTGCCTATGGCGTAACCTATTTATCGCTTGTTCCGCGGGCTTCCCTGTATCAGCAATCCCAGGATATTTTTAGGCTGGTAATTGCAGCGATTGTTGCAGCACTTTTTCTTGGAGGCACAATTGCCTTTATGGTCACCCGCAGAAATACAAAGGACATAAGCGCAATTCTTCAACTTGTAGAGGCAGCAGAAAAGGGAAAAGAACTGCCTGATATAAAGACATCTTCAGGTGTTTATGGGTACATTACTCAAAGCATTGTCAGAGGCTTTCTCGAAAAATCTGCTTTGGACAGGCAGTTAGTGGAGAAGAAATACCGCCTGGAGGCCATGCACTTTTCATTTCTGCAGTCCCAGCTCAATCCGCACTTCTTATTTAACACACTCAAAAACATCTTTTGGAAAACGGTAAAGCTGACAGGCCAGCCAAACGAGGCCAGCCGAATGATTGATTTGCTGACCAGCGTATTATACTACACCTTAGTGAATCCTGACAGATATGTTGTACTGGAAGACGAAATTGAAAACACTGAAAAATATCTTAAGATTCAACAAATGCGGTTTGATCATATTTTTCATGTGGTATGGAATGTTAATGTTAACACGCATGAAATCAAATGTATTAAGTTTTTGCTTCAACCTTTGGTAGAAAACAGCATATCCCATGGATTTAAGCAAGTGGATTCAGGAGAAATAGAGATAACGATCACGAGAGACCAGCATATGGTACATTTTTCTGTTACAGATAACGGTACAGGATTTTCGGAGACGAGGCTGGCACAAATCCGCCAATGGATGCTCCAGGAAGACTCACCGGCGGAGGGGATCGGCTTATATAATTTAAATAAGCGGCTGGTTTTAACATATGGGGATTCCTCTGCATTAAAAATTTCCAGTATCCCCGGACATGAAACACGTATCGAATTTTTTATTCCGATAAATGACCAATTTTTTTAAAGGAGAAGAGAAATGAAAGAATACTTTAAACAGGGTGCCACAGTACTTTTTTATGGGGACAGCATAACCGATGCATCACGGGATAGAGAAAGCCCCCTTCATATGGGACATGGATATGCAAAAAAGGTTGCGGACATTTACACCGCATTATACCCAGACAGCAGCGTACAGTTCTATAACAGGGGCATCGGAGGAAACAGGCTGAAGGATCTATTGGATCGTTATGATGAAGATGTATGCCCCATAAAACCGGACTTTGTTTCGGTCCTTGCAGGGATCAATGACACCTGGCGCAGATATGATCGCGGGCTTATCGTCACCGAAGCTGAGTTTGAAAGACAATACCGCGATCTTCTGGGGCGTATCCGTTTAGATTTTCCCCAATCCCCAATCATGGTGATTGAACCGTTTCTTTTATCTACAGACCCGTCAAAAATAACCTATTGGGAAGATCTAGCCCCTAAGATTGAGATCGTAAGGAGTCTTGCAAAAGAAATGGCTGACTTTACCCTTCCTTCAGGTCAATTGTTTGATGAGGCGATGAATGATGGATACTCCCCTGACCAGCTTTCAGAGGATGGAGTACACCCTACAAATACAGGACATGCCTATCTTGCTGTTAAGTGGCTTCAAATGGTTGGTGTATTGTAAGCTGCGGATATATCAAATAAAGATAGCATATGTCAATAAATGCATGATACATATTTTATTTGGATTATCTGGGATAAGAAACAGCAGCCGCGCTATCTATTCATATTGCACAATTAAGTCTAAAATAGTTTATAGAAATAAAGTCTAATAGTAATATCAGAAAGCTATTTGGAGGAGAAAGGCATGAAGAAAAGAATTGCAAGTATGGCACTGGTTTCTGCGCTGGCCATGGGCGCTTTAGCCGGCTGTTCAAACCAGGCACCCGCATCAACCTCACAGCCGAATGAGAGCAGTACCGCACTAAGCACCCTTGCGGAATCGGAAGCAGCAAATCGTGGAGAGTTTTCTCCCGCTGAAGCAGGAAACGTAACCCTTCGATTTGCATGGTGGGGTTCTGATGCACGGCATGAGGCAACCTTAAAGGCCATGGATCTGTACATGAAGCTGTATCCAAATGTTACCATTGAAGGTGAATATCAGGGATATGATGGCTATCAGCAAAAGCTTATGACCCAGTTTGCGGGCGGCACCGAACCTGATCTGATGCAGCTCGACTATTACTGGAACCCTGAATGGAAAGGCCAGGAAAACTTATTCGTTGACATGGCAAATACCCCGTTGGTAAACCTTTCCCAGTTCCAGAAGTCTGCCATTGACGATTACATGACAGTAAATGGAAAAGTGATCGGTCTTCCGATGAACAGCAGCGGATTTGGTGTTATGATCAACAAAGCTTTCTTTGATAAGCATAGTATTCCTGTGGATACTGTGTGGACCTGGGAAGACATGATTGAGGCTGGCGAAAAGATTAATAAAGAGAATCCCGGCGACCACCTTTTGGCCATTGAATCCGGTACTACAACCGGTGGAATCTGTCCCTTTATACTTAATGCCTATGTATATTCTAAATATGGGCATTACTGGGCGGATGAAAACGGCAAGATCATTGCTTCGAAAGAAGAGCTGACCAATGCCTTTGATATTCTGCAGCAGCTTTTTGTAAGCGGGACCGCGCAGCCCCTGGGGGAAGCCAGCCTTTTCACCGGCCAGATGGAGCAGAACCCCAAATGGATCAACGGTGAAATTGGTCTTACAGTGGACTGGACGGCAACCGTAGGAAAATACAAAGCATCTCTGCCGGAAGGGCAGTTTGCTGTTGGTAAACCTCCTTTTGCTAAAAATGGAGATAATCAGGACATCCGGCTTGTTGCCGGTATGGGGCTGGGCGTAAGCGCCCGTTCTAAAAATGTTGAGGTGGCTACCCACTTTGCAAATTGGCTGATGAGTGATCCGGAAGCTTCTCTGCTGATGGGAACCCAACGTTCCGTTCCGAATAACTTCCAGGCTTTTAAAGCGCTTGTTGATGCCGGTGCCATTTCCGAAGAAATCACTCAGATGCTGGATTGGGCAGAAGCCGCGCCTGCCGCACCGGTACCTTTGATTGAGTTCAATAGTGAAGTAGGTGACATTGCTAAAGATGTCTGCGAACAGGTTGTTTACGGCCAGCTTACCCCGGAGCAGGCAGCCGACAAGTTCCTCACCGATGTGCAGGCAAAAATGGATACGGTCAGATAACAAGAATATAGAAGCCATGAACCCGGCCAAGGCAACGTCCCGGCTGGGTTCATTTTTTTAAAACACTGATGTGAGGTTTATATAATATGAATAAAGTAAAATACACGAAACGAGGCAATATGGGCTACCTGTATATCTTTCCATGGATATTGGGCTTTCTCATTTTCCAGCTTTATCCGTTGGGAGCGTCTTTGTACTATTCTTTTACAGAGTACAACATTACCGGTACTCCAACTTTTATAGGGTTTAAAAACTACGTTACCATGTTTTCCAAGGATTCGCTGTTCTACACTTCCCTGGGTAATACCCTGAAATATGTCATCCTGTCATTACCGATGAAAATAATAACTGCTTTAATTGTGGCTGTTATTTTAAACCAGAAGCTTAAAGGTATCAATTTTTATCGGACAGTATACTACATTCCGTCTATTTTTGGCGGCAGTGTTGCAATTTCCATTCTCTGGCGCTTCTTATTTATGGATGGCGGATTAGTAAACCGCATGCTGAGTGGATTGGGTATGACTTCTGTTCCATGGCTGTCAAGTCCGAATTATTCTTTATTCACCTTAAGCTTGCTAAGCGTTTGGCAATTCGGATCATCCATGGTTCTGTTTCTAGCCGCGCTGAAACAGGTCCCTGAGGATTTGTATGAAGCTGCTTTAATCGACGGCGCAGGGTCTGTCCGTATGTTTTTCAAGATCACATTGCCCATGATAACCTCAGTTCTATTCTTTAACATTCTTATGCAGCTGGTCAATGCTTTCCAGGACTTTACCGGAGCATTTGTAATTACAAACGGCGGCCCGCTGAATTCGACCTATCTTTATGCCCTGAAACTTTATGACGAAGCATTCAAATACTTTAAGATGGGTTATGCCAGCGCTCTATCGTGGGTTTTATTTGTTATCATATTAATCTTTACCGCTATATTTTTCCGGTTTTCAGAAGCGGCTACCTATTATGAAGACGGAGGGGATTTTTAATGAGTGGAAAAGAGAAAAAATACATTGTGACAATCATAACCCATCTGGCCATGATATTAATTGGAATAGTAATGCTTTATCCCCTGATATGGATGCTGTTTTCAGCTTTTAAAACCAATGCTGAAATCTTTGGATCAACCGCTTTATTGCCAGCGGAGCCTGTTTGGGATTCATTCATAAAAGGATGGAAAGGGACGGGAAAGGTCACCTATACTCAATTTTATATCAATACCTTTAAAATGGTCATCCCTACAGTGCTTTTTACCGTATTCTCCTGTTCTTTTGTTGCCTACGGCTTTGCGCGGTTTCGTTTTCGGGGAAAAAAAGTCTTATTTATGCTAATGATTTCGACTTTGATGCTGCCAAATTCTGTATTGATAATTCCGCGGTATATCCTGTACAACAAGCTGGGCTGGCTGAACAGTTATCTGCCTTTTACGATACCTGCACTGTTTGCGTGCTATCCATTTTTTATTTACATGATGGTGCAGTTTTTCAGAGGCCTTCCGATTGCACTGGATGAAGCTGCTTCAATTGATGGCTGCAATACCTTCCAGGTATATTGGACCATCCTGCTCCCATTGACGAAACCGGCTTTATTTTCAGCTGCTATCTTTCAGTTTATTTGGACGTGGAACGATTTCTTCAATTCATTGATATACATTAACAGTGTCAGGAAATTTCCCATTGTGCTGGCACTGCGAATGTCTTTGGATGCCACGGCAGCAGCAAATTGGAATCAGGTTCTGGCTATGTCAGTGCTGTCACTTCTTCCTGGAACCGTTTTGTTTTTCTCCGCACAGAAATATTTTGTGGAGGGGGTATCTGCAGGAAGTGTAAAGGGTTAAGTGAAGCATTAAATAAAGCATAAAATAAAGCATTAAATAAAGCGTGTCCAGGAGTCCGGTCTAAAAGGACTCCTGGACACGCTTATTTAAATCGGAAGAAGAGAACTCCGGCCTATAGTTCAGGAGCAGTCTCAATGATGCAGCCCAATTCCCTGCAGCTGGAACTGAAGGCATCATCAGGCGTCTGTTCGGTCAGGATATAATCAAACTGTCCGATATCTCCGTAGGTCATGAGCGATGTGCGCCCGAATTTTGAGGAATCTGCCAGAAGATAATGCTTCTGGCTCTTTCTTAAGGCTGTTCTCTTGATGGTGTACTCCTCTGTGGAAGCGTTACAGACTCCGGCCTGGAGGGAGACTCCTGTGCAGGCCATAAATGCCCGGATAATGTTATAATCCTCTAAGTATTCCACGCAGGAGCTGCCGATTAAGGACGCGGTGTCCCTTTTTAAGGACCCAGGCAGAACGATTACGTTGATGTTGGGATAATTCATGGACTTGTTGATGACCTGGATGCTGTTGGTAATGACCGTAACCGTGGCTAAATGGGTCAGGTGATCCACAATATTCATGGTGGTGGTCCCGCTGTCAATAAATATGATATCCCGCTCCCGTACATAAGAAGCGGCAAGTGCAGCGATTCTTTGCTTGCTTTGGGCATTTCTGCCGGCGCGTTCATGGAATGCGACCAGATTCGGGACAGAGGACGCATTCTCACAGGCAATGACACCTCCATAGACTTTTTCCACGCTGCCTCGGGCAACAAGGATCTCTAAGTCCCGGCGAAGGGTATTTTTTGAAATTTCAAATTCTTCACACAGGGCATCAATGGAGGCCGTTTTGTGCTCCAGTATATATTGTTCCAATTGGTCGATTCGGGAAATTCTCATAGTTGTACTCCTTGCTCAGCTGCCTCTCTGACATGCTGTTATGGTTAGATTATAACAGATGTACAAGAAAATATCAAGAAGTAACCAAAAAATAACCATAAAGTCACCCGAAATAGAAAAAAATTAAAAGATTATCTTGACCATTCCCGTGATAAGTGCTAAAATATAACCAAGACATTACATAAACAAAATCAAAATGTACCCATAAAGTAAAAGGAGAAGAAATATGGGATTAGTAAAAATGAAGGAATTGCTGAATCAGGCCTCAGAAAAAAACAGGGCAGTCGGGGCCTTCAGTGTGGGAAACCTTGAGATGGTGAAGGGAGCTGTAAAGGCTGCTGAAGATATGAATACCTCCATTATCTTACAGATCGCGGAAGTTCGTCTTCCCCATTCCCCGCTGGCTCTGATGGGGCCCATGATGGTGGAGGCGGCGAAACATGCTAAGGTTGATATCGCAGTGCATCTGGATCACGGCAAGACCATTCAGGTGTTGAAACAGGCTCTGGATTATGGGTTTACATCCGTAATGATGGATGGTTCCCACCTTCCCTTTGAGGAGAATATGGCAAAGACTCTGGAAGCGGCCAATCTGGCCAGGGAATATGGAGCGACCGTAGAGGCAGAGCTTGGCCTGGTGGGCGGCAGTGAAGATGGGAGCACGGATGGGGGAATCCGCTGCACCAACCCTGAGGATGCCAGAACTTTTTGCGGGAGGACCGGTGTGGATGCGCTGGCAGTAGCGATCGGTAATGCTCACGGCAATTATCCGGTGGCTCCCAGACTGGCTTTTGATATACTGGAAGCTATTGATCAGAAGACCGGTATACCTCTGGTTCTTCACGGCGGAACCGGAATTACTCCAGAGGACTTTAGGAAAGCCATAGGCCTCGGAATCCGGAAAATCAACATTGCAACAGCCAGCTTTGACAGTCTTACAAATGAAGCTGCAAAGTATCTGGAATCTGAAGGAAAGCATGATTATTTCGGACTGAATGAAGCGATGGTCCGGGGAGTGTATGAGAATGTAAAACAGCATATCCGGATCTTTAACTGTGTGGAGCCGCTTACATAAATCAGTATGAATCATTAAAAACCGCTTAAACAAGCCGTTTTTTATAACGCTTTGTATTTTAAGCGAAGAGAAAGGAATGGATATAAAATGGGAGAAGTAAAAAAATTAAAGTTTCTTGTAAATGGTCAATGGAAGGAATCAAAGACAGATAAGTATTCCGATGCGTACGATCCCAGTACCGGCGAAGTTATTGCCAAGGTGCCTTGCTGTACTCCTGCAGAAGTGGAAGAGGCCGTGGAGGCGGCCAAAGCGGCGTTTCCGTCCTGGTCATCTACCCCTGTGATCAAAAGAGTTCAGGTACTTTATAAGCTCAGGGAACTGCTCATGGAGCATATGGATGAGCTGACCATGCTGGTGGCGAAAGAAAATGGTAAAAATTGGGAAGAGGCTCAGGGCGATGTACTGAAAGCCAAAGAGGCGACCGAACAGGCCATAAGTGCTCCGTCACTGATGATGGGAGACAGCCTGATGGACGCTTCCAGCGGATTTGATACGGTTCTGTACCGTATGCCTCTGGGAGTATTTGCCGGCATCGTGCCATTTAATTTCCCGGCAATGATACCTATGGGCTGGATGACCCCTATGTGTATCGCCTGCGGAAACACCATCGTACTGAAAGCCGCATCCTTTACCCCTCAGTCTTGTATGCGTATAACAGAACTGTATAAAGAAGCAGGACTGCCGGATGGCGTTATAAATATAGTTACCTGCTCCAGAAATGAAGCAGAGATTCTTCTCACTCATCCCGACATCAAAGGGATCAGCTTCGTAGGTTCTACATCTGTGGGTATGCATATCTACTCAACTGCTGCGGCCACGGGTAAGAGAGTTCAGGCTCTCTGCGAAGCAAAGAACCATGCCCTGGTTTTAAATGATGCTCCGGTCAAGAGGGTAGCGGCTGGAATCATTAATTCCTCTTTCGGATGTGCAGGAGAAAGATGTATGGCTCTTCCTGTTGTGGTAGTGCAGGAAGGAATCGCCGATGCTCTTGTGGCGGAAATTATCGCTCAGGCCAAGACTCTTAAAGTGGGTCCGGCGTATGATAAGAGTACGAAACTCGGTCCGGTGGTAAATCAGGCTCATAAAGATTCCATCGTAAAGTGGATTGAGACAGGAATAGAAGAAGGCGCAGAGCTTGTACTTGATGGACGGGACATTGTAGTCGAAGGTTATGAAAGCGGCTTTTACTTAGGGCCCACGATATTTGATCATGTGGCTCCCGGCATGAGTGTAGGAGATAAAGAAATATTCGGACCGGTGCTGTGCATCAAGAGAGTGAAGACTTTTGAAGAGGGATTAGAGATCATGAATGCAAATCCATTTGCAAATGGTTCTGTTATCTTTACGCAGAATGGCCACTATGCCAGAGAGTTCGCCAGACACACCGACGGTGGTATGATCGGTATCAATGTGGGAATTCCGGTTCCGGTAGGAATGTTTCCTTTCAACGGCAAGAAGCTGTCATTCATCGGAGATCTGCACTGCTTAGGCAAGGATGGATACAGATTCTTCACAGAAAATAAAGTTGTCACCAGCAGGTGGTTCGACGAAGAAACCGGAGAATCCACAAACGTGAATACCTGGGATGGTACAATCTAAAAATGCCGGCCAATGATAGAAAAACGCCCTGCAAGGCGGATTAAGACCTTGCAGTGTGTTTTTTGGTTCCAAGAAATGGTTGCCGCATGCAAAACGGGATGGGAGAGATGTAACGATGGAATATGTAAAATTTGATGAAACCAGAGAGTTGGACATAATTCTTCTTGGAAGGGTGGCAATTGATTTTAATCCGGCTTACAATGAGTATGTGAAAGAAGAATTCAAGCCGTTAAAGAAAGTGCACATGTTTGAAAAGTTTGTAGGAGGTTCTCCGGCTAACATCGCCGTGGGTGTGACCAGACATGGTATGAGGGCTGGATTTATCGGGAAAGTATCGGATGACCAGTTCGGTGAATTTGTCGTGGATTATTTTAATGAACAGGGGATCGATACCTCTCATATTACAAAATGTAAAAATGGAGAAAAGCTGGGACTGACTTTTACAGAGATGCTCTCTTCCAGTGACAGCAATATCCTGATGTACCGGAACTGCATTGCTGATCTGCAGCTGGATGTAGAAGACATAGACGAAGCATATATCAAAAAAGCAAAAGCAATTCTCATATCAGGTACGGCGCTTGCACAAAGCCCGTCAAGAGAAGCAGCCCTTAAGGCGGTCATGCTGGCGAAGAGAAACGATGTCAGAATTATCTTTGATATCGATTACAGAGCCTATAACTGGAAGAATGCAGATGAAATCTCCATATACTACTCTGCAGTTGCCAAAGAAGCTGACATAATCATGGGCTCAAGAGAAGAATTCAACCTAACGGAGAAACTGATCAGACCAGGCATGACAGACGAAGAAAGTGCGGCTCTTTGGCAGGGATATCGTGCCAGGATCGTGGTCATCAAGCATGGAATGAAAGGGTCTACGGCTTATACTTATGACGGACAGTCATTTTCCATCAAGCCGTTCCCGGTGGAGGCCAGAAAAGGATTTGGCGGCGGCGACGGATATGGTTCCGGGTTCCTCTACGGCCTGTATCAGGGCTGGAATATCATAGATTGCCTGGAATTTGGTTCGGCAGAGGCCTCCATGATGGTAAAGAGCAATAACTGTTCGGATTCCCTTCCGACACCTGAGGAGGTACATGCATTTATAAAAGAAGAAAAGGAAAAGTTTGGTGAAATGATTGCCCGTGTATAAAAATATAAAGGAGAGCGGAACATGTCAAAAACAATAAGAATGACAACAGCACAGGCACTAGTGAAGTTCCTGGATAACCAGTATGTTTCTGTCGATGGAGTGGAAACAAAGTTCGTTGAAGGTATTTTTACTATTTTCGGTCATGGAATCGCGGTTGGTTTAGGAGAGGCTCTGGATACGGACCCCGGACAGCTTAAGGTGCTTCAGGGAAGAAATGAGCAGGGGATGTGCCATACGGCCATTGCCTTTTCAAAGCAGAATAACCGGAAGAAAATCATTCCGTGCGCCTCATCCGTGGGTCCGGGTGCAGCCAATATGGTAACAGCCTGTGCAACCGCAACGGTAAACAACATTCCGCTGCTGGTATTTCCGGCCGATACCTTTGCCTCCAGACAGCCTGATCCGGTATTGCAGCAGCTGGAACAAAGCAGCAGTCTTGCAATCTCAACCAATGATGCGTTCAAACCAGTGTGTAAATACTGGGACCGGATCACCAGACCGGAGATGATCATGAGCGCTTTGATCAATGCCATGCGTGTGCTCACAGATCCGGCAGAAACCGGAGCATGCTGTGTTGCCATTTGCCAGGATGTGGAGGGAGAATCCTATGATTATCCGGATTATTTCTTTAAGAAGCGGGTCCACCGGATCACCAGGCCTCTTGCGGTAGAAGAAGAACTGGATGAGATTGCAGATATCCTTTCAGAGGCAAAGAAACCGTTTGTAATCGTAGGCGGAGGAGTCCGCTACTCCGATGCAGGAGAAACCGTAGAAAAATTCTGTGAAGAATTTAACATACCCTTTGGGGAAACCCAGGGAGGAAAGAGTGCCTGTAAATCAAGCCATCCCTATTGTCTTGGCGGAATCGGTGTCACAGGAACCTATGCCTCCAATGTAATTGCAAAGGATGCAGATGTGGTGATCGCCATAGGAAGCAGGCTGAGTGATTTTACAACAAGCTCAAAGTGGTTGTTTAAAAGAGATGACGTCAGATTTATTACCATAAATAACAGCAGGTTCCATGCATACAAGATGGATGCAGTCAAGGCAGTGGGAGATGCGAAGGTAACCGTTCAGGCGCTGGCGGAAAAGCTTAAGGAAAAACAGTATGTGTCTCAGTACAAAGATGAGATTGCTGATGCGAAAAGAAAATGGGATGAAGAGATGGTGCGTTTGGGAAGCATTGAATACACCGGAGATGATTTTGAGCCCAACATAAAAGCAAGGGATCTCAGGACGATCCCGGAGTTTGTCCGGTTAACTAATGGAAGGCTCACCCAAACCGCTGCACTTGCAGCAATCAGAAGGGTCCTTGATGAAGATGCAACCATCATTACGGCAGGGGGCTCCCTTCCAAGCTGTATGCAGCGTATGTGGACGACTGACAAACGGGGGGGATACCATGCGGAGTACGGGTACTCCTGTATGGGGTATGAGGTGGCAGCCACCCTGGGTGTTAAATTTGCGGAGCCGGAAACGGAAGTTTACTGTGTTGTCGGCGATTCCAGCTTCCAGATGTTACATAGTGAAATTATGACCATTATGCAGGAAAGGCAGAAGGTCAATATTCTGATATTTGATAACTGCGGCTTTGGCTGTATCAATAATCTGGAGATGAACCATGGGATCGGAAGCCTTGCCACGGAATTCCGCTATACGGACGGGAAGAAGCCTTCAGGGGATTTAATTCCCGTTGATTATGCCAAAATCGGGGAGGGATATGGTCTGAAAGCTTATACCTGCAGAACCACCAAAGAACTGGAAGAGGCTTTGGAAGATGCCAAAAAACAGGAAAGGGCCTGCCTGTTTGATTTAAAGGTGATCCCCAAAACCATGACGGATGGTTATGAATCCTGGTGGAACGTAGGAATTGCCACAACCTCGGAAAAGAGCAGCGTGAGAGAGGCGTGGGAAAGGGTCTTAGAAGGAAGAAATGAAGCCAGAAAGTATTAATCTGCCGCAATGCCGGCGGAATAAAAAATTATATGACAGGGAAGGGATGCAAATATGTTAAACAAGGAGAAAGTGAAATTAGGAATTGCACCGATTGCATGGACCAATGATGATTTGCCGGATCTGGGGAAAGAAAATACCTTTGAACAGTGTGTCAGCGAAATGGCTCTGGCAGGTTTTACCGGTTCCGAGGTGGGCAACAAATATCCAAGAGATGTTGAGGTGTTAAAAAAGGCTTTGGATCTTCGGGGCGTAGAGATCTGCAACGCATGGTTTTCCACCTTTTTAATCAGCAGGCCTTATGAGGAAACGGAAGAAGGATTTGAAAAGCATGTGGCGTTTCTTGCGGCCATGGGAGCTAAGGTCGTAGGCGTTTCCGAGCAGAGCTACAGCACACAGGGGATTTTAGACCAGCCGGTGTTTGAAGGAAAGCATGAGATGGATGACAGAGAATGGGAGCTGCTTTGCGAAGGCTTAAACCGCCTTGGAAAGCTTTCCAAAGAAAAATATGGGGTGGCCTTAACCTTCCATCATCATATGGGAACCGTTGTCCAGAGTGCTGCAGAGGTGGAGCGAATGATGGCGAATACGGACCCGGAATATGTAAGCCTTTTGTTTGACAGCGGCCATTTTGCATACTGCGGTGAGGACCCGGTTGCTATGGTTGAAAAATATGTGGGACGCATCAAGCATGTTCATTTAAAAGACATCCGTTCAGAGATTGTAAAAAAAGTAAGAGAAGAAAAGATGAGCTTCCTGGCAGGGGTACGGGCAGGTGCATTTACCATTCCAGGAGACGGCTGCGTAAACTTTGATCCTATTTTCAAGGTGCTGGAAGATGCTTCCTATGAGGGATACATGGTAGTGGAAGCAGAGCAGGATCCTGCAAAGGCAAATCCTCTGGAATATGCCCTCCGCGCAAGAAAATTCATTGCTGAAAAAACCGGTCTTTAAGATTAAGAAAAAAGAAGGAGAAGAAAATTATGGTAACTGTAGGAATTATCGGAGCAGGAAGAATCGGAAAAGTACATACAACCAGCATCTGCAACCTTGTAAAGAACGGAAGGATCAAGACCATTGCTGATCCATTCATGAATGAGGAAACAGACAAATGGGCAAAAGGCATGGGAGTTCCTAATACCACCAAGGATTACAAGGAGATTTTAGCAGATCCGGAGATCGATGCCGTGTTGATCTGCTCTTCCACCAACACCCATTCCCCCATTTCTGTTGAGGCCATTAAAGCAGGAAAGCATGTATTCTGTGAAAAACCCATTGACCACGACATTGATAAGATCAAGGAAGTGATTGAAGCCTTAAAGGGCAGTAAGATAAAATATCAGGTAGGCTTTAACCGCCGCTTTGACCACAACTTTGAGGCAGTCAGAAATGCGGTTGCAGCCGGAAAGATCGGAGAGCCTCACATCATCAAAGTGACATCCAGAGATCCTGAACCGCCTAGCGCAGAGTATGCGGCTGTATCCGGCGGCATGTTCTTAGACATGACCATTCATGATTTTGATATGGTCCGTTATCTGGCAGGCTGTGATGCGGAGGAGATCTACGTTCAGTCCGCAGTGCTTGTAGACCCGGCCATCGGGGAAGCAGGGGATGTGGATACCGCGGTCATTACCTTAAAGATGGAGAACGGAAGCCTGGCAGTTATTGATAATTCCAGAAAGGCCGCTTACGGTTATGACCAGAGAGCAGAGGTATTCGGCTCCAAGGGAATGGTGGCAACCTCCAATGATACCGAATCCAGCGCAGTATTAAGCACTGCCGATGGCGTTACCGGTGAAAAGCCCCTTTACTTCTTCTTAGAGCGCTATATGCAGTCCTTTGCAAAGGAAGTGAACTGCTTCATCGAAGCCATTGAGAATGATACCGATACTCCTCTTGGCGTAGTTGATGGATTAAAACCTGTTTTAATGGGCATTGCTGCCAAAAAATCCGTACAGGAACACAGACCCGTAAGAATTTCTGAAATCATGATGTAATGAGCGCAAGAGAGCGAAGATGAGCTCGCTCATCGGCGCGAACGGTGAATGCCGCTCAGGAACCGAAAGGTTCCTGGGATAATGAGCGCAAGAGAGCGAAGATGAGCTCGCTCATCGGCGCGAACGGTGAATGCCGCTCAGGAACCGAAAGGTTCCTGGGATAATGAGCGCAAGAGAGCGAAGATGAGCTCGCTCATCGGCGCGAACGGTGAATGCCGCTCAGGAACCAAAGGTTCCTGGGATAATGAGCGCAAGAGAGCGAAGATGAGCTTGCTCATCGGCGCGAAGGTCGAAAGGAGCTGCCATGAGCGAATTATTCAGTTACCCGGAATTTGATCCCAAGGGAGTAAAACTCCTCACCAATGCAGGGGATAGGGAAAATGATATGTTAATGGACATTGCCGTTTATGAGATGAAGGCAGGAGAGGAGCGGTCCTTCTCCAGTCAGTCGGATGAGATGGCGGTCCTTCTCCTGACCGGGGAAATCCTGTTTTCCTGGGAAGACAGGAAAGAGTGGGGAAAACGGAGCAGCCTGATGGAAGAAGGACCCTATTGCCTTCACGTTTCAAAGGGCATTATGGTAAGCGTGGCGGCAAAAGAGGAAAGTCAGGTCCTGGTTCAGTGCACCAGAAATGACAGGGGGTTTGACAGCGTTTTCTATAAGCCGGAGGACTGTACCAATGATATTTTTGGGGAAGGGCTTTTGGATAGTAAGATGAAGCGGACGGTCCGCACCGTCTTTGACTACAACAATGCTCCCTATTCCAATATGGTAAACGGGGAGGTGATCAATCATCAGGGAGGCTGGTCCAGCTACACTCCTCATGAACATCCTCAGCCTGAGGTTTATTATTACCGGTTTGAACGGCCGGAAGGTTTTGGCGCCTGCTTTATCGGAGAGGATGTCTTTAAAATCAAGGATGGAAGCTGTGCTGCCATTCCCGGCGGCAGGACCCATCCCCAGGTTACTGCCCCTGGGTTTCCCATGTACTATTGTTGGATGATCCGGCACCTTCCGGATAATCCGTGGACAACACGGGTAGATGATCCCAGATACAACTGGATCAAAGAATTAAAATAAACTGATCGGCTTGAAAGCGTGGTGTTTTATTCCGGATAAAACACCACGCTTTTGTCGTTTCCTTCAGATCCGGACAAACAGATTCCCAGCAGGGCTTTTTGCAAACATGATATACTCTGGCAGCATACTTTATAAGATATTGATGGATAATTTATATCAGAAAAGAGGAGTAATCATGAGCCAGGTTTGGAAAGTGCTGGGAAGCCTTGTGGAAAGGTATGACCTTATCTACCAGACGGGTTTGTTTTTTAGAATTGTTGTTGCAGGGTTTTTAGGATATTTAATCGGATATGAGAGAACCAATCGTTACAAAGGAGCAGGGATGAGAACCCATGCCATTGTGGCTATGGGAGCTGCTTTAATGATGGTGGTTTCCAAGTACGGGTTCCGGGATGTCCCCCATTTTGATGCTTCCAGGATCGCCTCCCAGATCGTATCAGGAATCGGTTTTCTTGGAGCAGGTGTCATCTTTGTTAAGAATCATTCCGTCAGTGGTTTAACCACTGCGGCAGGCATCTGGGCAACTGCAGGAGTGGGTATGGCAATCGGTGCGGGCGAATACTTTATGGGATGCGGAGCAGGCCTTTTTCTTATTTTTACCCAGATCATCCTTCATGATGTACCTTTTTTGTCCAGGGAGCCATTCCAAGGTGTCTTAAAGATAACTACCAACCAATACGACATCGTTATTATGGAACTGCTTCACTATCTAAATGAGGAAAAAATCAAGGTTTTAAACATTAAAGTGGGTAAATCTAAGGATTATACCAAGGTGGAGCTTGATCTCCTTTACCCTGCAGGATACGGGAAAAATGACCTGATCATCAAATGGTCAAATGATAAGAGGATCAATTCCATCAGTGGGTAATTTAATTTTAATCACCTTAAAACATATAGAAAAAGTAGGAAATAATTTAAAAACAGTTGCAAAAGTTCCGGAAATATGTTTATAATGAATCTGACTTTTCCGACTGATAACCGGTAACGGTATCAGGCATAATTATAGGAATAGGTAATTGCGAAACAAGTTCGCAATTCTGATTCCAACAAGGATAAATACCAGCAAAGCCGGAATTTCAGGAGGTTGATATAGCAAACAGGATTTTTTCACATTAAAATAAGGCAACTGTAAACACTTGCCTGTTCCCCGGTATTGAATGATTACCGTTAAGCAATCAATGGTTTTAGACTTCGTATGTATTGGTGCCGATGGATTTTATCAGCAACCATAACAGT
>POVV01000430.1_pt1 | contig 27807 bp, 22 predicted proteins | sample 1560271 | NCBI WGS metagenome assembly POVV01 (sample SAMN08337232, study PRJNA429181) | Bioreactor metagenome, whole genome shotgun sequencing project. | biome: cows' rumen and soil; feature: anaerobic; isolation source: anaerobic chemostat enrichment culture, galacturonate as sole carbon... | reverse complement strand
CCGCCAATTGCTCGAAGTGTGCATAATCGGTTGTTTCCTGAGACAAACAGGCAATGATACCCTCGACACGAATGTTGAGCAAATTCTCCAGACACTGTTGCTCCTGGTCGTACTGCTCGTAAGAAGACGTGATGATGACCGAATAATTGTGCTGGCGCGCCACATCGCTAATACCACTGATGATAGAGGCATAGAAGTGTGTAACCAGATCGGGAACCAGAATACCTATGATGCGAGGACTGTTCTTCAGCAAACTCATGGCGAAGGGGTTGGGGCGATAGTTGCGTTCGTGCGCCAATGCCTTGATACGGTTGCGCATGGCAAGCCCGATCTCCGGACTATCTTTCAACGCCCGGGAGACAGTGGATATGGAGACACCCAACTCGGTAGCCAGATCTTTAAGAGATACTTTACGAATCATGGTGCCAAAGATAAGAACAAAAGAGAGAAGCACGCAAAGGTTTGCGTGTTTTTTTTAGGATGCTGAGACAGCTTGAAGAGGTTTATCGGTTACTTTTGAACGCAGAATAAAAACTTATTAAACGATTAAACCATGAAATTCAATACAATCGGACAAACCGGAATGCGTGTATCAGCACTTAGTTTCGGGGCTTCTTCGCTGGGAGGCGTTTTTCACGATATCAGTGAAGCAGAAGGTATCAAAGCCGTACACACAGCAGTGGATAATGGTATGAACTTTATCGACGTATCGCCCTATTATGGTCATTACAAAGCCGAAACAGTACTGGGAAAAGCACTGAGAGAGATATCGCGCAATACGTACTACGTATCGACCAAAGTAGGTCGCTATGGCAAAGATGGTGTCAACCAGTGGGACTACTCGGCTCGCCGTGCCACCGAGAGTGTGTACGAAAGCATGGACCGGTTGCATATCGACTATATCGACCTGATCAATGTACACGATGTGGAGTTTGCCGACCTCAACCAGATTGTAGAAGAAACCCTTCCGGCACTGGTCGAGCTACGCAAAAAAGGAGTGGTGGGACACGTAGGCATCACCGATCTGCAACTCGAAAACCTCCGTTGGGTGATTGAACATTCCGAACCGGGCACGGTAGAGAGCGTACTGAACTTCTGCCATTACTGCCTCTGCGACGATAAGTTGGCCGACTTTCTTGATTTCTTCGAGGCACACAACATAGGCGTTATCAATGCCTCGCCACTTTCGATGGGACTCTTGTCGATACGTGGCGTACCCACTTGGCATCCCGCACCCAAGCCCTTGGTAGAAGCCTGTCAAAAAGCAGCGCAACACTGCCTGGCCAAGAACTACCCGATAGAGAAACTGGCTATGCAATATTCGGTCAGCCAGCCGCGCATCGCCACTACACTCTTCAGCTCGGCCAACCCGGAAAATGTAAAGAAGAACATCGCGTACATCGAAGAGCCTATCGACTGGAATCTGGTCAAAGAGGTACAAGAGATCATTGGCGATAGCAAGCGTTTGAGCTGGGCTAACTCTTAAAAACCAACGGAATCATGAGAAACGAAGAGCTACACACATTGGGTTTCAAGATCATTGATGCACACTCGCATCTATGGCTTCGACAAGATACGGAGGTAAACGGATTACCTATCCGCACACTGGACAACGGACGTTCGCTGTTTATGGGAGAGGTTCGGCAAATGATGCCTCCTTTTATGATAGACGGACGCAATACAGCCGAAATATTTCTCTCGAATATGAACTACGCACAAGTATCGGCAGCCGTGGTTACGCAAGAGTATATCGACGGCATACAGAACGATTACTTGCTGGAAGTAGCCCGACAATACCCGAACCGTTTTCTGGTTTGCGGCATGTGCGAATTTCGCCAACTGGGGTTTCTACCGCAAGCACGGGAATTGATCAATGCAGGGTTTCGGGCCATTAAAATTCCGGCACACCGCCTGCAACGAACAGACGGCACGCGGATAATGCTCAACAGCGAGGAGATGATGCAACTGTTCCGACTCATGGAGGAGCACGACTTGCTTCTATCAATCGACCTCGCCGACGGCGATGCGCAGGTAGAAGAGATGAAAGAGATCATAGCTACCTATCCCAACCTGAGAATATCCATCGGTCACTTCGGCATGGTAACCGTAAAGGGGTGGCAGGAACAGATCAAGCTCGCTCGCAACGAACAGGTAATGATCGAATCGGGTGGCATCACCTGGTTGTTCAACGATGAGTTTTATCCATTCTCAGGGGCTGTACGCGCCATTCGTGAAGCAGCAGACTTAGTGGGAATGCACAAATTGATGTGGGGATCGGACTACCCCCGCACCATTACCGCCATCACTTACCGAATGTCCTACGACTTTGTACTGCAATCGAACGAACTGACTGCCGAAGAGAAGAAGCTCTTTCTGGGTGGCAATGCCGAACGGTTCTACCGCTTCGAGGACCTGCCTACGCTTCCGTATATCAAAAACATGTCCGAATCATAACCCCAAGCACATAATAACCATGAAGAAAAACAATTATATTCTCCCCCTTACACTCATCTTTTGTCTCTTCTTTCTATGGGCAATCAGCAGCAATCTACTGCCCACTATGATTAGGCAACTGATGAAGACCTGCGAACTGAATGCCTTCGAAGCTTCGTTTACCGAAACGGCCTACTGGCTGGCCTATTTTATCTTTCCCATCCCCATCGCCATGTTTATGAAGCGATACAGCTATAAATCGGGCATCATCGTAGGACTGCTATTGGCAGCAGGTGGAGGATTGCTCTTCTTCCCGGCCGCCATATTGAAGGAATACTGGGCATATCTCTGCATCTTCTTCATCATCGCTACGGGTATGTGTTTCCTCGAAACAGCAGCCAACCCTTATGTGACTGCACTGGGCAAAGCCGAGACAGCCTCGCAACGATTGAATCTGGCACAGAGCTTCAATGGTCTGGGAGCATTCATTGCCGCCATGTTCCTGAGTAAGCTCGTGCTCAGTGGCGATGGTTATACAAAAGAAACATTACCGATTGATTATGCAGGTGGATGGAACGCTTATATCCAGGTAGAAACCGATGCCATGAAACTGCCTTATCTGCTGTTGGCAATCTTACTGATCGTGATTGCCGTAATATTTGTCTTTGCACATTTACCTAAGATAAAGGAAGGAAACGAGGAAGAAGGTACTACCAAAGGTGAAAAGTTGATTAACTTCGGTGTATTGAAACGCTCGCATTTACGCTGGGGAGTCATTGCACAATTCTTTTACAATGGTGGACAAACAGCTATTAACAGCCTCTTCCTCGTATACTGTTGTAGTTATGCCGGTTTATCCGAAAACGCAGCTACAACTTATTTTGGTCTATATATGCTCGCCTTTCTGGTAGGTCGTTGGATCGGCACCTTACTAATGGGACGTTTCCGCCCGCAAAATATGTTATTGGTCTATTCATTGATTAATGTATTTCTGTGCGTAATCGTGGTTTGCTTTGGCGGAACAATCGGATTATATGCAATGCTGGCTATTTCGTTCTTCATGTCGATCATTTACCCGACACAGTTCTCACTGGCACTGACAGACTTAGGCAAAAACACCAAAAGCGGTTCGGCTTTTCTGGTAATGGCCATTGTAGGCAATGCTTGTTTACCGCAGCTAACGGCTTATATCATGCATATGAATGAGCATATCTATTACATGGCATACATTATACCGACGATCTGCTTTCTTTTCTGTGCTTATTATGGATGGAAAGGCTATAAAATCATTGATTAGCAAAGCAAATAGAGTAACATAAAAATATATATAAATTATCATCAGATGAAAGCAATTCAAATTACAGCTCCTTCGGAAATGAAGGTCGTAGAGATTGAGAAACCAAAGATACAAGCAGACGAGGTATTGGTAAAGATCGAGTATGTGGGCTTTTGCGGCTCCGACCTCAATACCTTTCTGGGACGCAACCCGATGGTGAATCTGCCGGTTATACCCGGACATGAGATTGGTGCGGTGATTGAAGAGATAGGTACGGCCGTACCCGCCGGACTTGCCAAAGGCATGAGTGTAACCATCAACCCCTATACGAACTGCGGCAAGTGCGCTTCGTGTCGCAACGGACGGGTGAATGCCTGCGAGCATAACGAAACCTTCGGTGTGCAACGCGATGGTGCCATGTGCGCATACAAAGCAGTGCCATGGACAAAGATCATTCCTGCACCACAAATGACGCCTCGTGACTGTGCGCTGATAGAACCCATGAGTGTGGGCTTTCACGCAGTGAGCCGTGCACAGGTAACAGACATCGACACAGTCATGGTGATTGGTTGCGGTATGATTGGCATGGGTGCCATTGTGCGTGCAGCTTTGCGAGGAGCTACCGTGATCGCCATAGACTTGGACGACGAGAAGCTGGCATTAGCCAAACGTGTAGGAGCTACCCATACAATTAACTCTAAAGAGGAAAATGTACATCAACGCCTGGCCGAACTGACGGACGGATTGGGTCCCGACGTGGTGATTGAAGCCGTAGGAAGCCCTGCCACTTACCTGACAGCAGTCGAAGAGGTTGCCTTCACCGGCAGAGTGGTCTGTATCGGTTATGCAAAGACCGAAATTGCTTTTCAGACAAAGCTGTTTGTACAGAAAGAGATAGATATTCGGGGCTCGCGCAATGCATTGCCCGAAGACTTCCGTGCAGTAATTCGTTATATGGAGCAAGGCACTTGCCCCAAAGATGAACTGATTACAAAAATAGTTACTCCCCAAACAGCCATTCAAGCGATGCAACAGTGGGCGGAAGCACCCGGCAAGGTGTTTCGTATATTGGTCGATTTCAGCAGTTAGGAGATTGTACCACTGGTTATATTCATATAAAACAAACGCTTCCCCGCAAACAAACGAACTTTCATCAATCAGGTGAATATTCGTTTGTTTGCGGGGAAGCAGTTTAATAGCCTTTCCGTTTGCGCTTATTTAGCTAAATCATTGATTACATCCATAATCTTCTGACCTATTTCCTCGGCTGCCTCCATGGTGGAAGCCTCGCTATACACACGGATGATGGCTTCGGTATTGCTCTTACGCAAGTGTACCCACTTATCTGCAAAGTCAATCTTCACACCATCGATATCGTTAATTTCTTCGTCTTTATAGATATCCTTCACCTTAGCCAAAATAGCATCTACGTCTATTTCCGGAGTCAAGTCTACACGGTTCTTGGCGATAAAGTAAGGAGGATAGGTGGCACGTAGTTCGCTTACCTTTTTACCCTCGTGAGCCAGGTGGCTCAGGAAAAGAGCGATACCCACCAATGCGTCGCGTCCGTAATGGCTTTCGGGATAGATTACTCCACCATTGCCCTCACCACCGATAACGGCGTTGGTTGCTTTCATCTTAGTAACCACGTTTACCTCGCCCACTGCCGAAGCATTGTATTCTTTTCCGTACTTGCGAGTAACATCGCGTAGCGCACGGGTAGAGCTAAGATTAGATACCGTATTGCCGGGCGTATGTTTAAGTACATAATCGGCCACTGTAACCAAGGTATATTCTTCGCCATACATAGCACCGTCTTCGCAGATCATTGCCAGACGATCTACATCGGGGTCTACAACAAAAGCGACATCGGCTTTACCGCCTTTCATCAGGTTCATGATATCACCCAAGTTCTTCTCTAACGGTTCGGGGTTGTGTGCAAAATTTCCGGTAGGTTCGCAATAAAGTTTTTCAATATGCTTTACGCCCAGACGTTCGAGCAATTCGGGAAGGATAATACCTCCCACAGAATTTACACAGTCGATGGCTACGCGGAAATTGGCTTTCTTGATAGCTTCAACATCGACCAACTTCAAGGCCAATACACTATCAATATGTTTTTTGTTATACGTTAAGTCTTTGCGGTAGCTGCCCAAGTGATCTACATCGGCATAGTCGAACTCTTCAGCTTCGGCAATACGAAGCACTTCTTCTCCCTCGGCTGCATTGAGAAATTCACCATGTTCGTTGAGTAGTTTCAACGCATTCCACTGTTTGGGGTTATGCGAAGCAGTCAAGATAATACCACCACAAGCACCTTCCATAGTTACAGCCAGTTCGGTAGTCGGTGTAGAAGCCAGATCAATGTCTACTACATCCCAACCCATACCCATGAGCGTACCTACTACGACGTTGTTTACCATTTCGCCCGATATACGAGCATCACGTCCCACTACAATTTTATTACTTGTTGATTGGCAAGTCTTGCGAATAAGCGTGGCATAAGCCGACGTAAACTTCACAATATCTAACGGATTTAAGCCGTTACCTGCTCCTCCACCGATGGTTCCGCGGATACCAGAGATAGATTTGATTAGAGTCATAAGGTTTTAATTTTGAGAGTTATGTTGGTTTCTTTTTATTTAATAATAGATTGAGAACTTACGCACATCGTAAAAGTAGGGATAGACTTTTTGCTGTGCTATCTGATGTCCCATCTTGGAGGGTACAATTAGCTTCACATGTGCACCACTACGAATATACTTCAAAGCTAGCAACCATCCTGCGGGTACGCTGGTGCCGTACTGTGTATATTGCCCATTCATACCCAATCCTTTCCAACCTGCAAGCCCGGCTTCAGACAGAAACTGACCGTAGACACTGGTTCCTGACTCTGAATATCTGAATCCTTCAGGATATAACTCAAAGTTTGGCCCTGCCGGATTGCATACGGTAGAAGCAATAGTCGTGTCTCCCTGAAGAATATCAACTTCCACAAAGCGTGCAAGGATCACATTGTTATTGACGAATTTATTGCTTTCGCCTTCGTCTCCCCTGTTTACAATCTGCATATATACACCATTGGAGAATGCTACATATTCATTTTTGGCAACATCCGTTATTGTGTCTTTTTCAAACTCCTCCAACGAAATAACCTGAATATTGTATTTCTTGATATAAGCGTTGACTGCATCCTTCTCTTCATCCAGCATCTCTGCGTATGTTTTTGTGTTATCACAAGATTGAAAGAGAGAACCAGCTGCCAATAAAGCAAAAAGTATAAAAATAAGTTTCTTCATTATCTGTATCTTAGGGTACTATATATTTCGTACAAATGTATTTCAAATTAGCCGAAAGTGGAAGATTGAAAGTTGAAAGTTCTAATTTTTTAACCTTTAAGCCTCTACTTTTAACGAGCTCACGCTTTACACAACAGGGGTTTATATTTCCTCAGCCCTTGTTCAAAGACTTTGACCGCTTCTTCCATCGTTCCATAGAACTCGCCACCCGAAGCATTCAGGTGTCCACCTCCATTAAAGAATTCTGCAGCAAACTGATTACAAGGAAATGTACCGACCGAGCGAAGTGATATTTTAATCATCGGTCTTTCGGTATCCTCACGTAAAAAACAAGAGAAGCATACATTCTTTATACTAAGAGGAATATTCACAAATCCTTCACTATCGCCTTTGATGTAGTCAAAAGAATTCTGCTCGGCACAAGTCAATGAAATCAGTGCCGAATCATATTCGGCATATACTTTCATATTGGCCAACACATGCCCCATCAGACGCAAGCGGCTTTCGGAATAGGTATTAAATACCTTGCGATAAATATCGTCTTTATCGATACCTTTAGACAGAAGTTCGCTAATGATAAAATAGATCTCGCGGTTGTTCGAGTTGTAGGTAAATCCGCCCGTATCGGTCATCATACCGGTATAAATACACTCCGCCCCTTCGCGTGTGATATCACTGAAATAGCCCATACGACAAATCAAACGAAAAACAAGCTCGGAGGTAGAAGAGATGGTAGGGTGAGAAATCGTGATGTCACAAAACTCCTCGGGATGCAAGTGATGGTCAATCATGACCTTGCGAGCCTGAGAGGCGCCCACGACAGCTCCCATATCATCAATACGCTTGAGGGTATTAAAGTCGAGACAGCAAATAACATCGGCCTCAGCAATAAGTTTATCGGCAAATTCCTTGTAGCGATCGTACAATAGAATATCTTTGCTACCGGGCATCCACTTGAGAAAATCCGGGAAAGCATTGGGTACGATGATATTCACAGTCTTGTCTTGCGAATCAAGAAAATGATAAAGTCCCAGTGAAGAACCGATCGCATCTCCGTCAGGCGATACGTGAGAAACAATAACTATTTTGTCGGCACGTTCGAACCATTTCGTAAAACGGTCTATTTTGCTTTGTTCAATTACTTTGGTCAGCATAATAATAATGCGTCAATGTGCCAATAGCGAAATCATCAATTGGCAGACACATGGATTAAGTATATTAATAATTTAATTTAGCCATTCTCTTTTTCATTGGCACAAAAGCTCATCGGCATATGGCCACTTTATTAGCTTGCAAAGCTACAATAATTCTTCGTACTTATAGCAAAAACCTCATAGAACCTTTCTCGGAAAGTGCGATAAAGTGATAACCCCGTTCCATACATTCTTCCTTAAACGCATCTTGCTGATAAGAAGGAAGAGAGGCATCTAAAATGATGGTTGAAAAAGAGAAGAGAGCGGCCAATGTATGCAGCCGTCCGTTATACCCTTTGCAAACGTATAAATAATCGACAGCGAGTGGTTGCGAGGCCGATTGATACTTCCAACGGTCGTCATTGACCATGCATACGCGCCTGCCGGAATAAGAGAGAATGCGGTCGCGAAAACAAAGTGTGCTATCTTGATAGTCGGCAGTAACCGCACGAGGCTGAGGCAACCGCTGTCGTTGCCAATGACGGGAAGCCACACGATGCAAACGCTTTTCATCGGGCAGACTGTCGGCATAGACCAACCACGAACGTCCATCGACAGCTACACAGTGCACAGCGGGACAACCGCGCACGTGATAAAAAGACAAGCTCTGAACCGGACGATCTTGAAAGCGCATAAACGCATGACCTCCCCAAAGAAGAAGCAAACAGAAGAGGCAGGCCAACAAACTCTTAGCGCGATGGGAAGAGACACAATACCTTCCCAAACAGATAAACAAATAAAACAAAAAGACCTCGAAGGGGTAAATCCACAGTTGATCGATAGATGCCAGAGGAAGCTGTTCGATCCATCGAACAATGGCATTGAGCCATTGCAACAGCATCTTGACCAACCAAGCTACCCACCCTTGAAGCAGAGAGAAAGGGGTAAGTAACAACATAACAACCGCTCCATACATAATAACCGAGACTAACACGATAACAAGCAAATTGGTCAATAAGAAATGAGTAGAAAAGCGACCGAAATAAAGCATCACCAACGGCGCTGTTCCTATCTGTGCCGCCAATGAAACGCTCAACAACGTCCAAACAGGGCGAACCATCCGATGAGTCGGTGACAGTATTTTATAAATATCCGGTTGCAGTAATAAAATAGCTGCCACGGCACAGAAAGAGAGTTGAAAGCCGACATCAAACAACCAGGAAGGGCGGCAAAGCAACATAAAGAAAGCAGCGATTGCCAATGTATTAATGGAAAAAGACTCTCGTCCCCATATACTCGAAAGCACCAAAAGCGAACACATCAGCACCGAACGCACCACCGAAGGAGAAAGGCCGGTAAAGAAAGCAAATGCCCACAGCAACGTAAGAATAATCAGACACCTGCACAAACGAGCACCCCACCACCTATCGGGAAATATACGTAAGCCGAATAAGAGCAAAGCATACAGAAAGCCGATATGCAACCCCGACAAGGCAAGTACGTGGCTGGCCCCCGATATCGAATAGCTTTCGCGTATCTCCTCACTTAACTCTTCTTTATACCCAACAGTGAGGGCAGACAGCACAGCCAGCTCATCGCCACGAAAATCCAATTCGCGATATAGACCTAAGGGCAGACAGCACAGCCAGCTCATCGCCACGAAAACCCAATTCGTGGTATAGACCAAGTACTCGCTCGCGCCACACCAAAGCACGTTGGGAAAGAGAAAGCGGCCGATGATGTGCCAGAAGTTTCCAATTGCCACTTGAGCAAAAGCCTACGCCACTTATCCGGCGGCGCAACAAATAACGGGGATAATCGAACTCATCGGGATTTCCATAGCCTGCCGGAACCGAAAGACGACTTTTGATTAACAGCTCATCACCACTTCTGAGGCGTTGGCTAAGCGAATCTTTTGTCAGATACAACAAGATGTTCTTCCCATCGAGCTCGGCAGTACAAAGCATGCTTTTCTCCTTAACCTGAGGTTTCTCGGTTATACAAACACGATAAATGGTTTCTTTATCCGCAAAAGCGACTGTTGTTTCTTGCAACTGATGCATCGTGCAACTCAATCCGCCGAAAAAACAAAACAGGAAAAGAAGAACGCCGAAAACCCAACGCAACGCATAGCGTCTGAGTAGGAGCGAAAACACTAGTAAAACAAAAAGAGTGCAGAGACCCCATAACGTATCTTGCATGGAGATTTCTACACCCTTGTAAAACAATTCATCGCCCACATAAACGCCCATTGCCAATGGTAGCAACAGACGTAAAAACGGGTAGCGATGAAGCGCCCTTATCAATTCTTATGGCTGACCATTCATCAGCAGTTTAATCATTTCTTCCGGCTCGTCAGCAGCAAAGATCGCATTTCCGGCTACCAATACATCCGCTCCTGCAGCGATCAATCGAGGAGCAGTTTCGCTGTTCACCCCACCGTCTACCTCGATCAATGCCTTAGACCCGGTGCGGTCAATGAGTTCACGAAGCTCGCGAACTTTTTGAATCGAATGTTCAATAAACTTCTGTCCGCCAAACCCCGGATTAACACTCATAATCAACACCATGTATACATCACAGATAATATCCTGCAACAGGGCTACCGGTGTAGCCGGATTGATCGTTACAGCCGGTTCCATACCGGCTTCTCTAATCTGCTGCAACACGCGGTGCAAATGTGGGCAAGCTTCATAGTGCACATTCATCACGTGCGCACCCAGTGCTTTTACTTCGGGAATAAACTTCTCGGGCTGCACAATCATCAGGTGCACATCCAGTGGTTTTTCGCTCAACTCTGCCACGTATTTCAATACCGGAAAGCCAAACGAAATATTGGGAACAAATACTCCATCCATGATATCAATATGCACCCATGCAGCTTCGCTACGGTTTATCATATCAATATCATTAGCTAAGTGAGCAAAATCTGCCGAAAGAATGGAGGGAGATATTATAGGTTTCATACGCTTCGTTTATTAATGAATTATAGTACAAAAGTAGCGTGAATAAACGAAAGTAGCAAATTTATCCCAGTATAATGCCCTGTATGCCCTGAGGTAACTGCATATCCGTATGATAGTTGCGGGCAAAAGCGCGAAGAAAACTCAGCGTTTGTGCACTAGGGCCGGTTTGTTTATTGCCCGGCGAATGCTTTTGATTGACAGGAAGAGAAGAAGAGCGATGAGTCGTTTTTTTAGACATAGGCTTATCCATTTATGAGTTAAATCATCTATTTCTCTGTTAAGAACGAATGAAACGGACGATTTAGTATATAAACCAATGCATTTATCTTGCTATATAGTTAGTTCGACGCCATTTTTAGAGGCTAAGCGACGGATATTCAGGATAGCATATCGCATTCGTCCCAATGAGGTGTTGATACTCACACCAGTCTGTTCGGCTATTTCTTTAAAACTCAAATCCTGATAGAAGCGCATTTGCAGTACTTCGCGTTGTTCATCGGGCAATGCGTTCATCAACCTACGCACATCATCGAGTATTTGCTGACTAACCATAGCCGTTTCAATAGTATCCTCGGCCAGTTGAATGGTGTTAAGGATATTAATATCGGGTTCATCACAAGAAACGAGATTTTCTTGTTTGTTTTGTCGGTAAGAGTCTATAATTAAGTTATGAGCAATACGGCGCAACCAGGCAGAAAACTTTCCGTTTTCATTATAACGTCCCTGCCGTATGGTAATAATGGCTTTAATGAATGTTTCCTGAAAAATATCTTCCGTTTGCTCAACGTTGCGTACTATATAATAGATATAGTAATACAACCGATCCCTATAACGGTTCAGTAGTTCATCAAAGGCCTCATTCTCTCCGTTTGCATAGAGAGTTACCAACGCTTCGTCGGTTCTGCTGATTCGTGTATTCATTACGTGATTTTTTGAGTAGTAGCGTAATGTTGTGTCAATAGGCTTTACTGGATTATCAAAGTCAACAAGGCACAAAGTAACAGAATTCAAGTGAAAAAGCCAAAAGAAAAGCGGATTATTTAATCCGCTTTCATTCGATAAGTTTCGGTCAGTCGAAAGCCACGTAAGAGCTCTTCGATTTTCAAACGTTTCTTGCCGGGAAGCTGTAATGCCAACACTCCGATAAACCCGTCAGATACAGCGATCTTCATATAGGTTTTACCATCGGTCAGCAGTGTACCCGCTGCCAATGAATGAGGTTCAACAATCTTTTCTGTCTCGAAGATCTTTACGACAACGGTTTTACCGTCGGGATCGACCAATTCTCCCCAGGCAGCAGGGTAAGGCGACAGCCCGCGAACAAAGTCATACACCTGCTTCACCGAGCGGTTCCAGTCTATGCGACAGGTTTCTTTGAAAATCTTCGGAGCGGGACGAAGCTCGCCTACTACCTCCATCTTTTCCTGAGGAATGGGCTTTACCGTTCCGGCTATAATGGCATCGACCGTTTCGAGTACCAACCGACCACCCAACTGCATGAGTTTATCGTGTACCACCTCTACGTTGTCGGTGTCTGCAATCGGTACAGTCACCTGCTGAATCACTTCGCCGGTATCAATTGCATGTTGCAAAAAAAACGTAGTGATACCGGTCTGGGTATCGCCATTAATCACAGCCCAGTTAATGGGAGCCGCTCCGCGATACTGCGGAAGCAAGGAGGCGTGGAGGTTGAATGTTCCCAAGCGAGGCATATTCCACACGACCTCGGGCAGCATACGAAAAGCAACAACAATCTGAAGATCGGCTTTCAGTGCGCGCAACTCCTCTACAAACCCTTCTTCTTTCAGTTTCTCAGGCTGCAACAGGGGCAGGTTCTGTTCGAGTGCATATTGTTTGACAGGTGAGTATTGAATTTGATGTCCGCGTCCGGCAGGTTTATCGGGCATGGTTATCACACCCACTACATTGTAACCGCCTTCTACCAAACATCGAAGAGCCTCGACAGCAAAGTCGGGAGTCCCCATATAAACGATTCTTAAATCTTCTTTCTTCATGAAAAATGGACTAATTAATTAAGAAACAGGCGCGTTAATCTTCCGAGAAATGCACCAGTACTTGACGATACGAGTTAAATATTTTCGACTTCGACACAAAGCCCAGGTATTTGCCTTCGCTATTCACAACAGGCAGGTTCCATGCTTTCGTATCATCAAAAGTTTGCATCACCTGCTCCATACCATCCGTATCGAATAGTTTGGCGGGGGCGGAAGTCATCAGTTTGCTAACCCGAAAGCGGTGGTAAAGCTCTTGTCTAAACATGATGTTTCGTATGTCATCGAGCAGCACAATACCTTGAAAGGTACCATCCTCATCGGTCACCGGAAAGATATTGCGATGAGAAGAGGCAATCGCTTTGACCAACTCTCCCAATTCCATTTCGGGATGCACCGTCACAAAATCTTTCTCGACTACATTCTCCATTTTCATCAAAGTCAGTACAGCGCGGTCTTTGTGGTGCGTAATGAGTTGCCCTTTCTTGGCCAAACGCATCGAATAGATACTATGGGGTTCGAAAACGATAATCGTTAAGTAAGCACTTACCGATACGATCATCAACGGCAGAAACAGGTCGTAACCACCGGTAAGCTCGGCTATCAGAAAGACACCGGTAAGGGGAGCATGCATGACACCACTCATCACTCCGGCCATACCCATCAAGGCAAAGTTCTTTTCGGGCAGGAAAGAGGATATTCCCATCTCGTTACTGAAGTGAGAGAATATAAATCCGGCAATACAACCCAGATAAAGCGAAGGTGCAAAAATACCACCACAACCACCACCACCGTTTGTGGCACTCGAGGCAAAGACTTTCAATAAAAGAATCAGCATCAGATATACCAACAATAGGTTGCCATAACCGTAGAACATGGAGTTATTAAGTACGGTATCCCATTCTACGTTGCTGGTTCCGTTGAGCAGCATCTCAATAGTATCGTACCCTTCGCCATATAGCGGCGGAAAGAGGAAAATGAGCACACTCAGCATAACACCGCCAAGCGCGAGTTTCTTATAAGGATTGGATAATTTACCAAAAACGCCTTCGACGGAATTCATAGCCCGCGTAAAGTACAATGAAACCAGTCCGCAGAAAATACCGAGCAAAATCACATAAGGAATACGCTCCAGCTCAAAAGGCTGATCCAAATTGAACTTAAACATAGCCTGTTGCCCGGTTACGATATAAGAGAGCGTGGCAGCAGTAACCGACGAGATAAGCAAGGGGAGCAATGAGGACATGGTAAGATCGATCATCAACACCTCGAGTGTAAAGACCAAACCGGCAATAGGCGCCTTGAAGATACCTGCAATAGCACCTGCAGCACCACAACCGACCAACAGCATCAACGTGCGGTGTTCCATTTTAAACGCACTTCCCAGATTAGATCCGATGGCCGATCCAGTTAGCACAATAGGCGCCTCTGCTCCTACCGAACCACCAAAACCAATGGTAATGGCACTCGCAATGGTCGACGACCAAACATTGTGCCGTTTAATACGCCCCTGCCTGCGCGAAATAGCATAGAGTATCTTAGTAACTCCGTGGCTGATATCGTCTTTTACAATATTGCGTACAAACCATCCTGCCAAGAAGATACCGACCACCGGATAAACCAGGTAGAGGTAGTTGGCCTGTGTGGCATTAAAGTTATCGGTCAGGAAATTCTGTACGGCATGAATAAAAAACTTCAGCAACAAGGCAGCAATGGCCGTAAAGATACCGACTAAAAAACTCAGTATCAATATAAAATGCTTCTCTTTAATTTTGTTCTCTCGCCAACTAATAAAGCGTTGTAATAAACTAGTTTTTTCTTTTTCCATTTATTTATTCGCGGATAATCTTGATAACTCCCCCCGGCTCCAACTTAATGATGCTTGATGGTTTTGGACGACTCAGATCGTCTTGTCGATAAGTAACAATGTAATCGACCGCATTTTTAATTTCTTCGGATATTTCGTTGAAGTTGGCAGCTCCCGGCTGACCACTTATATTGGCCGAAGTAGAAACAATAGCCTTACGAAACCGTTGACAAAGATGGTTCGAGAAAGCTTCGCTGGTGACACGAATCCCCACACTGCCGTCTTCGGCAAGTAAGTTGGGCGCCAGATTGCGTGCACCTGAATATATAATCGTCATCGGTTTGTCTGCCAACTCAATCAAATCCCATGCAATAGGTGGCACATCTCCTACATAAAAGTCAACTTTTACTGCCGAATCAACCAACACCAACATCGCCTTACTATCGGCACGTTGTTTTATTTCGTACACACGCTGCACTGCCTCGGGGTTCGTTGCATCGCAACCAAGCCCCCATACCGTGTCAGTAGGATAGAGAATCACTCCCCCTTCGCTCATCACCTGACAGGCTTTTTTAACATCTTCTATCATTTCTTGCTTCATATCTGTTGAGATAAACCGCAAAAATACTAATTTTGCATCACAATATAAAAGATTAAGTGAAAACAAATGGAAGAAATTAAATTTCGCCACACCCTCCCTATACAACTACGCTTCAATGACGTAGATAAATTCGGGCATGTTAACAACACGGTATACTTCTGTTTTTATGATTTAGGCAAGACAGAATACTTCGCTTCGGTATGCCCCGGAGTAGATTGGGAAAAAGATGGTATTGTGGTAGTACACATCGAAGCTAACTTTCTGTCGCAGATATTTGCAACCGACCATATTGCCGTACAAACTGCCGTTTCGGAAATTGGAACCAAGAGCTTCCATCTCATCCAACGAATGATCGATACGGATACAGGAGAGGTAAAATGTATAGGCACCTCGGTTATGGTAGCTTTCGATCTAGAGAAGCATGAGTCGAAACCGCTTTCGGAAGAGTGGATAGAGGCTATTTGTGCCTATGAGGGCAGAGATGTTAGAAAAAAGAAGGGAAAATGCCAACCCCAGACTTAACAGAAGAGAAGTCACCTAATCTGATGTAATTTTCGATACTCTGAGGGAGAGCACCCTCGTTGCTTCTTAAATTGTCGACCCAAACTATTATAATCGACCAAACCTACTTGCGTAGCGATCTCGGCTATGGGTTCTTTATTTTCGAGCAAAAGTTGAGCAAAACGATCCATGCGGAGTTGAAAAATGTATTGATAAACAGGCTGATTGGTTACTTGTTTAAACCGCATCTCGAGTAAACGACGAGAAAGAGGTACCTGTCGAACAATATCGGCAACACTGATTCTCTTCTCCAGATTCTGGTGAATATACCGCAATGCTGTCTGCACATAGGGGTCGTCGGTCGAATAAACATCGGTCGAATGGCGATTCACTACGTGAGTTGGATGAATAACAATATCCTCGAAAGGAGCATTCATATTTTGCTTGAGCTTTTCAATGAGTTGGGCGGCTTCGTAACCACCCTTTTCTATATTCAGGTCAATACTTGAAAGCGGAGGATCCGAAAGGTTGCACGTCATCGCGTCATTATCGACTCCCAAAACAGCAATTTCTTCGGGTATCTTGATGCCGTTTGCCCTGCATACCTCGGTAATCCGATTCCCTTGCGTATCATCGCAAGCCAATAAGGCCGTAGGACGAGGCAATGAGCGAAGCCAATCGGCCAACGGAGTATGATCATAAAACCAAAGATTTTCCAAGTGTTGATTTTGATACTCCTGAAAATCAGCACCAAAACCTTGTGCAGTAATGCGCTCTCGAAATCCGTCGCAACGCTCTTGCGACCAAACAACGTCCTTGTAACCATAAAAAGCAAAGTGTCGGAACCCTTTCTGAAGAAGAAAATCGGCTGCCATCTGCCCTGTCAGTCGATATTCACTGGTGATGTTGGGAATATGGGTAAAACGAGACTTAAAGTCCTGAGCTAGCGCAATAATGCCGTTTTTGCGAAAGAGAGACACATCATCATTGTCATCGAACTGAGCAATAATAGCATCGGCTTTCCATTTATATGCCCACTTCAGCACACCGGGAATTCCATAACGCTCTCGATACGAAGGAGGCATCCGACAAACTACCCAAGGCTCGCGCCCCTTCGAATATGCCAAAATTCCCTTTAAGAGATTATGGGAAAATGCCTCTGTAAAGTCGGTTAACAGAATGAGTCGAATCATAGTGCAACAAAGGTATAAATAGTTTCTGAATTGGTATAACAACCGGAAATAATAAATACAAAAAAAAGAACAAGAGTTTTATTTCAATCGCGCTAAAAAAAGAGATAAATCACTCTATATCAAGCAATTTAAAAGTACGTATTCTTTATTACCAAGAGTACGTACTTAACACAGCGTTAATATACTAGTTATTACTGTGTTAAATACGTACTTTATCAACCAATGATAAGGTCTTCTTAAATCGATAGAGAAATTAATAAACAAATGCGGGAATGACAATATCCTGCGCTTGCTGGTTCCAACCCGAAACAGTCAGCCGTAAAGGCTTTTCGCCGGCAACCTCGGGGGTGCACATACACTTCAGAACACGCTTTTGTCCGGGTAAGAGGGTGATGTAATTGTCTTCCCAAAAAACAGGGCGCAGCAATTCGCCTTGTTCGCCCTTCAAGGCCAAACGGGTAAAGAAAGCTACTTGTGGAGAGGAGTTATGGAGCGTAACTTCTAGCTCTTGATTTCCATTTACCAAACGAGAAGCAGCCGTTACTTTACATTCGGTTTGCGGCAGGTTAGACAGCTGATGGAAATTGGCTGCCGACTTCAATGGCGTATGTATCCAATTAGTCTTTGCCCAGTCATATTCATCCTTTTGCTCCGAGAGACAATAAAGATTGTCAGCCACACTCCCACCTTGCACATCGGTTAAGTGAAGAAACAGCAAAGCATTATCTTTTATATGGGGCAATTCAAATACTTTAGTAGCACTACCGGGCAAGGCTTTCAGCTCTTTTTGCTCCTCTTTAATCGGTTGAGAGTTGAGCCCGTAAAGACTATATTTAGCCGTTAACAGGAGGGGCTCATTGGTCTCATTGACCAGGTAAACGGCATTCTCTTTGTAATTATAGATGAGTTGTTGCGGCATATTGGCTTTTTTAACTGCATAGTAGGCAGCTGTGGGAACCAAATAATAGTCATAAAGTTGCCAATACAATGATGGCCAAGCCGAATTCAACATCCACTGCACTATGCCGGTTGCTTTGGGAGCTTGCACACGAAAAGCTTCGAACATGGCGCGTGTAGCCTCGTAGTTTAATAAGTCGGCCTTCTTCAAATAGTCATCAAGATCGGTTGCTACACCATACTTGGCTTGAATAGTTTTCGTAAGCACATCGAGCGTGTTCATGGCACTAGCCGAGGTGGTGCAATGATAGTTCCAAACGCTTTGATTGACCGGCCACCGCTTATCGGAAGGAATCATCTTTTCGATAGATTCGCGCACAGGCAATTGCGCACCAATGCCCGTCTCGGTATTAAAACCGAAAGCTCCTCCATTGAGGGAATCGATGTACCAATAATTAGGACCGACATACTCGTAAGGGCCATTCATTTTCATTCCACTAGGACCGGTTAACTCACTTACCATCGTTTTGGCAGCCGACACATAAGGACGGTTGTCTATATCGGGAAGAAAGCTCATGTATCTCTTTTCTAACTCGGGGCGGGGCAGCATATCGCTACCTACAAACCAGGCAATGATGCTGGGGTGGTTACGCAACCACAACACTTGATCTTTGAGCGAACGAGTGATCAGACTGATTTGCTTTTCAGACTTAATTCCACCAAACTCATCGCAGGCAGAACCCAAATAAGACTCCCACTCCCAATGACAGCTCCACCCAACCAATGCCATTAGACCGTAGCGATCGCAAAGATCGTAGATATTTTGCGAGTTACCCCAAATATTCTCAAAGCGGATGGAGTTTAAGTTCATATCTTTGACATATTGCACCTGAGTTTCATTAGAAACGGGTGTATCGCGGAGAAAGAGATCGTCCGTCCATCCAGCACTTTTTACCAGAACCGGCTTACCATTTAGTCGAAAGCCACGATGCCCTTCGGGTGTGAAATAATCTTCTATTTCGCGAATGCCAAATTTCACCGTTGTGCAGTCGGATACGTTCTTATTAGTTTTAAATGCCAGATCGAGCGAATACATCTCCGGGCTACCTAGGTTATTGCACCACCATAAGCGAGGATTAGCAATATGCAAACGCTCTACTTGCTCGGGGGTTATTTTGACTATCTTCGTTTCACCGGCTTGCAACGATACGGGGATAGAGAAGGTGACACCTTCCATGGTTCCGGTCAGTTCGCCATCGACGGCCTCATCCGAGAGGTTAGAGAGTTGTGTTTCAATGGTCAGCCATGCCTCTTTCAACGTTTGGGTGTTGACTTTACTATGTACCGCGGTATGTGCCATAGCTATTTGCCCGGTTACATTTACATATACTTCGCGAAAGATACCCATGCTCTCATCGGCCGGTCGGGGATTCCAATCAACAAACCCGATATTCGGATCTCCCGGCTGAGCACGAAACACTTCTACGGCAAGTACGTTTTTCGTCTTTGCATAGGGAGTAATATCGATAGAGAATTGGCGGAAAGGTCCATAAAGGGAATCTCGCGACAGTACTAAGTGACCATTGAGCCACACATTGGCAGCATAGCTAATACCATCAAACGTTAGCGAGACATGTTCTTTCTCGGTTAGTTCGGGAAGTGTAAATTCTTTACGGAACCACCAGGCACAATCGAACAAAATACGGTCAACCGAACGATAGTTCTCACCTTCGAATAGGTCTGTATAGACTCCATTGGCAGTTAAAACACCCATTACGGTAGTGGGAACTGTAGCTGTATACCAGCCTGCAGTTACTGCTTCATCAGTAGAGAGTACGGCACCGGGCACATTGGCTTGTGCCGATGATTGCACCTTCCAACCATCGGATAAAAGAATTTTAGTATCCATAGATTTGTCATTAGCATTACATGCCAGTAAGCAGCCAACAAGCAAAAGCGAAGCAGGCCAATGTAATAATTTGTTTTTCATATCAGTTTGTTTTAAGATCAATTATGGAATTAAAGCAGAAGCTCCCAACATACTGATATCAGCTTTCTGCGTAATCCGTATTTGCAGATTTTTCAACGTTTCGGCATACGGGAAATCGGACATAGAAGCATACATCGCTGCTTCGTAATAAGAGAAAGCAGCAGAAATGCCACCACCGATCACAATCATCTCGGGGTCGTAGGTAAACAAGATGGCTTTTATGAGCTCTCCTAAATGACGACCGAACATCTCCCAAATACCCAATGCCTCGGTATCTCCATGAGCAGCTTTCAGAGCAGCTTCTTTGCCTGTTAGTCCGTAGTATTTGGTAAAAAAATCACTGCTGCAATAGTGTTCAAAATCGGCATCTTGATAGGGCAATGACCCAATTTCGCCTGCGCCTGTATTTCGTCCGTTATACAATTGGCCATCAATGATAATGCCTGCTCCTACTCCCGTACCTAGAGTAAGTCCCACTAAATTTTGAAACGAAGCTCCTTCTCCAAAAAGTTTTTCGCCCAGAGCAAAGCAGTTGGCATCATTATTCACCGATACACAAACGGAGTGCTTTTGTTCCAGTATTTCCTTCAGATGCACCTCTTTCCATGAGGGAATGTTAGTCGCATTGTATACAATACCTCGTTTCGAATCGACTACCGAGGGCACACCGATTCCTATTCCATCGACCTCCGGTGTCATCATGCTATCAATCAATGTACCCAATTGCAGCATCACCTCATTGTAACTATCTTTTGCCGGATAAGCAATGGCTCGTCGAGCTACTATGACTCCGTCTACGACCTGTCCGATGCGGATATTCGTACCTCCTAAATCAATTGCAAGTTTCATTTCATTATTATTAATAAGTTAACAGTCAGCAAAATTAACGATCTTGTCACTCTTCTTTTTATTCTTTTACGCATGATATTCGTCTGTTTACGCAAAAATAGCATTGCACCTCTCCCAGTATCTCTTGGGCAATTTCCCGACACTCTCTTTGTTATATCCGAACCCTTTTCGTACTTTTGCTGCGCGAATTATTCAATTACAAGCCATTTATCTATGCTCATCGAACATTTTTATAGCATCACTCACCAACAAGTCATCGCAGAGAATGCTTGGTCGGTTACCCTCAAGCTCAATCCGAAGCATGCGCTTTACGAAGGACATTTCCCGGAACATCCCGTTGTGCCGGGAGTTTGCATGCTTCAATTCATCAAAGAGTGTGTCGAAAAAAACAGAGAGCAATCTTTACAATATGCTAAAATCGTATCTTGTAAATTCCTGTCGGCATTGAATCCTGTAGATGCTCCGACATTGGTCTTGGAACTAACTCTCAAGCAAAGTGAGGATGGAAAGCTACAACTACTGGTAGAGGGCAAAACCGGAGGAGAAGCGGTAGAGAGCATCGCTTTCATCAAACTAAAAGCACAACTGATCGAACAATAGGATATGGAAAATAACTCCACTGCTTTTTGGCACAATAAACTGAAACAGTTGCAGGCCATCGTCATCATTCCTACCTATAATAATGCGAAGACGCTGGAAGATGTTATCCGGTCGGTACGTTTTTACACCGAAAATATTCTCGTTGTAAACGATGGCTCTACAGACGAAACAGCTTCTATTTTATCCCGGGAGGCCATCGGATTATACACCATCACTCACCCGACCAACCAAGGCAAGGGTACTGCACTGAAGCATGGTTTGTGCAAAGCCAAAGCATTAGGTTTTCGTTATGCAATAACCATCGACTCCGACGGACAGCATTTTGCCTCGGACATACCCGCTTTTATCGAAGCCATAGAGCAAGCTCCCGACACATTACTCATTGGAGCGCGAAATCTGTCTTCAGACAATATGCCGGGCAAAAACACGTTTGCCAATAAGTTTTCTAACTTCTGGTTTACACTCGAAACAGGGGTAAAGTTACAAGATACACAGTCGGGATTCCGCCTGTATCCGTTGCAAAAGCTCAACGTAGATGCGTGGTACTATACGGCCAAATACGAATTCGAGCTCGAAGCCATTGTGTTTGCTTCCTGGAAAGGAATAAAAGTAACAAATATCCCCATACATGTGTATTACCCGCCGCAAGAGGAGCGAGTGTCGCACTTCCGGCCTTTTCAAGACTTCACACGCATCAGCATACTAAATACGGTATTGGTGCTCATCACCTTTCTCTGGATTTATCCGCGTAACTTTCTACGAAAGCTCACTTGGACAAATGGCAAGCATTTTTTGGCAGAACACATTACCCAATCCAAGGAGTCTAACCTGAAAATAACACTGGCCACCATGCTCGGAATCTTTATGGGCATTGCTCCTGTGTGGGGTTATCAGATGTTGATCACCCTCTTTCTTGCCTATGTTTTCAAACTAAACAAGGTAATAGCGATTGTAGCGGCCAATATCAGCCTGCCACCTATCATCCCGTTTCTACTATACGCCAGCTACTACACGGGATGCATGGTAACGGGAGTATCTACCGATTTAAATTTCAGTGATCTATCACTTGAAAATGTAACGTCGGTTATCGAACAGTATTTAATAGGAAGCATTATCTTTGCAGGCATTAGCAGCTTTTTGGCAGGGGGAATTGTCTTTTCCCTGCTTTCTGTTTGCAGAAGACATCAAACAACATGACGAAATTCTTTATCGATTTATACAATTACTTTGAAAGACATAAGGTTCTTCTCTATGCATCCCTCCTCCTTTCACTCCTTTTCTTAGGAGTGATGGCCAGCCGGGTGAAGTTCGAAGAAAACGTAACCCGCTTCTTCCCCGACACCAAGGATGCCGTATATGCCAACCAGGTGTTCGAGAACCTGAAGATCAAGGACAAGATCATTGTGATGCTGACCACGACCGACAGCACCGCTACGACCGATCGTTCTATCGAGGCTTCGGAAGAGTTGACACAACGACTAAGCGAACAATCGGGCGATACGCTCATCAAACATATTTTTACGCAAGTAGACGAGAACCTGATTGGTGGAGCAACCGATTTTGTATACACGCACCTGCCACTCTTTCTTACTGCCGATGACTATGCCCGCTTTGATACGTTGCTTACCACAGAAGGCATAGAGGCAACCATGCAGCGTAACTATACCAACTTGCTTTCGCCTGCGGGCATGGCGCTGAAGGGATATATACTCAAGGACCCATTGGGGATAGGCAGCCGGGCATTATCCTATCTGCAAGAGTTTCAGGTAGAGGCGAACTATACCATCGAAAACGGGTATATTTTCTCGAAAGACGGTTCAACGCAGCTCCTGTTTCTCACCCCCTTGTTCGCCACCGGAAGCACGGGCAAGAACGAGAAGCTGATCGAAACCATAGAGAGTGAGTTAGCACGCCTATCGACCCGATATCCCGATTTGCGTATGGCGTATTTCGGCGGTCCGTCGGTAAGTGTATACAACGCCCGGCAAATCAAACAAGACACCTTGCTCACCTCCGGTATTGCCTTGCTGATTATTATCGTATTCATTTCGCTCGTGTTTAAGCGCAAGCGCTCCATTCCGCTTATCGTTACTCCGGTACTGTTCGGGGGCTTGTTCGCGCTCTGTTTCATTTACTTTATCAAGGGAGAGATTTCGGCCATTGCGGTGGGGGCAGGTTCGGCGGTGATGGGAATTGCGTTGAGCTATTCCATTCATATTCTGGCACACCAGAACCATGTCTCTTCGGTACAGCAATTACTCAAAGAGCTTACTTACCCGCTCACGGTGGGAAGCTTCACTACCATCGGAGCATTCTTCGGGCTTACATTTACGAGTTCGGATCTGCTGCGCGACTTCGGCCTCTTTGCCTCGTTGGCACTGATCGGTACAACCTTGTTCTGCCTCATTTTCCTGCCTCACTTCCTCAAAGGGCAGGCGGATGTAAAGCAAGGCGTGGTCTTGCGCCTCATCGAACGGATGAATGCCTATCCTTTCGAAAAGAATCGCTGGCTGGTGGGGGGACTGCTCGCAGCAACACTTATCGGCTTGTTCGCTGCCGACAGGGTGCGGTTCAACGACAATATGATGGACCTCAATTACGAACCCGAACACTTGCGCCAAGCCGAGCAACAACTCACCCAACTGTTTGACAAGAAGGAGAAGACCGTACTCTTTGTCAGTGTGGGCGAGGATATGAACACCGCCATCGAGCACTACGCGGAGACGAACGGAAGGCTCACTGCCTTGCAATCGCAAGGATTGATTAAGGGGTATGCCAGTGCCCAGCGCTTCCTCATCCCTGTACAAGAGCAGCGCAAACGGCTACAACGGTGGAAGAGCTTTTGGACGGCCGAACGCCAAGCCTTCGTGCAACAACAAGTAGAAACGGCTGCCCGCAGAAACGGTTTCCGCGAAGGTAGCTTCGACGGGTTCTTCGGATGGCTGCAAACGCCCTTCGAGGTCTACACTTATCGGGAGGACGTGGCCAACAGCCTGCTCAGCGAATGGCAGGAGTCGGCCGACTCGCTCACCATGCTCATTACACAGGTACGCATGAACGAGGCCGACAAGCAGGCGGTTTACCGCGCATTCGAGGGTACTCCTCACACGGTTATATTCGACCGGGGATTCTTTGCCAACAAATGGGTATCGGCTATTAATGACGATTTCTACCTGATTCTATATCTCTCGTCGATACTCATTTTCCTTGCGCTGTTGGTGTCGTACGGACGCATCGAGCTCACCTTGATGAGCTTCCTGCCGATGGCGGTTAGCTGGATCATCATACTGGGGCTGATGGGGTTGCTGGGAATTGAATTTAACATCATCAACATCATCCTCTCTACGTTCATCTTTGGTATTGGCGACGACTTCAGTATCTTCATCATGGACGGGTTGCAGAGCCGATACCGCACGGGCAGACAGGTGCTCAACTCGCACAAGACCGCTATTTTCTTCTCCGCGTTCACCACCATCGTGGGGATGGGTGTACTCATCTTTGCCCAACACCCTGCTTTGCGGTCGGTAGCGTTGATTTCTATTTTAGGAATTATCGTAGTAGTGCTGGTGTCGTACACCCTGCAACCGATTCTCTTCCGCTGGCTCATTGCCGCACCTGCCGAGAAGGGGTTGCCTCCGTACACATTCATGGGGCTGCTCCGAACGGGGGTGCTGTTCCTACTCTTCTTTCTCGGCTGCATCGGTTTGCGCATATTGATGGCAGTGATGTGGTTTATACCTATATATATAGGTAAGAAGAAAGCCTTCCTTTGCCGGTTGATACAGCTTACGTGCCGGGCGATTCTACGGCTGGCATTCTTCGTGCGCAAGGAGCAGGTCAATATCGGGCGCAATACGTTTGCCCGTCCGGCGATGATTGTGGCCAACCATCAGTCGTTTATTGATATTTTGGTTTTGCTATCGCTTGCTCCCAAAATAGTAATGGTTACGAACCACTGGGTATGGAACTCGCCGTTTTTCGGGGCGGTGATACGGTATGCCGACTTCTACTACGTGGGCGACGGATACGAGCACTATGCCGAGCGTATGCGTGCCAAGGTGCGCGAGGGGTATTCGATTGCCGTTTTTCCCGAGGGTACACGTACGTATAGCGGCGCAATGAAGCGTTTTCACAAAGGGGCGTTTTATCTGGCGGAAACGTTGCAGCTCGACATTCTTCCGGTGGTGCTCTACGGCAACGGACAGATCATAGCCAAGGCACAACCGTTCAACATCCGGCGCGGGGTTATCCGTACCGAAGCCTTGCCACGGATTGCGCCGACCGATACGAGCTTCGGCAGCACGTATCAGGAGCGTACCAAACGCATTTCGGCAGAGATGCGGCGGGTTTATGCGCGGGCATGCACGGAGATGAACGCACCGGACAATCCGGCGTTTTACGAAGCGCTGGTGCAGAACTACATATACAAAGGCCCGGTCGAAGAGTGGTACATCCGCATCAAAGTAGCGATGGAGAAGAATTACGCTCCTTTCGACCGACTTGTGCCTCAGAAGGGGCGGATAACCGATATCGGTTGCGGCTACGGCCCGCTTTGCTATATGCTGGCGATGCTATCGCCCGAACGAGAACTGCTGGGCATTGATTATGACGAAGATAAAATAGATGTAGCCAAGCAGGGTTGGTTGCGGAAGAGTTTGACACAGCCTGTCGGGAACTCTGCACAGCCTGCCGATAACTCCGAACCGCCCGTTGGCAGTTCCGGACAACCCATCGGAAACTCTGCGCAACCCTTCACCAACCGCATCTCCTTTCTACATGCCGATGCACTCGCTTGCGAGCTGCCCGAGAGTGATCTCTTTATCCTGAACGATATGCTCCACTACCTCGGGCGGGACGACCAGCGCAAACTTTTGCTACGTTGCGCCTCGCACCTACGTACGGGAGGAAAGATACTCGTGCGCGACGGAAACACCGCGCGCAAAGGTAGACACCGATTGACGCGACTGACCGAATTCTTCTCTACGCGCGTCTTGCGGTTCAACCAGACGAGTACTGCGCTCTGCTTCATCTCGGACGAAGAGATGCGCGCCATCGCCCGCCAGTGCGGCATGAACGTAGAGGCGATGGACAACGATGCCTACACCTCGAACACCATCTACGTGTTTACCCCGGAAGAGACACCGGATAAACCTATACAAACCTGTTAATAACCAATACGCATGACGCAATACGACATTATTATCATTGGCAGCGGACTGGGCGGACTCGAATGTGCCGCCGTCTTGAGCAAAGAGGGCTACAACGTATGTGTGCTCGAAAAGAACGAGCGATACGGAGGCTGCTTCCAGACCTACCAACGACAAGGACACCTACTCGATACCGGCATCCACTACGTGGGCAGCATGGAGCAGGGGCAGGTACTCAACCAGTACTTCCGCTACCTGGGCATCATCGACCGGCTGAACGTGCGCCGCATGGACAGTACCTTCGACCGCATCCATTGCCAAAACAAGGCATACCCCTACGCTATGGGGCACGAACAATTTGTAGAGCAACTAGCCGAACACTTCCCCCGGGAGCGCGAAAACCTCGTGCGCTACGTAGGCAAACTACGCGAGGTAGGCGAGCTGATCAGTATCGACCACCTCAAGCGCGGCGTACTGGCCGTGGAAGGAATGAAGCATTTCGGAACTTCGGCGGCTGCGTTGATAGACGAAATTACACCCGACAGTAACCTGCGCCGAATACTGGCCGGATCGGCACTGCTCTACGGAGGCGTACGCGAGGCGTCAACGTTCTACGCACACGCCATGATTAACCACTCGTACATCGAGGGCGCATACCGCTTTGTCGACGGAAGCATGCAGGTAAGCCTCGCTCTGATCGAACAGATACGCGCCCACGGAGGCACGGTGCGCAACCTAAGCGAGGTAACGCGCATCGTTGCGAGCGACACGAAGGCCGAAGCCGTGATCGTCAATGGCTGCGAACGGTTGGAGGCGCGCTACATCATCTCAAACGTCCACCCGCAACGTACCTTCGACTTGGTCGACAAGAGCCGCTGCATCAAGAACGCGTTCCTGTCGCGCATCCGCTCCCTCGAAAATACTTACGGCATCTTCACCCTCTATCTGGTGATGAAACCGAAAAGCTACCCGTACAGGAACTACAACACTTATCTGCACGCCGACAACGACGTGTGGTACCGCAGAGACGAGTACCGCGGAAGGGTAACCAACTGCATGATCTCCATGCAAGCCACTTCGCAACCGGCAGGCAGCGACTACGC
>POVV01000429.1_pt1 | contig 27853 bp, 26 predicted proteins | sample 1560271 | NCBI WGS metagenome assembly POVV01 (sample SAMN08337232, study PRJNA429181) | Bioreactor metagenome, whole genome shotgun sequencing project. | biome: cows' rumen and soil; feature: anaerobic; isolation source: anaerobic chemostat enrichment culture, galacturonate as sole carbon... | reverse complement strand
CAAAAGGTACGTTAGAATTTTGGTAAGCCATCGATTATCTACTCCTTTTAGGTTTGCTGGACACTTACCTTTTCGGAGTATCGATGGCTTTTCCTTTTTACTTTTGCGAACTTAAGTGTACACTATCAGAGGGTCCTAATAGTCTACATCCCTAATATACTACCATTATATAAAAAAATCCCACTACAAAATTTCCATGACTAGAGACTGAATGAATATGCTAATTCAAATTTAGTAAGGAACGTATTGCTCCTATCTGGGCCAATACAGCTTCCTCACCGCTTTTTATGCATTGATCGATCTGTTCGGCATTTAGGGATAAGCCGATATATGCCTGGGGACGAATGACAATATCGGCATATTCTTCACCTTTTAACAGAGTAACTTCCCGGTTCATAATCTCGATACAGCGTACCAGGATATCACTGATATTCTGGACTTCGTAATCAGGCTGTCCGGCAAAGCCAAGATCTACAGCAATAACATAATCAGCACCCATATGACGTAAAATATCTGTCGGCAAATTATTCTTCACAGCTCCGTCTATAAGCATCATGCCACGATACTTCACCGGCGTAAAAATTCCAGGAACCGCGATACTTGCCCGTACGGCTTCACCGATACTGGTATTATAATAATAGCGGGCATTTAGTATCTCTCTCATACCCGGGTGTGGCGTGAGAAAAAAAACGGTATCTGCCGAATACAGATCAACTGCAGTCAACGCAATCGGGATTGTCGTATCCCGGACTGTACGGTTCAACCAAAAGCGGGAAAAGAACTTCTCCAGCCGGTCGCCTTGGATAAGTCCGGACGGGAATGATGGCAATGCGTGACGTCTCCTGCCAAACAACCACTTCTTCCCTTTCTTTAATACCGTGGAAAACGGTATTTTTACTTTGATCAGATCACTGATTGACAATGATTTGGCAATAGTTTGCATATCATCTGGCCGGTAACCACAACTGTGCAGCGCCGCAATGATTGATCCGGCACTGGTTCCTGCGATGAAATGGATAGGTATGTCGTTATTTTGCAACGCCCTCAATGCACCAATATGCGACAGGCCGCGCAGTCCGCCACCACTCAAAGCCAAGCCGACTTTTCGGGGCCGCGCTCTTGGCGTTTGCTTCTCACTCATAAGGATCACCTCAACATTACATAGGTATTGTATCTTATGAAGGACTGCTCAAATAAGGTCCTCATCACAAAGAAAAGCCGCCCGACCAGGCGGCCCTATACGCATATATTTTCTCGGTTCAGATAAGTAAGATAATGAAGCGCGGTTTACAGCATATGATCTGCTTTGTCAGTTCAAAACTGTTTTATCTTCGGCTCATGCTTCATCTGGCTGGACTGAATAGACACGGACACAATTGCGGGTAGTCCGCTTCGCATCTAATAACGCCTGATCGGCTTGTGCCACTAAAGCCATTGCAGTATCCAAACCTGCAGCCAGGCTGGTAACACCAACACTAATACTGAGATGAAACGCGCAGCCAACAATGTCGTCAAAAGAGTAGTCAGCTACCACTTGGCGTATTTGTTCTGCGATGCGATATGCTTCTGCGAAATCTGTTTCCGGCAGTAAGACGGCAAATTCTTCACCACCATATCGACAAACCCAATCTCCATTACGGCAAGATTGAGAAAGCAGCTTGGCTACTTGAGCAAGAATCTCATTGCCGGTCACATGGCCAAACGAATCATTAATACGTTTAAAATAATCAATATCAATCATCAAAAGCGATAGAGCGTGATGATAACGGCAAGCCCAGTGGTATTCCTGTTCCAAAAGGGTTCTGAAATGATGAAAATTATATAATTTTGTCAATTCATCAGTAATGGCCACTTTCTCAATGAGGGCGATATATTGAATGTGCGCAATCACGACGGCAGCCTGGGCCGCCAACGTTCTCAGCATTTCAATGTCATAGGGGCTAAGCGAATGTTCGGCTGAGCACTGCAGATCAAGAACGCCGATAACCTGGTCACGTACGATCAGAGGAATGGCTAATTCGCTCACACAATCCGGTGCCCCTGGGATGTATCGTAAATCTTGTAACACATCAGCAACAAAGACTTGCTCTCTTGTCTGGAACGCATGACCGATAATTCCACTGTCAACAGGAATGGTATCAATATGATGAGAATAACCGCAATTAGCCTTCATCATCAGCGTATCACCTTTGCTGTTGAGTAAAAAAATTGCCACATTGACACAGGAAAACTCACTCATGACAATGCCGACAATATCATCTAAAGCTTCCTGTTCACTGACATTGCGCTCGACAATAGAAGCAACCTGATACAAAACCTGCAGGCGTTTATGCGCCTGATCCAAATCCATCAAACGAAAATCCATCGTTGACAGTACTTTGCACAGCTCTTGCTGTGAAGCTTCCGCTTGTTCGGTGAAGGATTGAAATTCTTGTTCAAGCAAAACAACATCACTGGTATTTAAAAAAAGAATCGCAACGCCTGTCTCGGATAACGGCGTAATATAGCAAGCAGCGTGTTCTTCAGTGCCATGACAAGTGTGAAAGCTAATCCGGGGAACATTACCCGCTTTCTTTAAAGCAATAACCTGCTCGAACTGCCTGATGATTTGATCAACTGTTTGCGAAAACAGAAATCGCCCCAGCAAGGTGCGCAGATCGCGTTCGCGAAAATAACGCAAGCGCCGGTTGCTGACAAAGATATCCTGAACCTGCCCCTCATGATCGACCAATAATAAAGCGGCAGGCAAAGTGTCAACAACTGCTTTGATTAAAGCGGCAGGATCTTGTCTAAACATGGTCAATCACCTCAAAACCGGATAGAAATGCTTTCGCCATAAACGCGGAAAATCCTGCTGCCGCCAGAAAGACAGGCGCTACCCCAAAGCTAAAACCGCTGAAAAGCTACCGAACAGGATATAACTCGATAATTTTTTCTGCACCGGTTGAAAGCGCCAAATGATTAACTGCCAATAGTTCCGGCCTTTTCGCAAACATCTTTACAAACGCCTGCTGGACAGAGGTTGTACTGACTGCGTGAGTTGCCATAATCAGCGCGCCAAGCGCTACGATATTCGCTACCTTGCTGTTACCCAATCCATTAGCAATATCATTGACTGGTAATTGATAAATTGTGATATCAGAACGTTTAACAGCTTGTTCGATTAATGAACTATTCAGCAATATCATGCCATCAGTTTTTACTATCAGCTCAAATTTCTCCAGCGACGGACTATTCATCGCTACTACAGCAGTCGCTTCACTAACAATCGGGGCGCCAATTGGCTCGTCAGATATAATTACCGAGCAATTTGCAGTCCCACCACGCATTTCCGGACCATAAGAGGGCATCCATGAAACGTTCTTGCCTTCTATCATGCCGGCATAAGCCAATAGCTGCCCCATGAGCATCACGCCTTGCCCGCCAAAGCCGGCAATAACAATTTCATGTGTCGTCATCCTTTGCTCACCCCTTCAGGAGCCTTATATACTCCCAGCGGATAGTAAGGAATCATATTTTGCTCCAGCCATTGTGCAGCCTCAAGCGGAGTCATGCCCCAATTGGTCGGACAGGTAGAGAGAATTTCCACCAAAGTAAATCCTGCCCCACTGAGCTGAAGCTGAAAAGCCTGGAGGATTGCCCGTTTGGCTTTAGCCATATTGACCGGATTATTTACAGCCACTCTGACAATGTATGAGGCGCCGTGGATAGTTGATAATAATTCTGCCATGCGCAGCGGCATGCCTGCCCCATTCTCCTTACGCCCATCCGGCGAAGTCGTCGTGACTTGATTTACCAGAGAAGTCGGCGCCATTTGCCCTCCGGTCATGCCATAAATAGCATTATTAACAAAAATGCTGGTGATCTTCTCTCCCCGTGCCGCAGCATGGATAATCTCACTGCACCCAATAGCCGCTAAGTCCCCATCACCTTGATAGGTAAAAACAACTGATTCCGGCAATACTCTTTTAACACCGGTAGCAACGGCAGGAGCGCGGCCATGAGCAGCTTGCATCATGTCACAATTGAAGTATTCATAGGCAAGTACGGAACAGCCGACAGAAGCGATTCCGATCGTTTTTTCCCTAATATGCAGTTCATCTATGGTCTCGGCAACCAAGCGATGAATAAGTCCATGGTGACAGCCGGGACAGTAGTGCATCGGAACATCTAAAAGCGATTCCGGACGTGAAAACAGCACATCTGTCATGATTGCTGCCAGCCTCCTCTTACCGCCAAATTTTTAACAATCTCCTGATATATCTCCTGAGGTGTAGGGATTACTCCGCCATAGCGCCCATAAAAATGAACCGGTTTTGAGCAGCAAATAGCTAACTTAACATCCTCAATCATTTGCCCTGCGCTCATCTCTACAACTAAAAAGGACTGCGTACGGGCGGCAATGGCTAATAGTTGTTTAGCGGGAAACGGCCATAAGGAAATGGGCCGGAATAAGCCGACCTTCATCCCCTCTCGCCTGGCTTTTTCGACAGCAGTCCGTACAATACGGGAAGTAATGCCATAAGCGACAACGGTAAGCTCCGCATCATCCGTATATAATTCTTCACAGCGCGTTTCTTCTGCCGCAATCGCAGCGTATCGCGCTTGTAATTGATGATTATGTTCTTCCAATGTGGCAGCGTCAAGATACAGCGAATTGATAATATTCGGGCGCTTTCTATCCTTCATGCCTGAAGCTGACCACGGCTTATCACAGGCCGGTATACTGACTGCGCGAAACTCAACCGGCTCCATCATTTGACCCAAAGCGCCATCGCCCAGTATCAGTACCGGGTTGCGATACTGATCGGCTAAAAGGAAAGATTCTATGGTGATATCGACCATTTCCTGAACGGAATTGGGAGCTAATACAATACAATGGTAATCGCCGTGCCCGCCGCCTTTTGTTGCTTGAAAATAATCGGATTGAGCAGGTTGAATACCGCCAAGACCCGGACCGGCACGCTGAATATTGACAATAACACAGGGAAGTGCCGCACCGGCAAGGTAAGAGATTCCTTCCTGCTTTAAACTAATGCCAGGGCTTGAGGACGAGGTCATTGCTCTGGCACCGGCTCCGGCAGCGCCATATACCATATTAATCGCGGCTATTTCACTTTCAGCTTGTAAAAAAACTCCGCCGATTTGCGGCATACGTCTAGCCATATATTCAGTCAGCTCTGTTTGCGGTGTTATCGGATAGCCAAAGTAATGACGGCAGCCTGCGGCAATTGCTGCTTCGCCGATAGCCTCATTACCCTTCATCAGAATTTTCTCCGCCAATCCCCTCACTCTCCCTTATCGATGAATTTCAATGACCATATCAGGACAGGTTTTGGCACACAGCATGCAGCCTATGCAAAGAGATTCATCAGAGCATGAAGAACAACGATACCCTTTATTGTTAAACCGATTCGACATGATAATAATGTTTTTTGGACACACAACCGTACATAATTCACACCCTTTACACCGCTCAATGTGAAAAACCGGTTTTGGCATCCTCTTCCCTCCTTCGTTTACCTTCGCATGAAATGTCGGGAATATTGCGGTTACAGTGTTTTGGCAAGGTTAGATTTTGGTTTTAGGGCGAGGCAAACCGGCAAAAGACAAGGAAGTGTTAACGACGCATACTGGAAGTAGTCTGCTAGGAAACGCTGACGCAGTATTTTGCCGGTTTGGCCGTCATCAACTCAAAGAGATAACTTTGTCAAAACACTAGTAATACGTTATTCCGTTTTAAGCTAAATAATCCTGCCAAAATGCAGATGAATACAAAATACCCTAGAACACAAGGAAAGTAGGCAGACTTTATCTGCCTACTTTCCTCTGGAGCACCTATTAAGCAATAATCTCAGCCAGTCCGCCAGTCTTTGCCAGAGCGGCGTTTCCTTCATCTGTGTCAATATGCATTTCCAGCTTAAAGTTGTCATTAACGCGAATGAGTACCTGGTCGAAAATCAAGCCACGTTCACCATCCAGGCGAACCTTTACAATATCCTTATCCTTAACGCCAAAGAGCTGAGCATCTGCCGGTGTCATATGAATGTGGCGCATGGCGGCAATAACACCTTCTTGCAGATTGACCTCGCCCTTAGGGCCGACGATGGTCACTCCCGCAGAATCGGCAACATCCCCTGAATCCCGGATCGGCGGATTAATGCCTAATTTCATAGCGTCAGTCAGGGCGATTTCAATTTGCGTTTTACTGCGAGTCGGGCCGAGTATGCGAACCTTGTTAAAGCTGCCTTTCGGTCCGACAATATCCACCGTTTCCTGAGCCGCAAATTGCCCAGGCTGAGATAAATCCTTTACAGGCTGCAGTTGATATCCTTCGCCATAAAGAATATCCAAATGCTCGCGTGTGACATGTATATGACGCCCGGACACCCCCACAGGGATCTTAAGACTTGACATAAAACTACCTCCTTTGTTGCATTATATCATCTGGCTCAAACTCTGCTCAGCCAATTTTGAATACGGTCTACAACCTCGACTAATTTTTGTTCCGGCTGCACCATAGCAATGCGGATATAGCCTTCCCCATGAGGACCAAAGCCGATACCGGGAGTCACCGATACACCGGCATGTTCAATCAGATTGACAGCAAAGTCAAAAGAGTTTTGACGTGTTGGCACCGGTGCCCAAATATACATCGAGGCTTGCGGTTTTAAGACATCCCAGCCGATAGCACGAAAGCCTTCGACTAACACATCACGCCGCTTTTGATAAATAAGCGCCGTCTCCCGCACACAGTCCTGCGGGCCTGTAAGAGCCGCAATCGCAGCCTGTTGAATCGGATAAAAGATGCCATAATCAAAATTAGACTTTAAGCGCCCCAGCAAGGCAAGGACTTTGGCGTTGCCGACCGCAAAGGCAACACGGCAGCCTGCCATATTATAGGTTTTCGATAAGGAATGGAATTCAATCGCCACATCTTTAGCACCAGGGATGCTAAGAAAGCTATCCGGACGATAGCCGTCAAAAACCAGTTCACTATAAGCGAAATCATGACAAATGATGATCTCATAACGTTTGGCAAGCTCGACAGCCTTAATAAAAAACTCGCGTGGCGCAGTCGCAGCCAATGGATTATTCGGATAATTGAGGATCATCAATTTGGCACGACGCAAGGTATCCTCATCAAGGGCATCCAAATCAGGCAAAAAGTCATTTTCAGCAGTAAGCGGCATCAAATGCAATTCTGCGCCAGCCACCAAAGGTCCGGCACTAAAGATCGGATAGCCGGGATCGGGAACCAGCACGACATCACCTGGATTAACCAGGCAAAGGGCAATATGTGCCAATCCGTCCTGAGAGCCGATGAGAGAATGAACTTCGGTTGCCGGATCCAAAGTAACATCAAATTTCTTATACCAATCGGCAACAGCCTGAAGAAAATCAGGCACTCCTTTTGATAAGGTATATCCATAATTCTTGGGGTCCATAATAGAACTTTGCAGTGCTTCAATAATATGCGGAGCCGGAGCCAGGTCCGGACTGCCAATACTCAAGCTAATCACGTCTTTGCCAGCCGCAACAGCTTGTTTACGCAAATCATCTACCTGAGAAAAAATAGCCGAAGTCAGACCTTGCATGCGAATAGCCTGTCCAATCAAAGCAAGCCCCCCCTTTACTGCCTGGCGTCACGTTTTTGCTGCAGATATTGATGAATAGCAGCCGCGGCTTTTTTACCCGCACCCATGGCTAAGATAACAGTTGCTGCTCCGGTTACGATATCACCGCCTGCAAACACACCTTCTTTTGAGGTGAACCCAGCCTCATTGGCGATAATATTGCCGTTTTTATTGACCTCCAGGCCGGGAGTGGTATGCTGAACCAGCGGATTAGGGCCTTGACCGATTGCCATAATCACCGTGTCAACATCAAGGATATATTCAGAACCTTCGACAGGAACAGGGCGGCGGCGTCCGGATTGATCAGGCTCACCAAGCTCCATTTTAAGACACTCCAGACCATTGACCCATCCCTGCTCACTGCCCAGAATGCTGACTGGAGCGGTAAGCAGATGGAATTGAATGCCTTCTTCTTTTGCATGTTCCAGTTCTTCAGCCCGCGCGGGAATTTCCGCTTCAGAGCGGCGGTAGACAATATAGACGTTTTCTGCGCCTAAACGCAACGCCGTACGTGCCGAATCCATCGCTACATTCCCTGCGCCTACAACAGCGACATTTTTTCCAATGTGAACCGGTGTGCCGGTTTGCGGAAATTGATAGGCTTTCATTAAATTCACACGAGTCAGGAATTCATTGGCTGAATAGACTCCATTGAGATTTTCGCCAGGTATATTCATAAAGTGAGGCAATCCGGCACCTGTACCGATAAAGACAGCTTCAAAGCCTTCCTCGGCAAATAATTCATCAATGGTAAAGGTTTTTCCGGCAATCGCGTTTACTTCGATTGTAACACCAAGTTGTTTCAAACCCTCAATCTCTTTGCGGACAATCGACTTGGGAAGACGGAACTCGGGAATTCCATACATTAAGACCCCGCCCGGTTCATGAAGTGCCTCAAATACGGTCACATCATATCCAAGGCAAGCCAGATCCCCGGCAGCGGTTAAACCTGCCGGACCGGCTCCGATTACCGCCACTTTACCGGCAGGCTCTGCCCCTGCTTCACGGGGTTCACAATCACAGCTCAGCCCATAATCGGCGGCAAACCGTTCCAGACGGCCGATTGCGATTGGCTGTCCCTTTCTGGCCAAAACGCAAAGCTTCTCACATTGGTGTTCTTGCGGACAAACGCGGCCGCACACTGCAGGCAAATTATTTTTTTGCTTAATTTCAGCTACCGCCTGATCAGGACGGTCATCACGCAGGTGCTTAATAAACGCGGGGATATTCACTTCGACCGGACAGCCCTGACGGCAGGGCGCCGTTTTACATTGCAGACAACGGGCAGCTTCAGCTTTTGCCATATCTAAGGTATAACCTAAAGCAACTTCCTTAAAGTTTTTACGCCTTTCTTCAGGTGATTGCTCAGGCATTTTATGTCTTACTGACATGAGCATTCACCTCCGCATTTGCGTTCTTGTTTTTCATGTTCAAAATACATTCTCTGTCTGGCCATCAGTCCGTTAAAGTCTACTTGGTGGGCATCAAACTCCGGACCGTCCACACAGGCAAATTTATTGGCATTGCCGACACTAACCCGGCAACCGCCGCACATACCGGTGCCATCGACCATAATCGGGTTCAGGCTAACAATTGTCTTGATACCATATGGACGTGTCACTTCCGCAACACCACGCATCATCACGACCGGGCCAATAGCCAAAACCAAATCCACTTGTTCACCTGCGGCAATCATGGCTTTCAGCGGATCGACAACCAGTCCTTTATGGCCGCGTGAACCGTCATCAGTAGTGATATGCAAAACATCACTCACTGCCGCCATTTCCTTCTCGAGAATCAATAAGCTTTCATTCCTTGCGCCAATGATGGAAACGACCTTATTGCCTGCTTCATGATAAGCGCGCGCAATAGGATAGACAGGCGCAACGCCAATGCCGCCGCCGATGCAAACAACCGTTCCAAAACGGTCAATATGGCTGGCATTACCAAGCGGGCCGGCAACATCAAGGATAGCCTGTCCTGCCTGAAGTTTGCCAAGCTGGCGGGTTGAACAGCCAACCTCTTGAAAAATCAATGTAATCGTTCCTGTTTCACGATTAAAATCGGCAATCGTTAACGGAATCCGTTCCCCATCTTCATCAGTACGCAGAATGATAAATTGTCCTGGCTGACACTTCTTAGCGATACGTGGAGCTTTGACGACAAAGCTTTTTACGCCTGGCGACAATTCCTCCACTTTTTCAATAACGTACAAGTTTATTCCTCCAAACTACTGCAATATTTACTATATTTTACTTAGCCATACTATTGCGCAACCAGCCGCATAGCGCGTTTTTGCACTTCATGAACTAAGCGTTCTTCGTCAATAGTGGTTAATTGACGGTTCTTCAACAAGATTTGTCCATTAACCAGCACCGTATCCACATCCCGGGACTGCGCAGAGTAAGTCAACAAAGACAGGCAGTCATGACGCGGATACCAATGCGGTTCACTCATGTTGACCAGGGTAATGTCAGCGTGATAACCGACTGCTATTTTTCCGGTTTTGTCAAAACCAAGGCACTTCGCCCCATTTTCGGTAGCCATGGTTACCGCTGTAGCGGCAGGCACAACTAACGGATCATAACGGTTAACCTTTTGCAATAACGCAGCCAAGCGCAACTCTTCCAGCATATCCAAATTATTGTTGCTTGACGCACCGTCAGTTCCCAAACCAACACATAATCCTGCCTGCAGCATGGCATCAACAGGCGCGATACCGCTGGCTAGTTTCATATTACTGCCCGGATTATGCGCCACCCGGACCTGCCTGTCAGCCATTAACCGGATATCATCCGGTGTGACATGAACGCAATGGGCCGCCAGTACACCGACTTCGAGCAGACCTACCTCTTCCATCAAAGCAATCGGTGTTTTACCGTATTGCTTCAGGCAGTTCTCCACTTCACCACTCGTTTCGGATAAATGAATATGAATCTCAGCCCCCAGCTCATTTGCCATCGCAACCACTTTTCGCAAGTAGTCAGGCGGACACGTATAGGGTGCATGCGGTCCCAGCATAACACTGATTCTGCCATCTGCAGCACCATTAAACTGTCTGAAAAAGCTCCGGCTCTCTAACAGCGCCTGTTCGGCATTTGGCGTAACACCAGACATTCCCCTGGCTAAAGAAGCGCGAATTCCGGTTTCAGCAACAGCCCGGGCAACATCATCCATGAAAAAATACATGTCGGCAAAAGCTGTTGTTCCCGATTTCAACATCTCCGCGATAGCCAATAACGTGCCCCAGTACACATCCTCACCGGTCAGCTTCGCTTCGGCAGGCCAAATCTTCTTTTTCAGCCAATCCATTAACAGCATGTCATCCGCATAACTGCGGAAAAGCGTCATCGCTGCGTGAGTATGGGTATTAATCAGACCGGGAATCGCCAATTTGCCCGCACAGTCAAGCACCTCGCCTTGCCAGTCAGCCGGCGCTTGTCCCAGTGAGGTGATGATTTGATTTTCAATAACAATATCCAATTGCTGAACTGAGCCGTCCGGCAACAGGACTTCGCCATTTTTTAGCAATAAATTTCCCATCGGTTAACCTCCTTGCCGCTGCCTATAGTGTTCTAGATAAAAGCGGTGCATTCCTGCTACATCTTCATCACTTAGAGGAACAGCTCCGCCCAACAGATTGGCCCAGCAAAAAATCTGTGCCGCTTTCTCCACCAGCTCGGCAACCAGCAACGCTTCGCTCAGCGTCTTGCCGGCAGCCACTACGCCATGATTTGCCAGCAATACGGCAAATTTATCAGCCAATGCCTGTACTGCATATTCGGCTAATTCCGGCGTTCCCGGCAGGGCATATGACGCAACGGAAATTTCTCCGCCAGCCGATTGCACAAGATCTTCAATAATCGGTGGTATCGGGCGCCGGGAAACTGCACACGCACTGGCAAATACACTATGGGTGTGCACGATGCCGCAGATATCCGGCCTTGCCGCATACACTGCCAGATGAAGCGGCAATTCAGACGAGGGGGCAAGGTGTCCTTCGATAATATCGCCAACTGAGTTCACGATAACCACATCCTCCGGCTGTAACGTTTGATAGTTACGGCCGGAAGGAGTTACCGCAAATACATTGTCGGCAATACGAACACTGATATTCCCCCAGGTTCCCGTCACCAACCCTTTATCCAGCAGATACATCCCGGTCTGGAGAATTTGCTTACGCCAGTAAGTTTTTTCTTCACCAGTCATCGCTTTACCCCTTTACTCACTCTGCAGATAGCGTTTCTGCTCCTCACTCAATTCATCAATTGTTATTCCCATTGCGCGGATTTTTAAAGCGGCAATCCGCTGATCCAATTCTTCTGGCAGGGTATAGACCTGCGGTTCCAGGCCCTGATGCTTTTCGAGAATATGCAGGATCGCCAGAGTCTGCATGGCAAACGATAAATCCATAATTTCAGTTGGATGCCCATCGCCGGCCGCCAGATTAACCAGTCTTCCTTCAGCGAGAAGATATACCTTCCTGCCATCCGTAAAGGCATATTCTTCGATATTCTTTCTCACACTGCATTGCGACACTGCCATGGCTGCCAGCTGATTTTTATTAATCTCCACATCAAAGTGACCGGCGTTAGCCAGAATAGCGCCAGATTTCATCACCGCAAAATGCTCTCCACGGATCACATCAGCACAACCGGTTAATGTGACAAAAAAGTCACCTTGTTTGGCCGCTTCAGCCATAGGCATAACACTAAAGCCATCAAATGCGGCTTCGGCAGCTTTGATCGGATTGATTTCTGTAACAATAACATTGGCGCCTAAGCCTTTGGCTCTCATGGCGACACCTTTTCCACACCAGCCGTAACCCGCCACAACAACTGTCTTGCCGGCAACCGTCAGGTTGGTAGTCCGCATAATGCCGTCCCAAGTTGATTGCCCGGTTCCATACCGGTTATCAAAGAGATATTTGCAATAGGCGTCATTGACCGCAATCATAGGGAACCGCAGTTTTCCTGCTGCAGCGAGTGCCCGCAAGCGAAGGACGCCGGTAGTCGTTTCCTCCGAACCGCCAAGAATTTCCGCAGCCTGCTCTTTGCGCTCACCATGCAGCAGAGCAACCAGATCACCGCCATCATCCACAATGATCTGCGGCCGGGTATCAAGCGCCTTATGCAGGAATTGATCATATTCAGCCTGTGTAGAATTATACCAGGCAAAAACGTTGACACCTTGTTCAACCAGTGCGGCGGCAACATCATCCTGAGTGGATAAGGGATTACTGCCGGTTACGGTTACGCTGGCCCCGGCGTTTTTCAACACCACAGCCAAATAGGCCGTCTTGGCTTCCAAATGCATCGTAATGACCAGACGGATGCCCGCGAGCGGCTTTACAGCGGCGAGCTCACTGTTAAGAATGTTCAGTACCGGCATATGTTCTTTAACCCAGTTAATTTTTGCATTTCCCTGCACCGCAAGGCTGGCGTCACGAATAATCGAATTCAAATCAATTACCACCTTTCATTCCTCGAATAGAAGCTATCGCTGTATTAAACGGCGGGTATAGAACACCACGCTCTGTAATGATTGCTGTAACCAATTCATGCGGTGTAACATCAAATGCCGGATTAAAGACATCTACTCCGGCAGGTGCAACAACCTTGCCCATGATCGCGGTAACTTCACTGGAATCACGTTCCTCAATCGGAATCGCATCCCCTGTTGGCAGGGAAAAATCAAACGTGGATAACGGAGCGGCGACATAGAACGGAATCTGGTGTTTTTGCGCGAGGACAGCAACACTATATGTGCCAATTTTATTGGCTACATCACCATTTAAGGCAATACGGTCTGCGCCGACAATCACCGCCTGAACCATTTGATTTTTCATCACCCAGCCTGCCATATTATCGGTAATTAAAGTAACAGGAATCCCATCCTGCATTAATTCCCATACTGTCAGGCGCGCACCTTGCAGCAAAGGCCTGGTCTCGTCAGCAAATACCCGGCCAAGCTTACCTTCTGCCCACGCTTTACGAATGACACCCAGCGCAGTGCCATGTTCAACTGTTGCCAGCACCCCGGCATTGCAATGAGTCAACACTGCCTGAACAGGCTGTGGAAATAAAGCAAGGCCATGTCGGGAAATCGCCTCATTGACCAGACTGTCCTCTTCCATAATAGCCAGCGCTTCCCGCTCTAAAGCAGCCATCAAGTCGGGATCTGCCAGCTGCTGATTCAATACAGCCATCATTCGCTGCAATGCCCAGGCTAAATTGACAGCCGTCGGGCGGGTATTTTGCAATTCCTCCGCCACTTGCGGCAATGAAAGCCGTAGGTTTTCCCCCTTAGCCGTCAATTCATACGCCCCGAGCAGCAGGCCAAATGCAGCCGCGGCGCCAATGGCAGGCGCACCGCGTACTTCCAGTTTCTTTATGGCTTCTCCGACACGTCTATAGTCATAACAGTATATGTATTCCAGGCTTCCGGGGAGCATGGTTTGATTCAATAAACACAAACATTTATTCGACCATTGAATGGCTTTCAAAGCAGCACCACATCCCCATTTTATAATTTAAATCCGCCATACTCAGATAACGCATGCTGGCAGGCGCAATCCTGCATATCCGTCAGCTCAATGGTTTTCATCAGTAAGCGTTTGATTTTCTCACTATTTTCCCGCATTGTATCAAGTACTTCACCGTGTGTCAACGCCTGGGGCGATATGCCGGCCGCAAAATTGGTTACCATCGATATGGTTGAATAACACATTTCAGCTTCCTTTGCCAATACAACCTCGGGTACATTTGTCATTCCGACCAAATCTCCACCCAGTTTCGCAAACATCCTAATTTCCGCAGGGGTTTCAAAGCGCGGCCCTTCAGTACAAACATATACTCCCCTGTCGTGAATCGAAATATCTGTCGCTGCTGCAGACTTCATGATAACCTGACGTAAAGTCGGGCAGTATGGCTCTGTAACATCTACATGAACCACCCCGCGCTGACCGCCCTCATAGAAGCTTGATACACGGCCTTTGGTAAAGTCGAGGAACTGATCGACAATGACAAAGTCTCCCGGCTTCATCGCAAGATTAAGCGAGCCGACCGCTGTTGTCGCTAAAATGCTGCGCACACCGATTTGTTTCATCGCCCAGATATTGGCCCGGTAATTGATAAGATGCGGTGGAATGGAGTGCTTATTCCCGTGCCGGGGAATGAAGGCAACTCGTTTCCCCGCATAGTCACCGACCATAAAGGTTACACTGCCATACGGAGTCTCAACCGACTGTTCGCCAATATTCGAAAGTATACGCGGATCATACACGCCTGTACCACCGATAATCGCCATACTAATCATTTATTCTCATCACCTTATTTGTATATTTATATCTTGTCAGGAGATTTGCAAGATATATATATATTCTACTATAATGTCACCAGGGATTGCCACTCTCTTAACCATATTTACGTGAAATACACACATAAAAAGAGCCCTTGCCAGTGGCAAGGGCTCTTTCCTGTTGGATTATTTGAAAATGCCGAAGGGTTTACCAACCGGCAAGGTCGGTTTACCGAACCATTTATTAAGGAGAGTCGCGCCAGAACCATAGAAGCCCAGCAGAGAAATAACCAATTCGGTAAAAGCAGCAACGGAATGCGCCCAGGTGCCGCCCATTTTGAAGGCATCCAAAGCAAGTGTAATAAACAATACATTGATTAAAACCATGATGCTGAAGATAATTTTGTTAGTTTCCATAGCAGCGACAGTACCAAACATCGAGAAAATCAGATAACCGATAAATGCAAAGCCAAGCTGCCTCATATCAACAGCTTTTGCCAGCTCAGGTCCAAAAGCTCCCATATTAATCAACCATACTGCTGCCATGCTAATCCAGAACAGGCCGTAAGCGCCAAACACGGTAGCGCCAAAGGTATTATTGTGTTTAAAGTCATAAACACATGCCATCATTTGCGCGATTGATCCCAAAAAGATGGCCCAAGGAACAACAAATGATAATCCTGTTGTTAAACCGAGTTTTTGAGAAGATGCGACAAAACAAACCATTGCAAGACCAAACAAACCTAGCGCGGACGGATCGGCAACCACAATTTGAACTTTCTGATCATTTCCAGTACTCATGTTCAACCTCCCTTATTAAGTGCACTATTAAAATATCATAAAACGGACTTATCGTCAATAAGAAAACGATAATTAATCGTAAAAGCCTTATTTGAAGTAATATAGCATTAGATGGTTAAATATCAAGATCCAAATAAAGTAATTACAAAATTGAAAATAATAAAAAAAGAGAGCTATTCGCCCTCTTTATATTATTTAGCGGAACAAATTTTACAACCTATGATATGCCTGTTAAGAAAGATTTACGCCGACTAAACCACCCAGCGCCCCGGCAGCTAAACCTGTTAATAGTTTACCAGCCAAAAGCGAAAAAGAGATCGTCTCACCGCTCATCGTCATGCCGATCCCTACAGAGAAGATGACATAAAGAAACCCTACAGCCATACCTGTCAAAAGAACCTTAGACTGTACGCGCTGCGCCGCATATACGCTGCCAATAAAAATACTGATCATGTTTACTGCAACCATTAAATACTGCAGATAATTATCAATATAAAACGTGTCGGAAATAACGTTCATCAGTGATAAGAGGGTAATGAATAACAAAGAAACACATACACTCACAAGAAAACCGACGATAACAGATATGGCCGTTCCCGCGCTGCGGCCTGGCGGCATGACACTTTTCCGGTATTTAGCTGCTTTAGCCATACATCTATCCTCCTAATTCGAGGTTCTACATTAAATGTATGCAAGCAGCAGTAAAATATACCCAAGCAGACTACCAATCCCAATTCCGGACCATGTCCATAATCGCGTAATTTGTTAAATCAAAATGTACGGGGGTAACCGAAACATAGCCGGCCTTAACAGCTTCAACATCACTGTCCGGGTCGTTTCCCGCATCCTGCATATTTCCGGCCATCCAGTAATAAGTCCGGCCGCGTGGATCGTGACGTTTCTCAAACACGTTATCATAACTGACTTTTCCCAATTTAGTGATCGCCACTCCCTGAAGCGGCAAAGCGGCCGTTGTTGCCGGCACATTGACATTCAACAAAGTATTTTGCGGCAGAGAAGCGTTCTTCAGCATTTTCTCCACTAATTGGCGGGTACAGCGGGCTGCCTCTGAATAATCGAATGGATTCTTAGCGGCAAGCGATACGGCTATCGCGGGAATACCGTGTAAAGATGCCTCAATGGCAGCACTGACAGTTCCCGAATACAACACATCTGTTCCTAGATTCGGCCCGGCATTGATACCAGATACGACAAGATCAGGAGTACGGGATAATAACGATTCTAAAGCCACTTTGATACAATCCGTAGGCGTTCCATGCACACTCCAGGCTGTTACTCCGCTCTGAGCGACAGAATATTCGTCAACCCGAATCGGGTGATGAACAGTAATGGATTGACTGCATGCACTGCGTTCACTATCTGGCGCAACAACAGCAATATCGGCAAGGGCTGAAAGTTCACTCCACAAGGCACGAATACCAGGCGACTGAATACCATCATCGTTAGTAATTACAATATACACACGCTCTCTCCCCCATCTTGCTCAGCACAGCAAACTAAAATAAGCACCACAAAGGCAGTCGCTGCCGTGCCGGCAGCTATAGAAAAAAGATGAGCTGCTACACTCATCATAAATTTATTGCCGATTAATTCATTTAGTTACTTGCTTAGTTAACAAATCCTCATGTTTGGAGAAATCATCCTGCACCATCACCAGTTCATGATAACTGAGACTGCGTGTGTGTTGGGTATGACTCCATTCATGATCGTTGCGATACCAGAAGCCGACAAAAGTAATAGGAATCCAGCTATATACAAACAAAGGATATACAATCATATACAGCCAGGATTTCCACTTGGCGCGGGTCCTTGCCAGTACGATAACCGGGAAGACATATTGACCAACCGCGATCAGTGTCCAGACTTCAATCGGCAGAATCATATACAGAATGTTGGTGTAAAACGGTTCAATATAATACAGGTAGCTTAATAAAACAAATAGTGTCGATAGAATCAGGAAGTGCGGTTGCAGCAGGTGAATGACACCATCAAGAACGATGATGTTGCGCTGCCGAATCCCTTCATAAATCAATTTTGGAATATACCGCCCCGCTATGTCAAAGTGTCCCTGCGCCCAACGCCGGCGTTGTTTCCATGATTGCCAGAAGGTCAGTGGCTTTTCATCATAAACAATTGCGTCATGCGCCCAGGTAGTACGAATGCCTTTTAACAAGACTTTCATGGTGAACTCCATGTCTTCTGTCAAACAGGTAGCTCCCCAGCCAAACCGGTATAGTACGTCGGTGGCAATACACATTCCCGTACCGCCAAGAACACTGGACAGCCCAAGCTGGTATTTAGCCAAATGCCAAATATGATTTACCAGCCAGAACGAAATGGCAAATGTTCCGGAAATCCAGGTATCATTAGGATTCTTAGCGTCAAGATAACCTTGAATGACCTTTTCGCCTTTGCATAGACGACTATTCATTTCTGCCAAAAAGTTGGGGTGAACCAGATTGTCGGCATCAAAAACGACTACAGCATCATATTTACGCTCCAGGCTAAACAGCTTGGTAAAAATCCATTCCATGGCATAGCCTTTGCCGCGCTGCTTATCATTGAAACGCTCGTATACAAGCGCTCCCTTGGCTCTGGCCAGTTCCGCCGTATTATCTTTACAATTATCCGCTACCACAAAAATATCGTACAGCTCATCAGGATAATGAAGATAGTGAAGATTTTCTACCAGCTGCCCAATGACCTGTTCTTCGTTATGAGCGCAAACAATAACGGCAAAGGTTTTGTCAGGTGTAAGGATTTTTTCCTCCTTGTGCCGCCACATCCCGAAAAATGCAATGAAGAAATAGTACAAAGTGAAGAAAACAATAATTAATTGCATCGGAATCATTATATAATCGAACGGATAGTTCATGAGCTACTCCTTTAAGCAGTATTCTGCTTATCCAATACCATACTCAATTTGTTTTGCCTGAATGCAAGCTGCAAGTCTAAGCTATTATGTACTATATCCTAAGCCAGGTGAACGTATACAGACTTTTCTCAGATACTAGAAATACTAGGATCTGCCTTTGTCAAACAGAGAAAATGCCGTATTTAGTATGCCAAATAAAGCAAAGGAAAAGAATGGGATAAACAGATTAATTTGACGAAATACATAAATCAAATATGCGGCCAGCGCCAGAGTGAGTATAGCCGGGATCAGGCGGATCGGTTCGCCTTCCTTCCCTTTAAAATCAGGATACCGGATCGTACTGACCATCAGCAACGCGACGATCGACATCATAATCGGAAACCAGATTCCCTCCGGCTTCAATCCGGTCATGATAAAGGTCGCAATCACACAGCCCGCGGCAGGAATCGGTAACCCCATAAAATAGCCTTTCACAATACCTACATTAACATTGAAGCGTGCCAGCCGGAGGGCTCCGCATGTCGCAAACAGTGCGGCAATACCCATGCCCATGAAACCCAGTTCATGCAAAACCAGCACATATGCCAAAATGCCCGGAGCGACTCCGAAAGAAACCAGATCGCAAAGTGAGTCCAATTCTTTGCCAAAATCACCACTAACGCCAAAGAAACGGGCTACCCTGCCATCCAGTCCATCAGCGACCATAGCCGCCAAAATCAAAGCTCCCGCCTGAAAAAACTGGTGATGATATGCAGATATAATGGCAAGCACACCAAAAACAAGATTCAACGCCGTCAATGCGTTGGGAATAAAACTTCTCACTTTCGTATCCTCCCTATTATTGTCTCGCCGCCAATGACACGGTCACCTTTCTTGACAACAATATCCACATTTAGCGGAACGATCACCTCGGTGCAAGAGCCGAACTTGATCATACCATAGCGCTGTCCCCGCTCAAGCTGACTGCCGATGGTGACCCAGGAAACGATACGACGCGCAATTAAGCCGGCAACCTGAGTTACCAGTATTTTAAAATCACCAGATTCAAGCCCAATAGCATGGCGTTCATTTTCAAAGCCTGCTGTAGAAGCATATGCCGGTTTAAATCGGCCACAAGTATACTGTTGAAATTTTATGTCTCCTTTAATCGGACTGCGATTGACGTGGACATCAAATACCGATAAAAAAATACTGACTTTCATCCCTGGCGCATTTAAAAACTGATCTTCAAACACTTCACAAACACTCATCACTTTGCCGTCGGCAGGTGAAAGGATCAGCTCCGGATCTACCGGTACATTGCGTCGTGGATTACGGAAAAAAAACATAACAAATCCGGTTAAGGTTCCCGGTACAATGCTCCAATAAGGATTCAGTGCCACGCCTAGGATGATGGAAATTACAGCTAATATAAATATATATGTGTGACCTTCTTTTACAATGGGGGAATTCGTCATGTATCCACCTCCTTAGAGCGCCGCCAAACTGACGAAAAAAAACAAAAGCAAGCAGACAACTTGCTATCCTTATCATTCCTCAAATTATTATAATATAGCGGTTTGTCTTTGTCTAATGGTTTTTAGCTGACAGAATGGTTTTTAGTTGACAGTACTTTCCAGACAAATTTGGGTAAAGCAGCCATCCGGCCGAAGCGTTGAGGCTGGCGGAGCAAACGATACAGCCACTCAAGCCCGATTTGCTGCATCCACAAGGGAGCCCGCTTTGCCACCCCTGCCATAACATCAAAAGTGCCGCCAACACCAATACAAACAGGTACCTGTAATGGTTCCAAGTGACAGTAAAGCCACTTCTCTTGTTTAGGTACTCCCAGAGCGGCAAACAGGATGTGGGGCTGGGCTTGATTAATGGCATCAATAATAGCCGCTTGCTCTGAGTCCTGAAAGAAACCATTACGGATACCGACAATCCGCAGACCCGGATAACGTTGCTGGGCGGCAACCGCGGCCGCTTCGGCTACCCCTGGCGCACCGCCTAAGAAATAGACGCGGTAGCCTGATCGGGCAGATACCGCCAGTAACCGTTGAGTTAGATCAAAGCCTGCCACCCGTTCGGCTATTGCTTGGCCATGATGGCGCGCAGCCCAAACAACACCGGCGCCATCCGGAACAACCAGGTCGGCCGCGGCCAGTATCGTTGCCAGATTAGCATCCGCTTGAGCTAACATGACCATTTCAGCGTTAGCAGTCGCAATCAGCCTGGGGCTGCCGGCAGCAATAAACTCTTGTATTTGTGCGATGGCCTCCTCCATCGTCACTTTATCAATTCCAACGCCTAACACTGTTGCTCGCTCTCTCACCACGAATCTCCCTCACTACCAGCTTTCTACTCATTGTATCATACCAAGCATCTGCCTACAATCCAAACAAAGGAAACCGCCATTTAGACTTGGGTCTGGCCGGCTGCCCGTCACTGGGCGTTGGCGTACCCGGTGGTTCGTTAGGCGAAAAGAACGGCGCTAAAAACGGGTCAAGAATACTTTTCGGTTCTGTCCCTTTTACAAAAGCATCATATTCGATCTCTTTACAGCGGCCTAAGGGAATTTTGCCGGTATCAGTACAGACAGGAATACCGCTAACGATATTCGGAGGCTTGACAAAGTCAACCGGTGCCGATGCGGCTGTCACTTTGCCCATCATCGATCCCCACATGGCTGCCACTTCACCGCCAGTCAGACCAATCGGCGTCCGTTTATCATTGCCAACATAAATTCCTGCCAGCCAATCCGGCGTATAGCCAATAAACCAAGCGGTAATCGTTTCGTCAGCCGTCCCTGTCTTGCCGGCGGCCGGGCGGCCGATAGCCGCCGCTTTGCCAGTCCCGCTGTCAATAACGCTCTGCAGCATATCTGTTAGCAAATAGGCGACCTCCGGCTGGAGAACGGCAACCTGTGAAATCTGATTTTCTTCTAAAACCTGACCGTTTTCTGCTGTCACTTTTAGTATGCCGATCGGTTTTGAGTAAACACCGCCATTAGCAAACGCCGAATATGCCGCGGTTAACTCCAGCAAGCTTGTTCCTTCGGTCAAGCCGCCTAACGCTGTGCTCAGATTATTATCCTGTGAGGTCATGGTGTTGATACCCAGTTGTGTAGCTAAATTGATAACCGGCTGCATGCCCACTTGATTGGCCAGTTTTACGGCAACCGTGTTTAAGGATAACCGCAGTGCTTTCTTCATGGTTACAGGCCCGCTATGTTTCTTGTCATAATTTTTCGGCTGATAACCGGAAATATTAACCGGTTCATCAACAAATAATGTGTTCTGGGTCAAGCCCTGATTAAGCGCCACGGCATAAACGAACGGCTTGAATGCAGAACCTGGCTGGCGAACCTCATTCAAAGCCCGGTTAATTTGGCTTTCCTGATAATCCCGTCCTCCGACCATAGCCCGGATATGCCCATTCCGTGGGTCCAGAATAAGTACCGCACCCTGTCGGTCACCTAAAACAGTTTCGGCAATTTGCTGGGCTTTAATATCCAAAGTCGTATACACTTTTAGACCGCCTTTAAAGACCAGATTGGCCCCATAACGGCCAACCAGCTCATTGGCGACATAATCTAAAAAATATGATGCTTGAACAGCTCGGCGCTTTTTTCCTGCGGTAATAACTTCTTCCTGATTCACAGCCTTGGCTTGTTCTTCGGTGATGTATCCGGCGGCAGCCATGCCTGCCAGTACAACTCCGCGTCTTTTCTTCGCGGCGTTGACATCCACATAAGGAGAGTATATATTCGGGCCGCGCGGTAAACCAGCCAGCAGAGCGCTCTCCGCCAGTGACAGATCGGCGGCATGCTTGCCGAAATACATCTGTGAGGCAGCTTCCACGCCATACGCGCCTTCGCCAAAATAGACTTGATTGAGATATGCCTGTAATATCTCCTGTTTTGAAAAGCGGCGTTCAATCATTAAGGCCAGTATGGCCTCTCGGATTTTGCGCGACAAGGTCTGTTCCTGATTTAAAAACATATTTCTGGCTAATTGCTGCGTAATCGTACTGCCGCCTTCCGCGACTTCGCCCCGACGCAGGTTGACGACAAGCGCGCGGAGAATACCAATCGGATCAACGCCAAAATGCTGATAAAACCGGGTGTCTTCGTTGGCAAGAAGGGCTTGATATATGTAAGGATTCACCCGGCTGATAGGTACAACGATTCGATTTTCCTCAAACAACTTGGAAATAAGCTGTCCATTAATATCAAAGACCTGTGTGGCTTCGACAAAACGCAAATCATTTAAATTATCCGCTGATGGCAGACCAAGAAAGGAACAGCCGGATAAGGTGAGACAAACAATGAGTAACGCGGCAGATACAATCCGCCTTGACTTTGTCCGCTCGAATATGCTGAAGCGCTTCATGTTCATCCCTCCTAAACAGTAGTATGTCCGAAAATCACGCTTATCCTGCAAAACAGACAGCCTCAGCATGATTAGAAAATAATCAGGCTCCGGGCAACCGCCGAAGCCTGATTATTTTACAGCCGTCAGCGGCTTTATTGAAAACTATAAACTATAATTCGGAGACTCTTTCGTAATGATTACATCATGAGGATGGCTTTCTTTCAAGCCAGCACTGGTTATGCGGATAAATTGAGTTTTATTAATTAATTCATCGATATTGCCGACTCCGCAATACCCCATTCCGGCACGCAGCCCGCCAAGCAGTTGGAAAATGGTATCCGCAACAGATCCCTTGTATGGCGTTCTGCCTTCGATACCTTCCGGAACCAATTTGTCCATATTCTCCTGAAAGTAACGGTCCTTGCTGCCGTCAACCATAGCGCCAAGAGAACCCATGCCGCGATATACCTTGTAGCTTCTCCCCTGGTAGATAATCGTCTCTCCAGGACTTTCCTCCGTACCGGCCAGCAGGTTGCCGATCATAACCACATTCGCACCGGCGGCAATTGCTTTCACAATATCTCCGGAGTATTTAATGCCACCGTCCGCAATGATAGGAATCCCATAAGGGCGGGCAGCGGCAGCGCAATTATAAACGGCGGTAATCTGCGGCACCCCGATGCCGGCAATGATACGGGTTGTACAAATTGATCCCGGCCCGATACCCACTTTCACCGCGTCAACGCCTGCTTCAATAAGCGCCTGTGTCGCTTCACCGGTAGCTACATTGCCGGCAATCAATTCAATTTGCGGGTAAACAGCCTTAATCCTTTTGATTGCTTCAAGTACTCCACGGGAATGTCCATGTGCTGTATCGACTACAATCACATCGACTTTTGCATTGACAATGCCATCAACCCGATCCATTAGATCGGCGCCAACGCCGACTGCAGCGGCAACCAGCAATCTGCCTTTAGAATCTTTAGCCGAATTCGGGTATCTTTGAGCTTTTTCAATATCTTTAATCGTAATTAATCCTTTTAAGTTGCCATCTTCATCAACCAGCGGCAGCTTTTCAATCCGATTTACCCGTAAAATTTCCTTTGCGGTTTCCAGCGATGTTCCGACAGGAGCAGTAATTAAGTGTTCCCTGGTCATACATTCATGAATCGGCCGGTTTAACTCGGTCTCAAACCGTAAGTCACGATTGGTGAGAATGCCAACTAACTTTCCCTTTTCGGTAATAGGAACACCGGAAATACGATACTTCTCCATTAATTCATGCGCATCTTTCAATAAATTATTGGGCGATAAAAAAATAGGATCAACGATAATTCCATGTTCCGAACGTTTTACCTTATCAATCTCGTTTATCTGCCGTTCAATCGTCATGTTTTTATGTATGACTCCGATACCGCCTTCACGAGCCATAGCAATAGCCATACGGGCTTCAGTAACCGTATCCATACCTGAACTCATGATGGGGATATTGAGAGAAATATTTTTAGTCAGTCTTGTACTAATTGAAACATCTCTTGGCAATACGTCTGATTGTGCGGGAACTAAAAGTACATCATCAAATGTCAAGCCTTCCGAACCAAACTTGTTGTCAAACATAATAATCTCCTTTCAGGTCGAAGGTATTTCAACTATCATACCACAAACAGACAGCCCATAGCCAGAACAATTTTTCTGTTACAGAAAAGTATCGACCTGGTTCTGCACATTTTTCTTTTCAGGTTTGTTGTTGCTTGCATATTGACAAGGTGAAAAGACTTATGTATAATACATAAATGTGAACAACGGGGTGTGGCTCAGCTTGGTAGAGCGTTCGGTTCGGGACCGAAAGGTCGCAGGTTCAAATCCTGTCACCCCGACCAGACAGTTGTGGATTCCTAATTTTGGAGTCCGCTTTTTATTTTAAATACTTATACCGCAATATATGTAAACAACACTGCCATCGTTTCAATAGAATCCGGCTATCAGCCGGTCAAATTCTGATTGGCTTAATTCGAGATCAGCCAGGGCCAATGGTTCTTTTGCATATTCTTGCAAACGCTGCTGATAAGACACCGACGAAGTGTCCTGATATAACAGTCCCGTTACTAACCCATCATGAGTCATGATCGTTTCCATAGCGGCCGCCCGGCTCCCTGGATCATAGCCGCCAAGACTGTCTACCCTTGTCAGATGTTCAGAAAACCATTCATATGTATTGACCTGATTAAACGTAACACAGGGACTAAAGATATTAATCAGGGAAAATCCGTTATGCTGAATACCTTGCTCAATTAGTGCGGTCATTTGTTCCAGATCACGGGAAAATCCCTGGGCAATAAACGTTGCTCCCGCAGCTAACGCCATGCTCAATACAGAAACCGGAGTTTCAATCGACCCTGAGGGCGAGGTCTTGGTCTTAAAGCCAAGATCACTCCGCGGTGAAACTTGTCCTTTAGTCAATCCGTAAATGTGATTATCCATAACGATATATGTCATGTCAATATTCCGCCTGATGGCATGAATTGTATGTCCCATCCCAATCGCATATCCATCGCCGTCACCACCGCATGCCACCACTGTTACGTCACGATTAGCCAGTTTAATTCCTTGTGCGACCGGCAAAGCCCGGCCATGAACGCTATGAAAGCCGTAGGCGTACATATAGCCTGAAAAGCGTCCTGAACAGCCGATGCCGGATACGACTGCCAGATTGTGCGGCTCCACTCCCTGATCGGATACAGCGCGCCGTAACGCGTTAAGTACCGCATAATCGCCGCAGCCCGGACACCAATTCGGTTTAATCTGATTGTCAAAGTCTTTTTGTGTTGCCATCTTATATCATCTCCCTGCACGCAGCATATATCTCTGACGGCAAAAACGGACTGCCGTCATAACGCAGGATACTCTCTGCGAAGCTTCCGGTCTTCATCCGCAATAATGCCGCCAATTGTCCTGTGGCATTGTTTTCAACGACCACAATTTTTTTTGCGTTCGCTAAAAATGGCATAAGCGCCTCTGCCGGAAATGGCTCAAGCAAACGAATATGCAGATGATTGACATGAGTTTGATTGGTTCTTAAGGCGGATACCGCTTCATGAATCGCACCACGTGTTCCGCCACTGCCGATAACCAGCAGGTCGGCTTGTTCAAATGGAGCATCCACAAAAAATGGATTAGTGAACCGCTCAGGCAGAGAAGCTAACTTATGCAATCGTTTATCCATCTGCCGGATACGCTCGTGTGCAGCTTCCGCCGGCCGGCCAAATGAATCGTGCTCTAATCCGGTTTCACTGTGCATTCCGTTGCGCATGCCGGGTACAGTACGCTGCGAAATCCCCTCCTCAGTTACACCATAACGGGCAAAACAGGCTGGGCGGACTAAGTCAGGCAATTCCTGTCGGTAATCAAACCGCCCTCTGCGGATTGTTATTTTTTCCTTGTTAAGCGGCTCCACGGTCTGCTTGGCTAAGGATAACTGCAAATCGGACAATAAAATCACCGGGCATTGATATTCCTCCGCCAAATTAAAGGCTTCTGCCATGTCATAGAATGCTTCTTCAACAGTTCCCGGCGCTATAACCACTTTAGCGATTTCCCCATGAGTGGCAAACAGCATGGCAAGAATATCCGATTGCTCATGCTTGGTAGGAAGCCCGGTACTGGGACCACCCCGCTGAACATTGACAATAACAACAGGGGTTTCTGTCATGCCTGCAAGGCCGATAGCCTCTGTCATCAGCGAAAGACCCGGACCGGAAGAAGCTGTAAAGGCTCGCACACCGGCATAATTTGCACCAATCGCCATAGTGCAAGCTGCAATTTCGTCTTCAGTCTGAATCACCAAACCGCCCTGTTGGGGCAGCGTCTTAACGAGATATTCCATAATATCTGATGCGGGTGTGATGGGATATGCCGACATGATCCGCGCTCCGCCCGTCAAGGCACCGATAGCGATGGCCTCATTGCCGGTCATCAGCATTCGCTGTTTACCATCAGCCGGCGCCAGTTGAAACCGGGTGAAAACGCCGGGGGTTTGCTGCATAGCCTCCAGCCCGGCCTGTAAAACCTGCATGTTTGCTTTAAGCACATTGTCCGCTTTATTCCGAAATACTTCCCGCACCAGTGGTTCAAGCTGCTGCAGTGTCAACCCCAGAACACCGCCTGCCGCCCCTACTGCTGCCATATTTTTTGTTTTTAATTCTCCCGCCTGCTTTGCCAAGGCGGAAAAAGGGATGGCGCAAATTGTTCCGGTGTAGCCCTCAGGCACTGCCGGGTCGAATAAGGTATCCGCAACAATCATTCCGTCAGAGCGCAGCTCTTTGGCATGCAAATCAATCGTTTCCTGGTCAAATGCAATGAGAATATCAACAAATCCGGATAAGGTCTGCACCGGGTTTACTGATACACGGACTGTGCTGCTTGTGTGCCCTCCCTTAATACGAGAGGAAAACTGGCGATATGAATAGATATGGTAACCAATACGATTCAGGGCAAGTGCCAGCAGGTCGCCAGCGCTTTCGATACCTTCACCCTGTTGCCCCCCTACCTTCCAGGTCAATTCCGTAAACATGACAGCACCTCGTTTCTCCAGTCTCTACTCTCCTTATACAATAAACTTTTACAATTGTCAAACTATAACCTGGAAATGCATGCTTGCCAGATGAAATGGAGTAATTGTAACGTATTCATAAAATAAATGAAAAACCTTAATTTAATCAGGTTTTTCGGCATAAGCGATAGTGTCAATAAATGTTCGCAAAAACCATCGTAACTCCAAAAAAGATTATGCTGCCTCTGCAAGTCTTTGCTGAATCGCAATGATGATTTTAGAGTTAATATAGGAACGACCGCTGGACCAGTCT
>POVV01000428.1_pt1 | contig 27882 bp, 10 predicted proteins | sample 1560271 | NCBI WGS metagenome assembly POVV01 (sample SAMN08337232, study PRJNA429181) | Bioreactor metagenome, whole genome shotgun sequencing project. | biome: cows' rumen and soil; feature: anaerobic; isolation source: anaerobic chemostat enrichment culture, galacturonate as sole carbon... | reverse complement strand
CCATTCTTTAATGCCTCTTTTAAATAAGTAATATGGGTATTATGGGGTGTTGAAATATAAATAATATCCACATCATCATCATGAAACATGTCATAGACATTATGGTAAACCTTCTCCACTCCGTATGTTTCTGCAAATTTAACCGCATTTTCATAAGTTCTGTTTCCGACCCCGTATAAAGTTCTTCCCTGCTTCTTTAAATTTTCTGCCAGCTGCTTTGCAATTACTCCACAGCCTAATGTTGCCCAGCGATACTCTTTCATACTCAATCCTCCCTAATGCTCCTCATTTCCTCATGTGCCCGTATAATTCTGCTTCTTCAAAACTTCTTCTATATAATGTATTATGGGCAGTACCTGTTCCTTTGTCAAGTATTGCAGCCAGAGTCTTATGGTTTGGAACGCAATATTGCATTTTGCATACAAAAAAGCCCCATTTGCTTTGACATAAAGCCTGTCTGGCAAATAGGGCCGAACCTTGAACTTTTGCAGTTATTCTGTATTCCTTCCACTCTGAACATCAATATTGTAAATCATAAATGTTTCCCTTCCTATCTGTATGCCTGGACGTCGTTTCTTTAATCCGTGTTTTTCTGCACTCTGTTTCTTTTCCGCACTCTTTTAACTATGACAAGTAATAAAAGTATGATCAGAAGAATTGTAAGGATTGACAAGGTGACGGAATCTGTCAGAAGCCATTTCAGGAAATTCCAAAGCCCCTTTCGCCGATCCCGCTCATAGGCCGCTGTTGCTTCTTTCTTATATATAATCTGCTCTGTCTGATTCTCAGCTTCTGCATCAATATAAGTTCCATGATAAATATTGGCTTCTATGGAAGGGAAGGTGACATCCCCTCCATAAATTCCCCTGATATCTTTTACAAATTTACGTCCATGAGCGGTTGCGTTTCGGATTATTTCTCCATCCTTTGACACAGGATCCCCGTCCCATTCTATGCTTGTTATCTCATAGTACTGTGATGGCAAATTAAGATAACTTAAAAATAATTTTGCGTGATCTATTAAAGGGGAACGGTTAGAAATCTCAGTCTGACCCAGCATGTAAGAGTCCGCATCGTATCCGCTCACGGTTATAGGGAATGTAAAATTATAATCCCAGTAGGCACTTTCTTCTTTATAGCCAACCGCTGGAAGTGTTACATTTAATTCCTGCTTTAAATCCTCATTGATAACCTTGACCTGGGCATCTTCCGGCAGAGAATCTATGTATTCTACTCCTTCATACAATATGGAGGCTTCTGAATATTTCGTAGTCTCTTCCGTGACTGCCTTTGAAAGCTCGCTGGTTTTTAACGTGTATTTTTTTCCTTCTTTCTCTACCTCTTCTATTGGTGCATATCCTTCTGGATTTCCAACAAAGGGATCGGAGTCATATGTAATAATATCCCCTGGATAGATTTCCTCCACATTGTTTATTTGAACAGATTTTAACCGATAGACAATACCGTCCTTTTCATAAACTTCTTTAAATTGGGACCTTCCATCTTCCTCTTTCATAAAGGTCCTATATTCTTTTTTTATTTCAATAAACGTTTCTTCCGCATGTGCTATTCCAGCGCACCCCAAAACAAGGGGTGCGACAAGGAGCATAGCAGCAAAACCTTTCTTAATCCTATTTTTCATCCTTCTTATCTCTTCTTCTCCTTACGATTGCAATGGAAGTAACGATACCAGTCAGCCCTATACTTAAGAGCAGCCCTCCTCCCAGATATACATCACCTGTTTCAGGCAGTCTTCTCAGCCAACCCCAGAATCCTTTTCCTTTATAGTTAGTAACTCCAAGACCATTTAGGCTGGATTGATATGTGGCTGTGATGAAACCCTTTTTCTTCCCGTTTTCCGGATTGTTATACAATATAAATTCTCCTGTTGCAGCTCCATCATCCGTTACATAAATGGTCAGGCTAGTATCAGTCTTTATATATCCCTCTGGGGCTTTTATTTCATGTACGGTATATTTTCCAGAGCGAAGCGGAAGGAAGGAAATTCCACCGTTTTCATCTGTTATTCCTTTGAATACCGGCTCTTCAGCTTCATTTCTGATCTCCAGCTCTGCACCGGCTAATTTTTCTGAGGTTTCAGCGTCTGCCTTTTGGATTAGCACCTCCGGAGAAGGATGATTTACAACTGATATTGTACTGATTCCTGATACCTCACCGTTATGAATGGTAAAGGAGTAGATGTGATCTGTTGAAAGATAGCCAGGAGCTGACTTCGATTCTTTATAGGTATAGGTTCCGTTTTCAGGCATATCGAATTTTGCATACCCATTCTCTCCAGTATTTACAGTCAGATATAAACTTCCGTTAGGGCCGTAAATAGAAAATTCCACGCCTTTTATTCCCTGCCCTGTAGCAGCATCTATTTTATATAGAAACATTTTTTCAGAACCAGGACTATGCTGCTTGAGATCTGTCATTGTGACTTCCAATAGTCCGGAGCCTTTTGGCACTGTAAATGCTATATCAGAGGAAAGAAAATACCCTGATGGAGCTTTAACCTCATGAAGGTAATATATTTTTCCCGCCTTTAATCTTCCAGTGATATCTATGGCCTCGCCTGTTGTCTCAAAATCCGGAATAACCACATTTTTCTGATGATCCAACACCTGTAAAATGGCTCCCTTTAGAAGAACACCGGATGAATCCACTTTGTTAAGCCGAATCGCAGTGACTTCGTTTTTCATTTCAACCATGTCTACCGCACCATTTTTACTTACAGTAAAAGGAACATCTTCTGCATATGAATATCCATCTACAGGATGGATTTCGTGGAGCCAGTACCGTTCTCCCGCCTTTAATTTTGCAATGAGCTCATGAGGCTGCTCCCCAGATATCCACTCTTCCACAATATTTCCATCCTTATCTTTTATGCTCATATGATTTCCTGGCAGCTCTTCACTGCCCGTGATAGCCTTTTTAGACAGGATCAGATGGGTTGGATTGTCAATCATGATAATAACGTCCTCATCACCGCCTATGCTGACTGCAAAAGGGATATCTTCTGCGTAGGCATATCCATCTGCCGGACTGATTTCGTGAACCCAGTACTTTTTTCCCGCCTCCAGCTGGCCTGTTAATTCCATTAACTGGATTCCTGTGATAAAGATCAAATCTTCTCCGGCCTTAAAACCATTTCCATCACGGATTGCCCTTGCCGGGGTCTTATCTTCATTTAAGATCTGAAGCGTGCTTCCCGGCAACTGACTGGCTGCTTCTGATGGCGTTCCAATAAGAAGGGAGCCTTTCTGTTTTTTTATCAAGACCTCCGTTTTTTTGTCCTTCATGACTACAGTGATCAGACCTGGTTCCTCCGGTACAGTAAATGTCACACTCTCGCTATAGCTATATCCAGACGGAGGCTCCACTTCTGAAAGTTCATAAGTTTTTCCTGCAATCAGTAATCCCGTTAAAACTATCGGTCCCCCATTAGCAGTGAACTTCTTAATTAATGTCCCAGTATCCTTTTCCCGGATAGAGAAGCGGCCACCTGTTAGAAGATCTCCTGTCTCTGCATCTACTTTTAAAATCTTTATTTCTGTTTTTTTATCCTGCATGATGATGGTTGACCGTATGCCGCTTTCCTCCGCCGTGAAGCGGATCTCTTTTTCAAAAGAGTATCCAGCTGGGGGCTGCTCTTCCAAGATGATATATTCTTTCCCTGGAGTAATCAGTTTTGCTGGAATAAGTACCTCCTTTCCTGTTTCTTTCGTAAATTCATAAATGATTTTTCCTGTTTCTGCATCAATCAGGCTGTAACGGCCTCCTTTAAGCTCCTCTCCAGTTTGCGCATCCACTTTTGTGAAATATAAGTGTACCGGCCGATCTTCCATATCCACATGATCAACCATTCCTGAAGCATTTAGCTGAAAGCGATAAACTCCGCTTATCAGGCTGCTTCCGTCACTATACGTTGTGGTTTCTATGAGGCGGTAATTACCTCCTGCTGTCAAGATCTCCCGGATCGTTTCATTGTTCCGGTTGTTTTCGAATGCTGCGCTCTGTATGGCCTTTGAAACCTCTCCCGTTATCATTCCTACTTCTATCTGCCCGGTAGAGCGGGGTACGCTGTCATAACCGTCTTTTGGCTTCTGTGTAATCTCATATTTGGTTCCATAGGGCAATCCTGCAAAGGTGAAGTACCCGTCACCGGTTATTGTGATGTTTGCTTCTCCTTTGATCCGTCCCTCCGATGTACCACCGTATGCCTGATATCCAGTTAAGGCCTTTCCAGCAGAGTCCATAAGTCTTATATGGAAAGTAAATTCATCCGTCTGATCCTTTCCGGTTCCAGTCAGCTTATTTATGATGGTAATGGAACCTTCCGGGACAATGGGATTTGTGAGAGTAGTACGCCTCGTAACTGCCTCCGCCTGTGTTTCAAAATACACATTTGCCTGCATTCCCGTCTCACCGCTGACCACTGCCACCACGTCCACCGTACCACTTTCATGGGCTGCGATATCCATGAGATTCCAGGTAATAATTCCGTTTTGTTCTACTCCATTATTGGTGGATCTTAAATAATCAAGTCCAGCTTTTAGGACCGCATTGATACGGATATTAACTGGATGATTGTAAGGATTGGTATAGGTAACCGTATATTTTATGACACTTCCGGTTTTTACTGCACTGTGATCCGCTCCCATGCTGCTTGTTACTTGTGCTATAGGGATTTCCCTTGTTACTGGGTTTTTGATCGTATAATCATGATTGTCCTCATTAACGGTCCAGCTTGCAAGGACGTTACCGTTTCCATCTGCCAGCTCCTGCCTTGTTTCCAGGTATGTCCTGGAAGGAATGGAATAAGATCCGTTTTCATCAAGATAGATCCGCTTCGTTTCCTTAAAGGACTTTTCTGTCCTGCCATCAGAATATCTGGTGTATTCGGTAATTTCATATAAATGGCCGTTTATGATACCATCTTCCGCCGTTATAACCTGGCCGCTGCCTGTCCCGATAAAGGACGGAAGCTCGGTTCCTGCGTCTAAGTCTTTTAATATGGTATATACTTTCACTGGAACTCTTGAAGTGACGGTTAGGGCTTCTATGGCATCATTGTCACAGGCCAGCTTTAAAATGCTAAAATCATTAGATACATTCCTGATTCCGGTTCCCGCTTTATTTAAGGTAAAGATCACCGGCTTTGAAAGGGCATATCCGGCTGGGGCTTTTAGCTCTTCCATGATGTAAACCCGGTTCGCTGACAGCTTCTTTGTCAGGATAAAACCATCCGGACCGGATACGAACGTCTGGGTGGCTTCTCCAGCCTTTTGATACTCTCCATCAATGACCACTGCCTCATACACAGCTATTTCTGCACCTTCCACAGCCATCCCATTATCAAAGTTTGTTTTTTTGAATTGGATTTTTGTTGGCTGGTCCTCAATTTCACAGGTATAAAGTACTTCTTTTCCGGCCTCCTTTCCGTCAAATTGGAACTTCTTCATTCCTTCTGAGATCTGGTAAAAATCCGGTGGAGAAATTTCTTCAATAGCATAAGTGAAAGGTATTATAGTTCCGTCTGTTTGCACTATGCCCACCGGAAGTTCGGCTATTTCTGCCTTTCCATCTGTTCCAGTTGTCATGTACCAGACAGCCCCGGTATCTTTATTAGATATCTTAAAACGGGCGTTTTCCAGTCCCTCTCCGGTATCGGAAGCCTTCTTTTTGATTTCCAGCTTCCCGGCGGTTGGGATATTTACGACCCGATAAACAGGAACTTTTTCTGTTCCTACGAGGATCTTTATTGGACTGATCTTCTGCATGTAGGCTGGAGGCGTAAGCTCTGCGATATAATAGGTTCCATAAGTGGTCTTATTGATCCGGTGAGGTTTTAAATCTCCCACGGTGAATCCCTCCAGGATGTCCCCATTAAATTTATCGTTTTCCGTATACCTTCCATCTGATCCGGAAATCCAGGTCTGTATTAAGTGGGCTTCATCTTCCACAAAGTTCCCGGCTTCATCAGCCCGGTAAAGGGCCAGTTCTGCGCCCTCTGCGGCATATTCTCTGGCTCCATCTTTTATCACTTTGAGAACGTTTATGTACTTTTCCTCATTTTCAAGGCTGAATCTCTGCACATTTCCAGTCTCTATAAGAACAATAGCCTTGGGATCGGCTGTTTCAAAGCCAGCCGGTGTCTTTTCTTCCACCAGGACGTAATTCCCTGCTTTCTTCCCTTCTTTTACTGCATTAAAGGGCAAATAATCAATCCGGTGCATGCCTTCTAAGGTGTCATAACTCTTTATCCCGTTTTCCACTTCGTAGTTGAATTGATATTCAAAGTTAAGAGGAAGCTTTCCATCTGGATCGAGGGAACCATTTTTTACATTCCGGTATATGGTGATTCGAATCGTCTTTCCGGCATCAGTGGTCCAAGTCTGGACGGTCTCCTCCCCTTTTTCGGTCTTAATGATTTCGCTCCGCTCGGCCGTCCGCTCCCCGTCTTTCGTGTACCAGATGAGGGAAGTGAGGTCCGCCCCTTTCTCCTGGTAAGCTGCTTCAAAGTCCGTGATAAAACTGGACTGATTTTCTGCCAGGCCAAGAAAGTCCTTTATGCGGTTCATAAAACCAGTACTTTTTTCTGTTTTATCTGTATACTCAGTCAAGTCATCGGTCGTCCATCCCGCCACTCTCTTTTCCTCGTCATATACTGGCTTCGCTCCATCCATCAGAATGATTCCGTCTTTATCTGTTTTCGCTTCATAAAGGGCCAGGCCAGCCGCATGGCTGTTAGGAAGCTGCACCTTTTTTCCGGTGCTGTCCTGAGCCTGCCCCGCTTTATCGGGTACGTAGTATTTATAGACCTCCAGCTTGGTATGATCATTCTTTAGATTTATAGTCTGCACTTCTCCGGCAGCTTTTATCGTAAGTTCCATGGAGCTTCGGACATACCCAGCAGCTGCATCTATCTCTTCCATAATATAGTCCCCTGCAGGAATTCCTTCAAAATATTTGGGAGTCCCGTCTGTGATCCAGTCGGCTATAATTTGCACTGGTTCATTATCAGCTGTATTTTCTACCGTCCATTCTGCCGCCTTACTCTCTGCTTTTGCAAAATAGTATCCTTTCGGATAGGTTTCGCCGTCCGTGGTATAAACCCGTTTAGCCTTGTAAAGTGCCAGATGCGCCCCTGAAACTTGACCATAACTGTAAGCTCCCTTCGGCTCCGTGACTGTAAGACCCTCCTGATAATCACTGAGTACATCAATTCGGTACTGGTCCGATGCATCGGTCTTTACAATCTCCACCTTGATCTTCTCATCCTCCAGCCCGGTCTTTTGGACTTCTCTGGTTTCTATAACGGTAACACCTTCCGGAAATACCTTGGTATAGCCTGATGGAGCTTTGACCTCTTCCATGATGTACGTTCCTGGGATCACCCGCTTTAGCATATCGGCCTGGCCTGCTGTCATATCTGCCTTAAATGGATCATTGGGGTACTTCTCTCCGGTAATCCAGGTATTCTCCATGATCCAGGCTTCTCCCTTGCGGTGATAAAGCTTCTTATCATCTGTGATGTCCTCTTCCTTCCCGATATCTTCCATGTCGGTCTTGTTATTGATCCTGTAAGCAGCATTGTTATAGGCAGGAAGAAGGTCATCGTATTTGTAGCGGGTGAAATCACCATCAATGTCATAGATAGGATCGCCCTTTTTATAGGTTTCAGCCGATCTCTGGTAATACTCCGGAAGGCCATGGCTATTCAGGACCGGATTCATGCTTTTTTCAAATAGATTTCCGTTATAAGTCCCTGTGATATATTCCTGATCCGTGTCGGCGTTAACGGCAGCAATTCTCCAAGTTTTGATTTTTTCCCTGGCTATGACCGCTCCGGTTTTCGGGGCCTGCCCCGCTTTATCAGGTATCCGGGATACCTTTACCGGCCATACCAGGACCTTTTGTCCTTCTTTGGCGTAGGCCATGCCGGTAGTTGGATTAACAAATGCATCCCGGTTACCATTGCTGTCAAGGTGATAAAGGATCGTTTCATGGCTTAAATTAAAGCACTTGTCTGTTGCAGAATATTTCACCTCAGTCAGATCACCTCCGGTCAGCTCGTAGACAGGCTGCCCGGCTTTCAGCACGTAAATGGATTCCCGGTTTTTCACTTGTACCTGGTTACCGTTTCGGTCATAGCCGTAAAGCTTCCCATTCGCCCCGGTTTCCGATACTTTCAGTTCTCCAAGGGAATAGAAAAGAATATCTGTATCCCCTCGCTCTATCGTCCGGTAAGTCCAGGCTCCTTCCCCTGGCTCTCCGTTTAAGCTCCCTTCCTCATCCTCCTCTCGAATAAATTCAATCGTTGTTCCAGCGTGTCCCTTTAATACCTGAATGGACTGAACATTGTTATTCCGGTCCCTTATTACCTCAACACCATCATATCCATAATCTCCACTATTCCCATTTTCCTTGATTTCTATGGCGTCATAAAGAGTCATCTGCGCCCCGGTCACGTAGCGGTTGTTATCGTCTGAGGTATCTAAGGACCTGGATATCAGGCCATACCCGGCAAATACACCATCTACATAGACCGGCTCTGCATCTTCGCCTGCGGCCTTTCTGGATTCTAAGTACTCAAGGGTACCTTTGTACCAGGCATAGCCTAAGTAAGTTCCGTTTTTATAGGCAAACTCCAGGTTTTCTGTCCCATACTTCTGTTTTAACTCCAGTTCAGTTCCTTCTAACCTGGTGTTTGTTTTATATGTGACCGTCTGTTCAGAGTCCTTGATTTTGGATATTTCCAGGCGTACTGGAGTGTTCCCTACGTAAATCCTGGCGATGTTTGTAATACCCTGTGGTCCTTCTCCTGTCTTATCTTCATAAATAGCCGCCGCTACCCGGTTGTCTCTGTTTCCGTCCAGGTAGTAGGTGGTCCGGTCGGAATAAATTTCTATGGCTACTGGCTCTGTCCTTACATATCCAGCTGGGGGTTTAATTTCACAAAGGACATAGGTCCCGGCTCCAAGAGGCTGTGGAGTAATTAAATATCCGGTATTCTGATCCTGATAGGAAGTTTCTCTTAGATCCTCTTCCTTGGCCTCAGCGTGCCCCGCTTCATCAGGCTGAAGGCCGTCCCTGGTGGTTGTAAAGGCTTCAAACTGTCCTGTCTTTCTTCCTTCCTGATCGATAAGTATCACCTGTTCTGATTCCTTACATATGGGTGTTCCTGCCGGAACAGTTCCCTTCCATGCATTCCTTTCCAGGGCAATATTCTTGGCTCCCATAGCTTCTAAAAATTCCTTTGATCCTTCGATCCGGGTATCCGATCCGTAAAACTTCACCAGGCCGTCCGTATTCTCTCCGTCCTCCCTGGACGCTGCATAAAGAGCAAACAAAGCTCCGTCATGGAGGAGATTTTCCCCTGTCTCTGAATCCAGCTTTTCGATCCTCAGCTTTGTTTTATAAAAACTGTTTCGAAATTTCGTATACCCAAAGCCTTTGTATGAACTCTCTCCATTTGGAGAAAGGGCGCTGTCTGCTACCTCTGTTACTGCATTGTAAGGGGCCACGACCGTCCACGGAACAAGCATAGGGGCATATTTTCCATCGTAAGCAAACTGCACGCCCTGCATGGTCGTTACATTATCTTTGTACTGGATTCCAGTGCCATTGTTCTTTGTAATGGTTCCCCCTGGAAATGGAACATCATTTACGATACCTTTGTTCTCCGTCACGGAGCTGTAACGGTAGTATCTTGATACGGCATCTCTGCCACTTAAGCCTTCTGACAGGTAATATGGGACATTTCCACTCGTCCTATCATCCTGTTCATTATAGTAGTTCTTATATGGCTTGAATCTGTTCTGGCTCAGTGCAAAATAGTCACCTGATCCCGTCCCCGCCACGCCGTTTCTGATGTTGTCAATGTCCATGCCGTACTTATAAACTTCAAAGTCACCATCCGCATTCCTGCCCTTGATTACGTTTACACTCTCCTCATTGAAACGGATCTTGTACTTCCTCTCCATCTCAGGCTGTGTTATGCCGGCAGAATAATTGTAATAATCATTAGTCACTTCCGGCGCAGCCTGGGAGCCATCATAATCCGCATATACAGACGGGAGATAGACTTCTCTTGGCTTGTCAATCTGGTAATGCTTGTTCTTTAAATCCCCCAGATCACTGAATTTCGGCTGCTGTTCTGCCACTACATAAGTTCCGTATGGCAGATATTTTGATGTGGCAAAGTAGTAACCATCGCTGTTTCCAGCAATATCACCAAATAGGGTATCCGCTGAAAGTGTTGTAAGATCTTTATCTGATCCGCCATTCTTTGCACTGTCCCATTCAATGGAATAAATCCGGTCAAGATCATATGCGAAGAAGGGGGTTAAATAGTTTTCTGCCTTTCGGATGGCTTCTGAAAGAGCTTTGTCGTAAACTTCATCGGAATAAGCATTACCACCTGTGGCACTTACCGTTTCCTCAGACGGATTATTCTTCACCAGCTTTGCAACTTCGTCATCCAAATACCAGGTAATGGCAAACTGGCGGACGTTATCAGAACGTAGGGCATTTTCCGTAGCTATATCCGATGTGTTGCTATGATTCTTAATTTCTGAATTGTTGTGGACCGCTGGATGCTGCTTTTCTGCCCCGCTTATTCCAAACAGGAGCTTCTTTATTAAGGCAAAGGGCTTAAAAGAGGTGCTTCCATTATTTGTACGATCCCACTTATCATCATTAGCCACATTTATGGCATCGAAGAACTTGTCATAATTGTAAGCAGAAACGATTCTTGCTCCAGCGCTGCTTTCCGCCTTTGCTGATATGGTTTCCAGCAGGTCAGTATAGCCGTTATTCTGGTTTCCGTTAATAAAACCATTGGTATAGCTGTACAAGGTATTATTGCTTACGATTGCATCCTCTGAGTCTTTATATAATGGAGAGGTGACGTGCTGCACTTTTGTGAAAACCTTGTTTACCAGGGCCGGGAATTTCTCATTTCGATCAATTACATTGATTTCATTCCCCAGCCTGTCCTGCCAGATTACATTTCCATCGTTGTCACGGTAAAGTCGTTCCAGGTTTGATTTTAAGTACACCTTAAAGCGGAAGTTGTCCATCTTCCTGGCCACCGTGTCCCTTCCAAGACGCCCGCCAAAGGTTCTGGTAAACCAGTCATCATGGACTTCGGCATAGGAGTTGGTGTTGCCGTATGTTTTTTCATCAATGGTCTTCGTTACCTTAATCTGCTGTCCGATGATACGTTCCAACACAGGGGTTGGTGTTTCTCTTGTATTTCCGTCCTCAAGCAGATCGTGATATCCGTTGTAAATCAAATGCTGATTCTTAATGAAAGTCTTGTTTAAATCAAAATCTGCGGAAGTAAAGGCCCCTGCTCCGGCTCCGGAAACACGTATTACGTATTCTGCATTGGATATACTGGCCCCAGCCGTATACCCCCACACATTGTTTGAACCGATCTTACTTATATCTTCATTTGTTACAACGGTCTTTCCATTATTAAGTGAGATTGTAAAGTTACCTGATTTTATTCCGGTAAGGTCCATATCTTTTGAACCAACATGAATGGTATATTGCTTTGACACCTTATCATAATAGTAATAGGTGCTGCCCACCCGGTTCGCCACTTCTTCCGTAGAGTTAACTTGGGGGATTTTAGAAGAGTTAACATTCTCTTCATTTACAATGATCTCTTTGTAATTCGGCTCCCAGACTTTCCTGGTTACGGGAGCATGGCCAACGTAAGTGCCGCCATTTAAATACCAGTAATCGTATAAAGTTTCCCCTGCAGCATAGCGGAGGTACCTCTCGCTATCAGTCGGATACATGGTTTTATCCATTGGGATTCCATCATCACCCACTTCATAATCTGGTGTTACGTTAATTATGTATTTGCCTGCATTTCCTATTTCTGCGGCATTTAACTCATTCCCTGTATACTTTCTGATAATATATCTTCCGTAGGTTGTATTCAGTTTTATTAAGTAAGCTGCAACAATGTCACTACTGAAATTTGTCTGATACAGCAAGGTCCTCCCCGGATTCATGCCGACAACGACCGTTACAATGACTTTCCCGCCGCTATTTTCCACTTTTTGGAGGCCGCCATAGGTAAATACTTTTTCATTGATGTAATAATTTAAAATAGTTTCGATCACTGATTTATTAGTCGTGGCATTCTCAATTTCAAGGACCATTTCCGGCCTGCCATAGACAATGTTTCCATGCACTGTCCGTTTCTCATCATAGACCGGGACATCTGCCGTGGAATAGTTACCATCTTTCGGAGTTTCCATATGGAGAGAATTACGCATCATCTGCTCCAATTCAGCTTTCACATACTTTATGTTACTTTCTGAAATCGTGAAAGCACTGGTAAACCTTGCCGGGTCACTGGCCGTAGCAGTCCCTTCTGTAGGAAGTTTATCTGCTTCGGTTCCAAGAGCTTCGTAAGGAACCTTGATGCTTGCAGTAACCCCTGATTTCTCAATCATGTTTCCATTGATATCACGTTTATAAACGGAGTCTGATTCTGCTGTCAGATAAAATGGTGCTTCCTTTGCATCTATCCAGTTTCCTCCATCCACTTGCTGGATCACTACCGGATCCAATGTGACGTTGTTTAGATAAAGATCTGCTCCCTCCGGAATCCCATCAAGGACTACATTATAACCATTTGTGGCATCCTTTGATTTTGTCTCGAGAAGAAGTAGATTTTCTTTATTTCCATAAGTAGCATTTTCTTCGGGGAAGGTAACTGCATGATATAGCTGCTTTGTTATCCAGGCAGATCCTACCGGAGCTGTATTTGAATCAGGGGTATCGCCATAAGGCCCAAGGGTACCTTTCTCTGCATTCGTGACCTCCATATCTTTTCCGGTAATCGAAAGCTCATATCCTTCAGAACGTGAAAGCTCTTTTATATAGTAATTACCAAGTAGCAAAGGTCTTCCGATCCAGCTGTCCCCATTCATGCTCCTATTATCTTTGTAGATACGGCCCTTTTCTTCCTGTGGCTGTGCCTTGTCATAACCGTTTTTGATATATAGGTTTTCCGGATATCCCTTTCCGGCATATTCAATCTTTCCTGCCTTGTAATTGTAGATACTATGAGGTCTTTCCGTTATCGTCAAGAAGGAACCTTCCCCATTTTTATCTGTGGCTGCGACTGCGACAAGGTCATTTGCATCAAATACCACTCCGATACCGGTTGTTACATTTCCACTGTCATCTCGTTGTGTGTCCGGTCCGTAAATAGCATCAGCCGCAAACAAACCGTATACTGCACCTTCTAAGGTTGCATCTCCCTGGGAATCTCCATAGGAATCATAGTTTACAGACTCCCCGGCCTTTAATTCCATATCTTTCTTATTGAAATGAACCTGTCCTGGTACACGATGATCGTATACTTTAAAGGTATGAGCCGCATGATTGCTCGGTCCTTTGTCTACTTCTGGTTGGCTGTCCTCTTCTCCTTCTTCAGACACCTTACTGGAAGCTCTATTGAGAGCACTTAAACCAAGCATTGTTGTCATGACTGGTTCTTCGTCAGTATCTTCTGCAAAAAGGCTGATTTGCCTTACACCCTTTTCTTCCACTGGGAGGGAGGCATCAGAATCTGTAGCCAGGTTATTATTTTTTCTTGCTAATGCAGAGCTTAAGGAATGGCTCAAAAAGTTTTTCCTGGCTTGCGATGGAGTAGCATCATCATCGAAATACTCATCCGGAAATTCTTCTTCCTCTTCCGCTTCAAACTCCTCATCATATAATTCTTCTTCATCCTTAGCAGTAAGTTTGACGATTATTTCCTTTTCCTCTGCAAAGGCAGTGGGAAGCCCTATAAACTTAAGTAATTTGTTAATGATTCTTTCTCCCAATGAGAGGTCATAGGTTTCTTTCAGGATTAAATCTCCGTTTTCCTCAGGAGTATCAGCATATGTAGAAGGACTTGCGACATTGGTATCATTGACATCATGTAAGAATTTGCTTTCATCTAACAGGTTGGAATCCTCTAATTCAGAAATTTCCTCGTCAGCAGCAAAACTCCGCATTGCTAATTCTGTAAAACCATCGATGTCACTCGAGCTGTCCTTTGCCATGTTGCGAACATATCCACTAACTCTGATATCTGCATTACTGGCACTTTTCCACTTATTAGGTCTTCCAGCTTCGGAAGCTGCCGTTGTGATAATTTCAATCGGAACATCATCCGGATGTCCCGGATCATGAATGATGTAGCCATCCCTTGGCTTTGTTTCTCTGAAAGTATAGTCATACTCAAGATTGATAAAGGTTTTATATGCATCATCTCTGGCATCTTTACAGCCTGATGCTTCAAATGCTTCTTCCTCAGACGGTTCCTCTTCACTACCGCATTCCCAGTGATGGAATGCTACACCACTAGCCGCCGCACGGGCTTCACATTCGTCTACTGCCGCTTGCCATTCCTCCATTAATCTTTCATACTCTTCTGCCGCTTCATCAGCCACGCTGCTTCCTTCTCCGTCTTCTTCTCCGCCATCCGATTCTTCTATTTCTGGCTCCGGGGGGATTGGATGTCCATTACAATAGGCGTGATTAAAATCGTAATAATGGGTATCCTTATGAGAAATTCGACCACTGGCATCTGTAACTAGGTCATCATCAAATACTAACCAATCCTGCCAGGTTGTTGGGTCTTCTCTCATGTTATCTTCGATGATTCCGCCCTCTGATTCATCATCACTTAACTGGTTATCGTCGAAATGTTCCAATACCTGCCATGAGGAACCCTGTAAAGGATTTCCAGTCTCATAATCCTTTTTTTCCAGATCAATTTTATAATTGGATTCAAAGGTCTCGTTATGCTGATAAACCTTTAAAGATATCTCTCCAACGTCCCCAGGTGTCGGAGTAGGTGCATTTGCACTGTATTTTGTAGTCAGGTAAAATCCACATGTTATTTCTTTTAATCTTCCTTTTGCACGATAAAGCTGCTGAGAACCTGGAACGTTACACTGGAAATACTCCATGCGACCTGTGACTTCTAATACTCTAAAAATAGCAGGATCGTAGTTAATCTTCATGACCGCTTCTGCTGGCTTCTGCCCAGCCGGGGTGTTAGGGAAGCTCCAGGAGAGATTCTGGCCTTCCGTGTTAATTACCAATCCTGGCGTTACAGCCGTAATGTCGCAATATTTCTTAAACGTTTCCCAATCGGAAAGCCCAGTTAATTCATAGAGCTTTGTAGTATCGATCTGACCGGGACCACTTCTTAAGTCATTGATATACATAGCCTTGCTTTCGGAATTATACTTACTGATCAATTCAAGGATATCTTTTGGGTTTTTACAACCTTCGGGGATATTTTCCAATGACATAAATCCATCATTGGCCATATTTTCTACCCAGTTTGAACCACCATTACTTTTTCCTTTAGACCACGCTACTTGTCTTGCTTCATCTTTGGTACAATCACCCAATCGATACAGAGTTATGTCTTTATCATAACTTCTAAAGGCACCAATGTAAGCCCAGAACATTCTTTTCTGCTCAATGGTTCCTTGATTATAATCAATATCCATATTAACCTTGGAATAGTCATAATTGCTACGGGCTGAAGCTCCTTGGTTCATGCACAAAAACCATTTATTTTCATCGTCACCAGGCGCTTTTCCCATCAAATAGGGATGTCCAGCCTGCCCGGAGCTGACAAAGACCAGACCAAACCCCCACGAATTAAACATACCGGGCGGCAAATAGGTGAATATAGGTGTTAACAATAAGACAGTTGCAAGGAGCCCAGCAATTTTCTGATTTAGTTTTGTTCCATTTTTCCAATATCTGATCATCTATTCTCCTTATATTTCATTTTTCTCAATTCTTTGATCAAATAAAAAAGCTACCGATTATAATTAACCGATAGCTTTTCCTTCTAAGTTTTTATTTGAAATATATAACTGGTGCATTTTCACCCCGGATAACACCATTTCTAACATCAGGGAACTTCCCTTCTACGCTTGAAGGAATCTCATATCCAGTTGCCTTACAATATTCTCCTAATGGCGTTAATTGTGGTTCACCTGCTAAGTAAAATGCTGGAGTATAAACTTCCGCCACAGTAAAATAATTATTTTTACTAGTTGGCTCATAAGACAACCATACACCATACACCAAAAACACCGGATAAGTATGACTTACAGAGCCAAGTTCTTCTATGGGTAATCCAACACATGTAGCTAGTAAGCGTGCTGACCAAGCATAGCCATTACAGTTAGCTTTTCCTTCCACCAAGCAACTGTAAGGATACTGGGTACCTTCCTGATCCAAGTAATCCGCCTTAGTAATTCGCTTTGCAATCTGCACCGCCTTTTCATAATCGGATGCGTTTCTCCAATCAAAGCTGTTTAAAAAGTTTCGTAGTTCTGTTGTCAGGCGTTCCAGTTTTTCCTGATCCGGATTTAATCCCGTAGTTTGATAATTCGTTAACTTCGCAATAGCAGCCAATTCTATTCCACCAAAATAGTTAAGAGAAAGTGGGTCTCTATTTTGGACCACAAGATCAAAGGCATACTTACTATGATTATTAGCCTCGTAGACAAAATTATCCGGATCACTCTTCCAAGCAGTCGTACCAGTAACTGGACTGGTAACAAACCATGGTTCCATATAGCCTTTTAAGGGGTATTGCGGATCATAATGGCCTATGTTTGCCATAGTTGGTTCACTGGTATTCTGTGTCTGCACAGCACCATTTATAACCCAGGCCCCGTCTGCATTAACCGAATAACCGTCAGGAGTGGTCGTGTTTGCAAGCATCTTCCCGTTTGTTTTAAAGAAGTAGGATTTTCCATCAATCCAATTCCAGCCTGTAGCATAAGAGCCATTGTCATTCTGGTATTTCCATACAGTACCTTCCTGCTTCCACTGTCCTGCAAAAGAAGTTGTTGCTGATCCAATTATTAAAATAACTGACATAACAGCCGTCAATAATTTCTTTTTCATACTTAATTCCTCCCTTAAAGCTTATTTAAAAATCTCCGGTTTTACAACTCTATAAATTTGTGTTATTCAAAATGTAAACTGAACTTATCTATTAATGTGTAGCTGAGATTTTATTGCTTCCTGTAACAACTGAGAAAAGTTTATATCATGCTCCATCGCAATAGCATTGAGCCATGCCGGAAGTGTTACTGTACGATTAACGGAACGGTTGATTCGTGCCATACGAATGGAAGGCATATAAACGTCAATCAAAACCACTCTTTCATTTTCATGTACTTCTATCTGCGAAAGCGGCGTAGGATCTGGTATATACTCCTCATCTTCCTCTAAACCATATAGGACGCAACCAAGTAATTCCCTGGCTGAAAGAAATGCATCATCATCATCATTTCCACTGGTAGCGCAATCCAAATCAGGAAAAACAACAGCAATTTCCTTTCCAGATTCATAAGTAAAAATAGCAGGATAAAAATAGCGTTCTGATTTTTTCATGATAAAAGGCCTCCTCTATTTATATTTTATCGTGAGAGAATAAGGGCTATTTGAATTTTAACCCTGACTGTCTTTCAATACTTTTCAGCGTTGGGAGCGGAATATCTTTGTCAGGATGTTTTACTGTTGTACGTCCCTTCTTAATCGGATGTTTGTATTGGTGATGACTTCCAGTTACTCCAACCTCATACCATCCATCAACTTCAAGCATTGCAATTACTTCCCGTGATGAATAACTCTTCATGTATTTTCCCTTCTGACATAATTATTGTAACACATATAATTATATGTGTCAATAAACGCATGTTTTTATATTTGTTACAACAAGAATCGGCTTTTATTAAAATCTTTTTTCATCTTTTTCTATCAGTTAAATATATTCAGTTGTCAAAGTACAAGATCACTATTTTATCCCCTAACTAAATGGTAAGTCTGGATCAGCCACTCCATCAGGAATATTTATAAAGCTGCCCCCTACTACATTAGAGGGCTCTGGCCTGGAATTATCAGAAGATGCATTCTTACTATCAGCAAATTCCTGTTCATCCACAATAATATCCGTTGTATATACTTTATTTCCGTCCTTATTTGTATAACTCCCAGTCTGGATTCTTCCGGAAATCAGTACTCTCATACCCTGACGAAAATATTTTTCAGCAAACTCTCCTGCTTTATCAAATGCAACGCAATTGATAAAATCAGCTGTCTGTTCATTGCCATCCTGATTCCTGCGGACTCTGCGGTCAATTGCGAGGGTATACCTTGCAACTGCCATAGCACGCTCTCCTTGGGAATATCTTACTTCTGGATCACGGGTTAGTCTCCCCATTAAAATTACACGATTCATATTTTCCTCCATTCCTCCCTGCCCCTATGGGCAGGGGATATGTATTTTTATTACGTCGTTTTACTGTACCCATTGGCCTTTCTCATTTACTGTATATCCATCTGGTGTAACTGTGCTGATTAAGAGTTTACCTCTTGTCCCATCGGAAGCTGAGTTAAAGAAATACCATGCTCCCTCTACAGCTTGCCCCGCTTCACCGGGTATGTACTGCCACCCGGTAAGCATTTGGCCCTGGGTTCCGTCCATTGCAGTTTTTAAGTAATAGGTATTTCCATCTGGATCTGTTTGCCAGCCCGTTACCATAAATCCATCCCTATCAAACCGGAACCAGGAGGCTTTTTCCTGCTCTCCGGTTGCGTATGGGTTACTGATATATGCCCATTCATCTGTATACGTCCGGTTTGACGCAAAGACCCATCTTCCATTTTCCACCTGTGTCCAGGTTCCCGTTACTGCTCCGGCCGGAGCTGCTGGCCCCTGTGTATTTCCTGCAGTCGTTACTCCCACGGAGCGGGCACCACTTCCGCCGCTTAAAGAACCTCCTCCTCCGCCGGAACTGCCGGAGGTCGTATTGTCAATTACCTTAAAATTAAGAGTAACAGCTACCGGGTCAGACCTCTTTCCATCACTTGTAGATGCATAAACCGTTACCTCTATGGTTCCGGTATATGGGGATTTTGTCATGGCCTCCTTTATCCAGTTAGCCGTAACCTCCTGTTTCTCATTAAAAACTACAGGTGTCGCGTTTCCTTCCTGATCCACAGTAAGGATGCTGGCATCAGAGGAACACCATAGAACATTCTTCATATCCTGAATTCCGGGATAAACAGAAGCATTGAATTTCTTGCTTTCAAATCCTTTCCATGATAGAACGGGGCTGCTTGATCTTTCCGTCTTTGTGAGTATCAGGTCATATTTCTCGTTCTCCCGGTCTGCCTCGATGCATTCTGCCTGGAAGGTTAATGTGACCTTACAGGAAGCAGCTTTCTGGCCATCTTTTGTTACGGCCGTGATCTCCACGTTCTTTTCTGCCCGATACGGCGCCTTTGAAAGTGCTTCTCTGATCCACGGCGCTCCGTCAATCGGTGCTACATTCCCTTCCTGATCCACCGTTACTGCTTCCGGATCGGAAGAGGTCCATAAAACGCTGCGATCATAGGGATTATGTTCTGTGGTATCCTCCACTTCCGGAAGAACGGCTGCTGACAGTTTTCTCGTTTCAAAGCCGATGTTTTGAACCGTTTCGGAATGGATATTCCCTGCCTTCTGATATCCAAGACTGTAAGAAAGCGCCGTCTTATCCAGAGTGATCCCTTCCGGAATGATCCTTGTCTGGTCATTGGTTACAAACTTTACGTTTACCTGGCACGTGGCTGAAACCTGATTTCCAAGCTTGTCCTTCCCGGTTACCGTAACTATCACATCCCGGTTTCCAGCCCCAGAGATCTTTGCATACTTATCACTCTCCCGGATTCCGTTATCCGTCGCCATGATATTTCTGATCCAAGCAGAATCCTTAAGGGCTGAAACTGATGCTTCCCGGTAAGCTTCTTGATCCTGAGATACTAAGACCACTGCCGGGTCCGAGCTTGACCAGGTCACTTCATCCCTGGAGAAAAAATCCGGTGTAAATGCAGCCGTTAATGACTGGGGAGCCGTTACTGACACTGTTTCCTGTGGATCAGCCCGTTCCCCGGTCAAGTTCCTTGTTACGGTATAAGTAATGGCCTGTTTATTAAGAGCTGCTCCCTCCGTTGCCACTAAGGTATTATCCAGGATCTGAAATGTAACATTGATCCGGCTGTTTGCCGTACAGGGCTTTCCCTCAAAGGAAGCGGATGGCCTGGACTGTGCTGTCAGGACCGCAACGCCGCCGTTCTGGTGCCCAGCTCCATAAATCGTATTAGGGATCTTAAACTGGTAATTCCCTTCCGCCTGGATTCTTTCCGCCTCTTCTGTGATGCTTATAAAAAAGGAAGAAAAAAGGTTTACGGTAAGGCTGGCTGATTTGGACGTATAGCCATCAGTTCCATCATCATCATTTTTCGCCAGGCTGATAAGCTGGGGATCGTCAATGCTCCATTTCACCCTGCCGTCCTTTACATCATTATTGGCATCAATGATGGCCTTGATATTTACTGGTTGAACTTCGGTTCCCTGCTCTAACACTCCGTTGATATAACGGGCAATGAGCTTCCCTTCCTTATTCCTGATCTCTGTGGTCTTTACCGGGCTTTTCCGGTTACCTGTCCTGGCCTGTACTACTGCAAAAGAATAATCCTCTGGTTCCACCTTGATGGACACGGCCACCTTCTTATAAACCGCTGATACAGATATATCCTCCTGCGGCATCGTAAAGGTATAGGCATGGCTGCTATCTGAATAGGTAGTACTCTTCTTTACTCCTTTACTGTTTGTATAAGTTGGAGTACCTTCCATCTGGAACTTTTCTGTATCCGTATTCTTTGGAGCTGTTGTTACGCTTACTGTTGTCCCGGCTGCAATGGCACCCCGATGTTCCTTATCAAGAGGTCTGGAGTACTGGGAGCTTCCCCTCACTACAAGTGTAGCGATATCATAAAAATTATGACCATTTGCCACCGTGTCGATTTGATTCACATTTAACAGATATCCTCTCACGGGACGGCCCAGAGAATTTGGGGCAAAATGATCCAGAGCGTAATCCCCATTTTCCTCATCCATGACGGTCAGAGTGCCACTTTCTAATTCTTCGTAAAAATACCGGTCTGATATGGTCCTTTTAGCACCGCCCTGCACCAGGGTATAATACAGATCCCCGGTATGCCAGTAGCCTACATGCGCAGCATAGGTAAAGTCGTTATCATCAATGATCTCTGATCCGCATACATTGGAGCTGATCTTGCTTTCAGAATCCGCAAACAGATAGGCCACATCTTCTATGTAATTAAAGTTTGTTGCAGCTCCCTGTCTGGTTCCGATAAAGGTCCCCTCTCTTGCTAAGGAGCCAAGCTGAGAGTTTCCGATGATCCCCTCAAACCGTGCCACTTTAAGTTTCCCGGCTGCATATCTTCCAGTGATCCCTCCGATAGCTGTTGAACGATAGCCGCCGATGGTTCCGCTTACATGCGTATTGTAGATATAGGCTGCATTCTGGTATCCGACGATCCCGCCGATATACCCTGTCCCCTGAATTCTGGCCGTGGTTCCGTCCCCTGTGGAAACATTGGAGTCCACGATATAGGAATCCGATGCAATCCCGGCGATACCTCCAACGTAAATCACATCTGTTCCACCGGTGGCATCAATCATCATCTTTTCACAGATAGCATTTTCAATGACGGTACCTCTGACCTCTCCTGCCATTCCCCCGGCAATGCCGTTAGAGCGGATATAGGCATTTTTCACGGTCACGTTCCGGATCTTGGAATTTTCAGCATATCCGGCCACAACTCCGGTCCGGTCTTTTCCCTTTATCTCGTTACCGTCCGGTATGATAGTCACGTCATGGATCTCCGCATCCGAGACTGCCCCGAACAGCCCTACATTGTTATAACTGGCGAAAGAATTAAGCTTCAAGTTCTTGATGGCATACCCGTTTCCGTCAAATTCACCGCTGAAGGGATAAGGGACCTCACCGGCATTTTCAGATGAATCCCTGTAAAAACCGATGGGTATCCAATCCACTCCCTGTAAATCAATGTTTCCTCCCAGGGCAAAATAGCATCCGGAATAGTCACCGGCATATTTCGTCTCCCCGGACTCCGGAACCATCATTCCCATGGCGGTCAGCTCCGAGAGGCCCATAAGCTGTTCCCTGTTCTTGATAAGGAAGGGTTTTTCTTTTGTACCTTCTCCCTGGTTCTCGCTCAAGAATTCAAAGCTGGTCTTTCCCTCCCAAGCATCCCAGATATCACCCAGGGAGCTGAACGCCGTGGTCGTTACCGCTATTTTTGCGGGAAGGATTATAGGTGCATCTTTTGGTTTTTCTTCCGCTGCAGAAGGAGTGGCTTCTCTTAAATCCTCGTCCATATTTCCATCTGTTTCTAAACCGGATTCCAGATCCACGCTGGTTTCTTTCTCTTTCTCTTCCTCCACATCCTCATTGTCTTCCGTATCCCGGTCCGCCTCAGAAGTAGTAGCTATCTGAATTGTTTTTTCTGCGATCCGTCCATTTTCCGCATATACTGCCCATGATGGCAATGAACTTATTGCCATGCCTGTACAAAGCAAGCAGACGATTCCTTTTATTCTTTTTTTCATATTCATTTTCCTTTCTCTATATTATTATCCCGTATACTTTTTTTCCTGGTATTTTCTCAGCCAATCCATCTGCTCTTTATCTTCCAGTTCCCTCTGCTCCGGATTCACTGCAAGAATACGGCCAAAAAAGATACCGGATAACGTCAATACAACAATTCCAAACAAAATAATAATGATTCCCATTGCCTCTCCTATCCCTGGGGAATTGCCATGGCTGGCCGGATTCCAAAGCTTGTCTCTTTTACACTTACCGGCTGGATATTTCCATCTACAAGGCTGACTGCATAGATTCCGTCACCATAAAGGAAATCATTTAGTCCACCATCCTGGGGGGTACGAAGATAATATCCTTTAGAATAAGCGGAAACCTGTGTTCCCGGATTGTTGATTTCACTTCCGTTAAACCGCCAGAGAACCTCCCGGTACTTAAGTGCTTCATCAACTGACAAAATGAATACTTTATCCTGCAAAAGCTGAAACATCTCTTTCATAGCCATCAGGCTGTTATCATTGAACTGTTCATAGCTTCCCTTCCTGGTAGCACCTATGTATGACCTGGTGATTCCGATATTGGTTTCGTGGACAAAATCAGCTTCCGCATGATTCAGAAGCCATTCCCGGATCTCTGAGTATTTATAATTGTTATTAGACCCAAAGCTCAGTTTATTTTCCGCTCCGTCAACAGCTTGCCCCATTTTTTTTAGTATGTCTGTCCGGATCACGCTGTCACACAGAAACAATGCCGTCTGCTGGCTGTTACCCATTGCATCCTCATAATCTTCATCAACGCAGCGGAACAGATAGATTTTGTTTCCAATGGTCCGGGCTTGTACATCTCCGATGCTGTAATGCATGGTTTTCGGTATTTGGCTGGCTGGCCTATAACATACTTCACAGATTCCGTCATGATCGGAATCCGCATGGCCGGTCGCTGGCAGTATCACGGTTTCTTCTTTTCCGCATTTCCGGCATCGGACCGTTTCATGACCGTTTTCTGTACATGTGGTATTGACCTTATCTGTAACCTGATAATCATGGCTGCAGGTGCTTTCATCATAGGTTTTTTCAAACCCAACCCTCACAATCCTATATTTATCATCAGCTATGTTGAATTCATCCATGACCAGCTCAGATAGATTCTTAATGTTTTGGAATATCTGACTTATGATCACGGTACTTGGCACATGCCCCTTTGCAATGAGATAGATTTCCTTCCGTTCCGTACCATCAGCCATTGACACCAGATTAAGAAGCCTTTCATTGCTTTCCTCTATGCTCTTAGTAATAAGCTGCTGCTCTGATGGCTCCTGACTGCTAAGCATAATATCTGCATCCTTAGCAATTCCAAGCCATTTTTCCCGCTTGGCCTTGCCCTCCTGATCCGGGTCCTCCTCTTCTTGGAGGTAATCTCCTTTCTCATACTCAATATAGTATTTCTGGGTCCCATTGCCGTTTACAATGACACTCCACGGACTTGGAACAAGGGAATGATAATAATACCGATCTGCTCCTAAAATGATTTCCGGAAAATCAACAACAAGGAGTCTATCCTCTTCAGTCTGACCCTGCTGGACTTTCAATATCTCGTTGCTATGATTTCCCTTTTCAATAAAATAGAGATTCCAGTCAACTCTTCGGGCTTCTAAAGGGGAGGCCGCGCTTTCTTTCTCGTAATAGACATTTAGGAGCATATGATCGCTGGTCAGTATAAAACTTTCCTTCTGACCCTCGCATGGCTTATAACCATCGATAAATAGCTGCAGGATAACGATCAGCTCTCCTTCCGTACCCGCACCAGTCACAACCTGTAATATGGTCTTATCCTTAACATCCATATACCGTACTGTGTAGCTATACTGCTTTCTTCCTTCCTCTGGTTCATTGGTTCCCCCAGGTGGAGCCTCCGTCGCCGGAATCCCTGTAACAGTTTCTGATTCTCCCACACCCGGTATCGAATCTTTGGGGCAATTGTCTGGCTTAGTGTTCTTATCTGGTTTTGTACTGCTTCCCCGGCCCCCTGATCCACCACCACCAGAGCCTCTGCCGGAAAGCTTACTTTCCGAAACTGCCTCTTTTGCAATGACTGTCTGTATCCCTTTTCCAGGTACATACTGTACTGTACCGTCTTCATCAGTCCAGGCTCCAGCGGCATCTACAGGATACCCATCCGGCGTTTTTTCATTTATGTACAGAGCTCCTTTAGGATGATTATTTTCAGATAGGTCGGACAGGTAATAACAACGTCCATCAATCCATTGCCAGCCGGTCAGCATTTTTCCCTTCGTCCCGTCAGAGACAGGGTTTAAAAAATACCATTTTCCGTCAATCAGTCTCCAGCCAGTAACCATATAGCCGGTATCATCAAAGTAATGCCAAGCCCCGTCAATCAGCCTCCAACCAGTAACCATATAGCCAGTATCATCAAAGTAATACCAAGCCCCGTCAATCAGTCTCCAGCCGGTAACCATATAACCAGTATCATCAAAGTAATACCAAACCCCGTCAATCAGCCTCCAGGCATTCTTTTCATAAATCTGATTATCCTCATAGATCCAATGGTTATCCTTCCGTATCCAAGCACCATAGCTTGGAATTGGAACAGACACTACCGCTAGGGCAGCACTTAATAAAACAAAATATTTTCTCTTATTCATTGAAAAATTTCATCACTCCTTACTATTTGATTTTTCTCCTTCCAAGCAGACTTTTTAGATGATCTCTTATATTCATTTAAAAACTTTCAAGCACTGCAATTTTCCGTATTAAAATAGTTAGGTATACAGAAATGCACTCAGTCTGTTTGCTCAAGAAGGGATATATGGTTCCTGCAGGGGTTAATCCTTCAGGTTGTTCCCAGTAAAAAGTAGACCTATAGAGATAAGTTCTATGGCCATTTTGTATTAAATTAATTAATAAAATTATGGAATGTAATGGAGAAGTAAATATAATCCAAAAGAAGTAACACCTGAATTGCCAGAATAACAGATAGTCATATCACATAAAATTTCATGTTTTTTGCAGAGACAAGGCTTCAATATTTTTATATCCAGAAAACATTGGTTACGAAAATATTCCAAATACCGGGGTCAATTAATTGCATACCAAAGCCGCCAACCTATTAGTAACTTAATCTCTAATAAATAAGTAAATTTGCTCTATTCAATATGCAAAAATGGAATGCATAAACTTAAAAATACGCTAACAATGGAATAAAGTGAAATCAAAATATACAGATATGAATAAGAACTCAGAAAAGATAAAAGGTAAAATATACCACCGCAGAAACAATGAAATACACTGAATAAGTCCCTCACCGTCTATATGAAAACAAACCGAAGCAAATAAAACTTACAAAATATAATATTTAAAATGGGATTAAACGAAATGAGATCATAGAAAATGAATTTAGATATGAAAAATGTTGTCTGCCTACTATGACAGTATACAACAAACCGTTCAGAAAATCAACATGCTCATGCAGAATATATGAAAGCTGTCATCTACATCAAAATACACCCTTTTCATAGAGTCCCATCTATTTCAAAGATATTGTTATATAAAAGAAGAGCTTGCTCCGTAGTCTCATTATGAAACTCCGGAGCAAGTCTTATCAATCCCCATTCTACACAAAAATCTCCTTATGGGCTATCTTTTTGATTCTTAGTTTCAGAATCCCTTAATTAGTTCTCCATTCTTAGGTTCAAAGCGTCCGGTGAAGAAGCGCAGAACTTCTGGCTCATATACCCATTTAAGACCGCTGATGTCATGCCTCACCTGATACAACTGGATTATTGCGTCTGCAACATAGTCCAGATGTGCATATGTATAAACCCTTCTCGGAATGGTCAGGCGGATTGTCTCCAGCTTCGGCACATGGTTCTCTCCTGTCTTATTGTCTCTTCCTGCGGAGATAATGCCCCGCTCCATGGTTCTAACGCCGGAGTACTCATAAACAGCTGCTGCCAGAGCCTGTGCCGGGAAGTCCGTTTTCTGATCCAAATGGTCTAAGAATGCACGGGCATCTACGAAGATTGCATGACCACCGCTCGGCTTAACCATAGGAACTCCTGCTGCGTCCAGCTTCTCGCCAAGGTAACGGATCTGATTTACGCGGTGACTGATGTAGTTGTATTCCATTGACTCTCTAAGACCAATTGCCATAGCTTCCATATCTCTTCCTGCCATTCCACCGTAGGTAGGCATACCTTCATACTGTACGACCATTCCAGTTGCACGGATATATAAATCTTTGTCATTCATGCATAGGAATCCACCGATATTGGTCAGACAGTCTTTCTTTCCGGACATGGTGCAGCCATCGCCGTAGGAGAACAATTCGTGAACAATCTCCTTGATGGTCTTATCCTCATATCCTTTTTCTCTTGTCTTGATGAAATATGCGTTCTCCACGCATCTGGTGGCATCAAACATTACCTTAATGCCATACTTATGGGCCATCTCGGATACAGCCTTTATGTTAGCCATGGAAACGGGCTGCCCGCCTGCTAAGTTTACAGTAACTGCAAGGCAGATATATGGGATCCTGTCTGCGCCGACTTCATCAATGAGAGCCTGGAACTTATTTAAGTCTACATTGCCCTTGAAGTCCAGGATTGCATTTGGATCATGGGCTTCGTCAATAACCACGTCGCGGAAGGTAGCTCCATTGTGTTCCTGATGGAAGCGGGTTGTGGTGAAGTACATATTTCCTGGCACATAGTCTCCTGGCTTAATGGTAAGAGAAGACAGGATGTTCTCTGCGCCGCGTCCCTGATGAGTAGGAACTACATATTTGAATCCAAACAGTTCCTGCACAGTCTCTTCCAGATGGTAAAAGTTCCTGGATCCGCCGTAGGCTTCATCACCCAACATCAGTCCTGCCCACTGCCTGTCGCTCATTGCATTTGTTCCTGAATCTGTCAGAAGGTCAATAAAGCATTCCTCTGATTTTAGCAGGAAAGTATTGTATCCTGCTGTCTTGATAGCTTCTTTTCGCTCTTCTTTGTTAAGGTTGCCCATAGGCTCCACCATCTTAATTTTAAAAGGCTCTGGTGCAAATTTCATCATATCCATTATTATTCCTCCTTTAAAATAATTTTATTTTTCTCTTTAATTGAAAAATTCTTTTCATAATCTTTAAGCGATGCAATGGCCTGGCCTGACAACGGAATGATTGCCAGCATATTGAAAATGGTCATCAGCCCTACTCCGAGATCTCCTAAATCCCACACAAAGCTGTATGCAGCGATTCCGCCGATAAATAGCATCACCAGTGCAAAAATCTTGTATCCTGTCTGCGCAGCCCATGTATCCTTGAAGATATAAGC
>POVV01000426.1_pt1 | contig 27968 bp, 25 predicted proteins | sample 1560271 | NCBI WGS metagenome assembly POVV01 (sample SAMN08337232, study PRJNA429181) | Bioreactor metagenome, whole genome shotgun sequencing project. | biome: cows' rumen and soil; feature: anaerobic; isolation source: anaerobic chemostat enrichment culture, galacturonate as sole carbon... | reverse complement strand
AGGAAATCTGAATATCATACTGGCCGACAAGGCCATCAAGCACAGCTCCATAGGCTTCTCTGTAATAGGAATAGTGGGTCATTTTTGCAGTAAGTTCTTCCATGGTTTTACCGGAAAGAAGCTGCTCGGCCAGCCCGTCTAAATCTTTGGTGGAATATCTGGAAAAATCCCCCCCGTACTTGGCACCAAGATAAGCAAGTAAATCCACCCAGTTTAAATGAGGCTCAGACTGGCAGGTGTTGACATCATATCGGAAAGCCTCCTGCATGGCCCTTGCGGTCACATCAAAATCCACCCATTTTATAAATTTTTTTGCTTCCGAGGGACTGGCGTTACTGTCCTGATTGACTACCGGAAATGAAAGCTTTCCGCCTGGGGATATGAAAAACAAGGAGACCAGAAGAAATGTGAGAATAATGACTTCTATGTAAATGATGATATGGTGTCTGGATACATTGGAAAGTCTGATATCTTTATTAAATAGGTTCATAAGCGTTCTCCTTGTCATTCCATGGCATGATTTACTTAAATAAAGGCAAGCCAGGCCCGAACTGAAAAAAGCAGATCAGCCGTTCGATGAGCCGCCAGGTGAATCGAACTACTTACATATGAAAAAGGAAAGCAGATTACTAAGGCTTTCCTTTATAAGATATGCTGTGATATTAAAAAATATGAAGGGAAACAGGTGGGGAGAGTCCATATTGGAAAAAAGAAATGTTCGTGGTATAATTTCTGTTAAGAATAAAAATGATGCGGAACATGAGAAATAAACCGCAGCAGAAAGTGAGGATAGAATGAATAATTTTGAGTATTGTGTACCTACAAGGGTGATATTCGGCCGTGATACCCACAAAAAGGCAGGAGCCATTATTTCTGAATATGGATTTCATAAAATCATGATTCATTATGGTGGAGGCAGCGTAAGAAAAAGCGGCCTGCTTGGGCTGGTGGAAGAATCCTTAAGAGAGCATGGAATCGAATATGTTCTTTTTGGCGGAGTGCAGCCTAATCCGGTTTTATCCCTGGCAGAAGAAGGCATGGAGCTATGCAGAAGAGAACAAGTGGAGTTCATTCTGGCAGTGGGTGGCGGAAGTGTTATTGATTCGGCCAAGTGCATTGCCGACGGAGCACTTAATCCGGAAATTGATCCCTGGAAATTCTTTTTAAAGGAAGAGGTTCCGGCAAAAGCACTCCCCCACGGAAACATTCTGACCCTGTCTGCTTCAGGGAGTGAGACAAGCTTATCCTGCGTTATCACAAATGAAGAGGGGGGATTAAAGCGAGGGTTTAACAGCCTGACCCATCGTCCTCTGTTTGCTGTCTGCAATCCGGAGCTGACGTTTACTGTCAACAAATTCCAGACCGGATGCGGAACCGTAGATATCATGATGCACACGCTGGAGCGGTATCTGGGAGGGACGACAAAGGATACGCCTTTGACGGACCGGATCGCGGAAGGGCTTTTAACCTCTGTTATGGAAGCGGGAGCTGTGGCAGATAAAAATCCAGAGGATTATGAGGCACGTGCAACTCTTATGTGGGCAGGAAGCCTCTCCCATAATGAGCTTACCGGTCTGGGAAGAGAATATATGATGCAGGTTCACCAATTGGAGCACGAGCTGTCTGGGCTGTACCCGGCCATTGCTCATGGCGCCGGTTTGTCTGCCCTGTTTTGTTCCTGGTCCAGGTACGTATGCGAAGTTGATCCTATGAGGTTTGCGCAGCTGGCTGTCCGGGTATTGAATGAGGAAATGAACTTTGAAGAGCCTTTAAAAACAGCTCTTAATGGAATCAACAGACTGGAAGGATTTTTTAAGAGCCTTGGAATGCCTGTCAGCCTAAGAGAGCTGAATGCGGGAATAAAGGAAAAGGATTTAGAAATTCTGGCGGATAAATGCTCCTTTTACGGAACCAGAACCCTGCCCGGAATCCGGTCACTGGGAAAACCAGAGATGATTGATGTATACCGGCTGGCTTATTAAAGCTTTTGATTAACAGCCGCCCGTGGCAGCGGTTATCAGGATGAGGACAAACTTTAAATCTATGGCAGCATAAAAGCGGCCTGCATTGATCCGTTCAAATCATGATCAGGCAGGCCGCTTCCAATGAAAGAAAACCGGGGCAGGATATATCCAATCTCCGATCTTGGTTTTCGCGTTCATGAAATCACCTTATTTTCACTAACCTTTATAGCATCCCATTTTGCATATACTAGTTACAACCGCCCTTAACTCCTCCTTTTCCCCCTCTTTGCAAAAGGGTTTGAAAATGCATACCATGGTTATGGCATTCTGGGGAGGACGTGTCATAATGAAGGAATTGCAGATAAAGCGGAAGTTGATTCCCCTGGCCTCTTGAATGGATACCAGGTAGGGCTTATAGGTTGCGCCCCGTAATTCCCTTGTAGCCTCATAGAAGATCGCCAGGTCTTTGCAGTTTACATCGCGGTATGGGGTAAAAATGCATGGGCTGCACATATAAGAAACTCCTTTGCTTTTTCTATTGTTATATCATATGCGGAACTTGACCTTAAGGTACGGAAAAATCCAGCGCTGTAATTTTAACCATACCTTTGCTATAATGAAATAAATGAGAGTTTATGGAGGGCGAAATGAGACAGGAAGTATTATTAGGTAATGTAATGATTGATTGTAATGATGAAAGAAAGTTACAGAAATTTTATGGTGAACTGCTAAACTGGGAAATGTGTGAGTTATTTGGCCGGCCAGCTGTCCGCAGCTCCACTGGAATTGTATTTTTATTCATGGAAGAACCAGGGTATATCCCGCCAATATGGCCGGAAGAAAATGAAAAGCAGCAAAAGCAAATGCATTTTGATTTCCAGGTTGATGATGTTTTTGAAATGGCAGAAGCAGCAAAAGAATTAGGGGCCGTTATGGCGGAGGATCAATACGGTGGTGATGACTTTATCACAATGTTTGACCCGTCAGGGCATCCGTTCTGCTTGTGCAGGAAATAAGAAAAGCAGAAAAAAGGTTCAACCGTGAGGGCAGCTGAACCTTTTCGTAATATTATTTGCAGAACTGAGAAATTAAATCTAATAAATCGCTTAAGTTACATGAGCTGAAATCAAAGAACATGATATGTAGCCTCCTTATTATTTTTTGTTTTTGAACAACTTAATTGTAACACTTATGTAATAGAATTGTAACATATAAAAGATGGAATTTAAGGAAGGAATTGGCCAAATTATATAAAACAGACCAAGACATCTATATTTAGTTATGTGAAAGCATGCACCAATAGCAGAAAAATGCAGAAACGGATTGCAAAAGAAGAAGCCCTGTTTTATAAAGAAATACTGAAAAAAGAAATCACCCAAGACCGCTTGGGCCATGGAAAAAAGCCATTGAAAGATAAGAAGGCTGATTCTAATCCGCCGCCTTCTTCTGGCGGAAGGAATCAGGAAGAGGTACCAACCATCAAGAGTAGTACGACAGATCCGGAAAGCGGATAGTTTCGTAAGGGAGAACATAAACATGTATTCGCTTATGCCATTGAAACAAATTGAATATTTGCTAAAATACAAAGAAATTTATATTTAAAAAGGAAATCGGTGCCTGGACTTGCGTCCTGAGCACCGATTTATCTACAGTCTGAAGCCTGTTATTTTTTTACAGGCTTAATTTGTAATATAAAGCTACATCCACAGCAGAGGCTGCCGTATGGCCGCATTCCGCCTGGCTTCTTCATCCTCCGATTCAAAGGGCAGACTTTCATACAACCGTATCAGTTCAGGGATTCCCAGACGGCATCCCGCAAACAGCATGAAAGAGGTTCTCGCCGGAAACGCATCAAAATGGGCGATATCCTGAGAATAGGGCCATCTGCTTTTATCAATTACATAGGGAAAGAGAAAATCAATCGCTTTCCGGATGCTCCTTCCTTCCGAATCCTCATAATTCCATAAAACGTCTCCAGGTTTGGAGAGCACATGGCAGATTGTGACTAGGTTGTCCACGATAAAGATGGAATAATTATAGGGCTTCGTCCGGGCCAGCTCCCGGGGGAAAGAACCGTCCGTATTCATCTGCTTTAAAAGCACATTCTTAAAATGTTCCCGGCAGAATCCTGCTATCACCTCATTATCCGTAAACAGAGAGAAAACGGCGGCTTGCATGAAAAAGCAGACGCTGTGGTTATTGTCTGTATTCATTTCTTCAATTCCGTTCTCATCCGTAAGCATCCAGCCTAAATATCGGGAAAACCATTTCTTAAGTCCCTGATAGATAAAATCCGTCATGGCCGGACTGCCGCACAGGGCTTGAATTACAAAGGGAATATCCGCTAAATGGATCGTATCGATGATGCCGATGCCCCGCCCGGTGCAGATTCCGGGAATTGCCTGGGCATGGGAAAGATGGGGATTCATATTCGTGGCCTCATCCAGAAAAAATTCTTTGAGAATCAGGACACAGCGCTGGGCAAACCGTTCTTCCCTTGTCATCACATAGGCATATGCAAGATTGACTGCGCAAGTGCGCATCCGGCGGAGAATCATGCGGTGTTTATTGAAATTGTCCGGATTGCTCTCCCCATCCCGTCGGATATAAGGGAGCCCGTCGGCGGAATCAGGATCGGGCCACCAGTAATCGCCGTTTGAACAGTAATCGTGTATGGTGCCGGGACTTCTGTGACAGACCGCATCGGTGATGTGGGGGATAGGGGCAGTTAAGGCAAATTCTGCTTTCTGAAGAATCCGGTCTTTGCTGCTGTCATCCAAGCCAGGAGGAATGGAATAGGACTTTGGATAAGTGATCATGATGTGTACCTCATTTCTGTTTTTAATTTCCGGTTTTGTGTTCCTGTCATGCTTTCAGTTTACGCCAGTAAGGGAAAAAAACCAATGGATAAAATTCAGAAACAATAGGCAATTTGAGAAATTGCCAATGTTTAAAAAAAAAGCTTATATACGGAACAGGATTCTTTCGATAAGATATAGACGGGGAAAGGGGGAGGTACGCTTATGAAAAGCAGATCTAAGGTATATTTATGGATGTTCTTATCCCATGTGGGAATTCTTTCGGTTCCCATCCTTTTGGGAATTGTGATTTACGGCTATACGTCTGCGTCAGTGCGCCGGCAGGCGGAGAAGCTGAATACAAGCCTCTTAATGATGGTACAGAGAGATTTAGATAAGGAGATTGACAATATTCAGAAGATTTCTGCGAGAATGGCATTGGATAACAATGTACAGATGGCCAGCAGGGTGAAAAAGGATTTCGGCAGTGAGGATCAGCTGACTCTTTACCACCTGTTTAATGATTTACAGGCCATTGCCATGTCGGAAGAGTTTATTGAAGATATTTTTGTCTATTTCAATAACACCCAGAAGGTTTCCTGCATTCACGGCAACATGTCCTCGGCTATGTACTATGACCTTTATTATAAAAGTGAAGACTTTTCATTTGAAAAATTCAAGGATTACATGAGCGGGTTTCATTATAACGATGTGCTGTCCAACCATAAAAAATCAGGCAGCGATGTTCTGGTTTTCACTATGACAATCTTATATTCTGACATCGGTGAAAAATCGGCCACCATCGGAATTGCCGTAGATTATGAGAGCATAAGACAGAGGCTGGTATCAATGAAATGGGCGGAAGGCATGAATGTTCTGGTAATGGATGAGAACAACATGAGAATCTGCACCGATCAGGGTAACGCGGAAAGCCAGAGGCTGACATATGACAGCCTGACTGCCGGAAACCATGTGATGAGAGACGGAGAGGGAAAACCATACATTGTCTCCGCTTTTGAGTCCAATAAGGCTGCCTGGAAATATGCGGCCATCACTCCAATGGCCCTGATTGACGGAGAAGCCAAAGAAATCCAGAGAATTGCGGTGCTGGGACTGTTTCTCTGTGTCATCACAGGGTTTGCCATTTCCGGATATTTAACAAGGAAGAATTATAATCCGGTAAAAATGCTTTTGGAGACCATGAAAAACCATGGAGGCCGGGAAATAGAAACAAATGAGAATGAGTATCAGTGGCTGAACAGCCAGATCAATCTGTTTTTCCAGGAACAGGTGAACACGGAGCGTCTCTTATTCTTCAACAGGAAGAGCCTGAAGAATTATTATCTGATCCAGCTGCTTCAGGACTATTATGACGGCAGGCCCATGGAACCCTATGGAATTGAACTGAAATTGGATTATAATGTGGTAATCTTGTTTGAATCCGATGCAAAGAAGGAAGATATTGAGGAAAATGCCTTGCAGAAATTCGTAATCACCAATGTGTTTAAAGAGATGTGCTTAAAATACTTCTACGTGGAAATGGTGGAAATCGGCGAACGGGTGGCGGCTGTTGTCAATCTTCCCACAGGAGAGAGTCAGTATATTCAGGTTCTGAAAGAGCTGGCTGAAAACCTTCAGCAGCTGACAGAGGATTCCTTTGGATTTGTCAGCAAAGTCTTTATCGGCTCCATTTGCAGAGGACTGGATGGAATCCATCTGTCATACCAGCAGGCTTATGATATGGAGGAGTATTTAAACCTGCTGGATACCAGCTTTGTCATTTACGATGAAGTGAAAAATATTCAGCCGGAATATGATTATCCTGTGGATCTGGAAGAAAAAATTATCAATGCCATGAGGGTAGGAGACAGCCGTCAGGCTGTACAGACCATGCGCCGGGTCTTCGACATGAATTTAGCCGGGCAGGTATCCACAAATATCTACCGCTGCCTGATTTATGATATGATCGGAACCCTTTTAAAGGGGGCAAACTCCGGCGGTTACCGGGAAGCGGCCAGGGAGCTGGATTTGCCGGACCAGAAAGCCCTTGGGCCGGTGGAAGAGGTCAAAAGACAGTTTGAGATTCTGCTGGTTCAGATTTGCACAAAGGTGACGGAGCTCCAGAAGGAGACCAGCCAGAACAAAACTTTAAGTAAAAACGTACAGAGCTTTATTCAGGAGAATTACATGGATCCGGATTTGAACATTTCGATTACCGGTCAGCATTTTGACATGACGCCGGCGTATCTTTCTTCTATATATAAAAAGCAGACCTGCGGCAGTCTGCTGGATTATATCAATACGGTGCGCATTGAGCATGCAGAACAATTTTTAGAAGAAGGAATGAGCGTGGTGGAGGCTGCGGAACGGACCGGTTTCCGGGACAGCGGTACCTTTATCCGGGCCTTTAAGAAGAAAAAAGGAATCACGCCGGGGCAGTTAAAAAAGAAAATTTAAAGAAAATACAATTGACTTTAAAAAATGCAAATGGAAATTGGTGATTTTGCTCATGAAGTTTGTTTTTTTCTATATCTTTTTCGGCTGGAGCGATGCTATCATGATGGCACATACGGCAAACGGCCAGAAGCCGGGAGGCGGAAAAACAAAAACGAAAGGAAAGAACAAGTAATGAAAAAGAGAAGGTTATCATTACTGCTGACAGCTGCCATGTTGGCGGGAACCTTGGCCGGATGCAGCTCGGCAAAGGGAACAGCGGAAACATCGGCGGCGGCCTCATCGGCAGCAACAGAAACAGAGACAAAAGCGGCAGGGGCGGAGGAGACGGCAACTCCGGTGGAATCTGTCTATCCATTAGGGTCAGGAGGACAGCTGCAGTACTGGTGTGAACTAACGAGTACAGTTTCTTCCAATTATGCTAATTTAGGAGATACCCCATTCGGAAAGGGCTGGATGGAGCGAACCGGAGTGGATATCCAGTTCCTGCATCCGCCGTCAGGGCAGTTAAAGGAACAGTTCAGCCTGATTTTAGCAGACGGGAACCTGCCGGATTTGATGGAATATAACTGGGTGACGGATTATCCGGGCGGACCGGAGAAAGCCATCAAGGACGGGGTGATTCTGCCCTTAAATGACATCATCGACAAGTATTGCCCCAACTTAAAGGCATATTTAGATGCAAATCCGGACATTAACCGCATGATAAAGACCGATGATGGAAATTACTATTCATTTCCTTTCATCCGCGGCGATGACAGGCTGTTAAATACCATCGGCTTAATGCTTCGTGCCGACTGGCTGGTGGATTTGGGCCAGGAAGTTCCTGAGACAATGGATGACTGGCATACGGTTCTGACCGCATTTAAGGAGAAAAAGGGAGCGGCGGCCCCATATACCTTTGAGTATACCAATGGCCAGTATTTAACATCGGATCCATTTGCCTATGCCTATGGCACAAACCGTTCTTTCTATTTGGGAAGTGACGGAAAAGTTCATTTTGGAGCGGCAGAAGAAGGCTATAAGCAGTTTCTGACAACCATGGCCCAGTGGTATTCCGAGGGTCTCCTTGATCAGGATATCGCAACCCTTAAGAGCGATCAGGTAAGCGCAAAGATGACCAATGGAATCTCCGGCGCATCAATGGGGCAGGCAGGAAGCCGTATGGGCACATGGACCGCAGCGGCTCAGACCTCCAATCCTTCCTATAAACTGGTTGCAGCACCGCCTCCAACCTTGAAAAAGGGAGAAAAGGCAGAATTTGGCCAGATTGAAAACCCCTATTCCGGCCGTGCCAGCGTAGCTATTACCACCTCCTGTAAGGATATTGAGCGGGCAGCCAGATTGATGGATTATGCTTATGGTGAAGAAGGACACATGTATTTTAACTTCGGAATTGAAGGAGAATCCTATACCATGGTGGAGGACTATCCAACCTATACGGATCTGATTATGAACAGCCCGGACGGACTCCCGGTGTCTCAGGCAATGTCTGCATACATTCGCGGCAACTACAATGGTCCCTTTGTACAGGATGCCCGTTATCTGGAACAGTACTACACCCTGTATGAGCAGAAGGAGACTCCGGAGGTATGGGGAGATTCCAACGGAAAAGCTCATCTGCTTCCTCCGATTACCCCCACGTCGGAAGAAAGCAAGGAATTCTCTACGATCATGAATGAAATTAATACATACCGTGATGAAATGACACTTAAATTCATGTTCGGAACGGAGAGCCTGGACAAATTTGATGATTATGTAAAGAACATGGAAAATATGGGACTGGATCGCGCGCTGGAAATCCAGAATGCGGCCCTGGAACGCTATAATTCAAGATAAGAAAGAAATGGAAAGGACTGTTGAAAACAACAGTCCTTTCTAAAAATCCCAAAAAGGAGCCACATATTATGAAGCTGAGCTACCGGATAAAAAAGGACTGGAAACGGAATCGTTCCCTGTATTTCATGGTGATTCCCGTTTTGTTTTTTTATATCTTATTTCACTATAAGCCCATGTACGGCGCGATTATTGCTTTTAAGGAGTATACTCCTGCGCTGGGAGTCATGGACAGTCCCTGGGTGGGATTTGACAATTTCATCCGTTTTTTTAAAAGTGTCTATTTTATAAGGCTCATCAGGAATACCATATTGCTGAGCGTTTACAATCTGATTCTTGGATTTCCAGCGCCGATCATTCTTGCACTTCTCTTAAATGAGGTGAGGCATAAAAAATTCAAGAGTATAACCCAGACAGTTACCTACCTTCCCCACTTCATATCCTTAATCGTTGTGACGGGTATGCTGACCGATTTCAGCATGACAACAGGGCTTTTCAACGATCTGGTTGCCATGTTCGGGGGAAGCAGATCTCCGCTTTTGCAGGACCCGAAGTTGTATCGTTCCATCTATGTGCTGTCCAGCATCTGGCAGGAGGTAGGCTGGGGCTCTATCATCTATCTGTCCGCCCTTGCAGGCGTGGACAGCCAGCTTTATGAAGCCGCCCAGATTGACGGCGCAGGCAAATGGAAGCAGTTAATTCACGTCACATTGCCAGCCATTGCTCCGACCATCGTGATCATGTTCATCTTAAAAATGGGTTCCCTGATGAATATGGGATATGAAAAGACGATTCTGCTATATAATCCATCGACCTATGAGACTGCCGATATCATCTCGTCTTATATTTACCGTATCGGCCTTTTAGAACAGGATTGGAGCTATTCCACTGCAATCGGTTTGTTCAATTCGGTCATTAACTTTGGATTGCTGCTGTTTACCAACAAAATGTCAAAACGTTACAGCGAAACCAGCTTGTGGTAGGGGAGGAGCGGAAATCATGAAAGTAAAAAGATCAAGAGGAGAGCGCGTGTTCTCTGTATTCAATTATATATTTCTTTCGCTGATCATTATTCTGTGCTTATATCCTGTGTGGTATGTGGCAGCGGCCTCTTTCAGCAACAGCAATCTTCTGACACAGCATACGGGGCTTTTGTTAAAGCCTGTGGGCTGGAGCATTGATGCTTATAAAAAGGTGTTTAAAAATCCCATGATAGGGCGGGGCTATTTAAATACTTTATTTATCCTTACGGTGGGAGTATCTCTGGATTTAGTCATGACCTCTCTGGGAGCTTATTTCCTGTCCAGAAAGCGGGTGATGCTCAAGCGTCCTATCATGATGCTGATTGTATTCACCATGTTTTTTTCCGGCGGTATGATCCCCTTTTATTTGAATTTAAAGGATTTAAGGCTGACCAATTCCCTGTGGGGGCTCATTATGCCTTTTATGATCAGCACTTATAATCTGATCATTCTCCGCACTTCCTTTGAGAGCATTCCGGAGAGCTTAATTGAGGCGGCGCAGATTGACGGCGCAGGCCATATCACCATACTGACGCGGATTGTGATTCCGCTTTCCAAAGCGATTCTGGCGGTTATGGTGCTCTATTATGGAGTCAGCATCTGGAACTCCTGGTTCTGGGCCTCTTCCATCATCCGTACCAGAGAAATGTATCCCCTTCAGGTTATTTTACGGGAGATCCTGATGCAGAATGATGTCGCTTCCATGACCACGGGATCCAGCGCCATGGATACGGAGGCTATCGGTATGACAATCAAGTATGCGACGATTATTGTGGCAACGGTGCCGATTCTGTGTGTGTACCCATTCCTGCAGAAGCACTTTACAAAGGGAACCATGGTCGGAGCGGTAAAAGAGTAAGAAAAAGGAGGAGCAGAAAAGTGAAAGAAGCATTGCTGGAGATTTACGGGAAAATAGAGGAAAAGCTGAAAGCAGAATGCGAGAGGCTGGGGGAGAAAATTCCCTATATATCGGAAAATGGGCGCTATCTAAAGGATATGCGGGAGGAAAATAATTCCTGGTGGACCAATGGCTTCTGGGCCGGAATGCTGTGGCAGATGTATCACGGAACAGGAGAGGAAATTTATAAACGAACGGCGGAGCATTCGGAAATTGCACTGGACCGGGCTCTGGCCGGCTTTGTCGGGCTTCACCACGACGTAGGCTTTCAGTTTCTGCACACGGCGGTGGCTAATTACCGGCTGACAGGGAGAGAAGAGTCAAGGGTACGGGGGCTTCACGCCGCCAGCCTGCTGGCGGGAAGATTCAACCCGGTGGGCGGCTTTATCCGGGCCTGGAACCTGGATAAAACAGGATGGATGATTGTGGACTGCCTGATGAATCTTCCGTTGCTTTACTGGGCGGGAAAGGAGCTTGACGACCCCAGATTTTCCGCCATAGCCGATCTTCACGCCCACACCGCCCTTCAGGAGCTTTTGCGGAAGGATGGTTCCTGCAACCACATTGCGGTTCTTGATCCCTTAACGGGAGAATTGCTGGAATGTCCTGGGGGCCAGGGCTATGGAGCCGGCTCCTCCTGGTCCAGGGGCCAGGCCTGGGCAGTCTACGGCTTTGCCCTGGCATTTATGCACACGGGCCATCAGGAATATTTAGACGGAGCGAAACAGATCGCCCATTATTTTCTGGCAAACACCGCCCTTACAGGCTATGTTGCCCTGACGGATTTCAGAGCGCCCGAAGAGCCGGTCAGCTGGGACACCACTGCCTCCGCATGTGCGGCCTGCGGACTTTTACTGATCGCTGAAATGGTTCCTGATCTGGAAAAACGGCTGTACTATGAAAGCGCTCAAAAGATATTATTAACGCTGGCTGAGATCCATTGTAACTGGAATCCGGAAGAGGATGGGATACTGCAGAACGGAACTGTTGCATATGGAAGAGAGCATGAGACACACGTACCGATTATTTATGGAGATTATTTCTTTGTAGAGGGCATCTCAAGGCTTCTCGGAAAAGAGTTTATGATCTGGTAAAACAATGGAAAAGTAAGGAGTATGAACTATGAGAGAATTACCAGAAACCAGGGAGTCTGTTCTAAGTATTAAATACCATCCGGACGGCCAGGTGCTGATGGAAAATCCGCCGCGTTTTACCTGGGTTCCCTCCGGCAGCGAGGACCTTCAGTACCGCCTGCAGCTGTCTGCCTTTGAGGATTTCCCAGAGGGGAAGACAGAAGAACTGCGGCATCTGCCCTATAATTTCTGTACCCTGGACCATATTCTAGAGCCGGGAACCTATTATTGGAGGTACAGCCTGGAGGATGAGAACGAATATACCTTCAGCCGAATCCGCCGGTTTGAGATAAGCGAAAGCGCGGTAAAGACGCCGCTGCCATCCAGAGAGATGCGGTATTCCCATGGAGACAGCGGACACCCCCGCATCTGGTTAAATGGCCGGGAAATAGCAGAATTTCAAAAGAAGCTGGAACAGGACTGCAGCTACTGCGGATTTGAGACCTTTTACCGCCGTTCGGTGATGGATTATAAAGACCGGGAATTTGTGAAAGAGCCTCTGCCCTATCCGGAAAATAAGCGGGTGATCCCGCTGTGGCGCCAGAACTACATGGACTGCCAGGAAGCCCTGTGCCATATCCGGTCCCTGGCCGTGGCCGGCGTTCTGCTTAAGGACCGGGAGCTGATTGAACAGGCGAAAGAAAGCCTTATGGAAATGGCGTCCTGGGACAGCGAAGGCCCCACCAAACGGGATTACAACGATGAATGTGCATTTCGCGTGGCCTACGGCCTGGCCTTTGGATATGACTGGCTGTATGGCTATTTGACAGAGGAAGAACGGTCTCAGGTGAGCTGGCAGCTGTTTGTGCGCACAAAGCAAGTGGCAGACCATATCATTGCCAGGACCAGAATCCATTATTCCCTGTACGACAGCCACGCTGTCCGTTCCTTGTCCTCCGTCATTATCCCCTGCTGCATTGCACTTCTGGGAGAATATGAGGAAGCCAGGCTTTGGCTGGATTATGCCATAGAATATTTAAGCGTAATTTATACTCCATGGGGAGGAGAGGACGGGGGGTGGGCGGAAGGGGCCGGTTACTGGACCACGGCTATGGCTTTTGTGATGGAGGCCATGAATACTGTAAAGAGCTATACGGGAATTGATCTGTATCAGAGGCCTTTTTTTCAGAAAACCGGCAATTTCCCACTGTACTGCAATCCGGTAGATACTTATCGGGCCAGCTTCTGTGACCAGTCCAATCTGGGAGATTATCCCGGCCATAAGGTGGCATTTAACATCCGTCAGCTGGCGGGAGTGACCGGCAGCGGGAATTACCAGTGGTTTTATGAAAAAGTCATGGAACGGGAGCCGGAAATCAGTCAGGAGTTTTATAACAAGGGATGGTGGGATTTTTATTTTGATGATATGGTGTACCGCTATGATTACCGGGACAGCATAATGAAAGAGCAGGAGGAGCCGCCTCTTGTTTCCTGGTTCCGGGATGTGGGCTGGGTGGCTATTAATAAGGATTTAAAGAATTTCGATGATCATATATTTTTTCTTACAAAAAGCAGCCCTTATGGAAGCGTAAGCCACAGCCACGGAGATCAGAATACCTTTGTACTCTTTGCCTATGGGGAGCCCTTAATTATCCAGAGCGGCTATTATATTGGCTTTAACTCCTCCATGCACCGCCAATGGAGACGCCAGACCAAATCTCACAATACTATCCTGATTAACGGAAAAGGGCAGTATGGGGAAATGGATAAGGTCAGCCAGCTAAAAGCCAGGGGCCGGGTGGAAGCGGTGGAAGAACGTGTGGATTTGGTATACATCCGTGAAAATGCCACCAATGCTTATGGGGAACAGCTTCCTGAACTAAAAAATTACACACGGGAGATTTACTTTGTGAATCAGTCCTATTTTGTTATGGTAGATTCGGTGGAAACTGAAAATCCCTCATCCATTGACTGGCTGCTGCACAGTCAGGTGCCATTTGAACTGGCGGGGGAGAAGTTTTTCATTCACAGAGAAAGGGCGGAGCTGGAAGGGCGTCTGGTCTATTGCTCTTCCGGCATTGCAGGCATCAGCCAGAGCGATGTATTTGAAGGCGTTGCAGAAAAGGAAATGAAAGGGCTTGATAACCAGTGGCATCTGGATGTAAAAAGTGGCAGGGCTTTAAAACAGGTTATGGCGACACTTCTGATTCCGAAGAAAGCGGGACAGCAAAAACCGGTCAATGTTATGAAAGACGATCAGGGTATGGATATCTTCTATTATTTTGACTGTGATGGGAAAACATTTTCCCTTAAGGTAGACGGAGGCTGCAGGCACTGAAAAATGGGAAATGAACAGGGAGATAAAAGTATGGATAAGTGGAAACATCGGGAAATAAGGACAAGAAATGACGCAGCAGAGCTGCTTCTGGATATGATACGACCACTGAAAGAATTCTACAGTCCGGGGCACAGCTGGCTGAAAGCAGGACACACAGGAGCCCACTATGGAAACCGGGCGGCCTGGATGGAGGGTTTCGCCAGGGTCATGTGGGGGCTTGGTCCGCTGTGGTCACAGGATAACAGCAGACTGCCGGACCGCTTAAAAAAAGAAGCGGAGGAATGGCTTTCCTGGTATCTGGAGGGCATCATACACGGAACAGATCCGATTCATGAGGAGTACTGGGGAGATCTGGTGGATTACGATCAGAAAATGGTGGAAATGGCAGCCCTCGTAACGGCTGTCAGCCTGTCGCCGGGAAAATTATGGGACCCGCTGACAAATACACAAAAAGAAAATCTGTATACCTGGCTGAATCAGATAAATCAAAAGCAGGTGCATCCCAACAACTGGAGATTTTTCCGGATATTGGTAAACATGATGTTCCGGCTTTTAGAGCTTCCATGGTCTGAGGAGGCCATGAAGGACGATATAGAGGTGATTGAGAGCTGCTATACGGGCGATGGCTGGTATTATGATGGAAATCCCGGCCAGGTGGATTACTATATTCCCTTTGCAATGCATTTTTACGGGCTGGTATATGCCAGGCTGATGGAGAAAAAGGACCCGGCGCAAAGCCGTATATTTAAAGAGCGTTCGAGCCTGTTTTCCAGAGATTTTATTTACTGGTTTGCAGGAGACGGCCAGGAAGTTCCCTATGGGAGAAGCTTAACCTACCGGTTTGCACACAGCGCTTTCTTTGGAGCCATGGGCTTTGCCCAGGTGGAAGGGCCTGGATACGGTGTCATGAAACACCTGGCCCTTAAGAATCTGGAACAGTGGGTCCGCCGTCCGGTGTTTGATAATGCCGGTGTACTGACCATCGGATATTGGTACCCGAACCTGTTTATGAGTGAGCGCTACAATGCACCTGGGTCTCCCTACTGGGCGCTGAAAGCGTTCTTTCTCCTGGCAATTCCGGAGGAACATCCTTTCTGGCTGGTACAGGAGGCGGAATACCCTTACGAGGAAAAGAAACTGCTTTCCCATCCCCATATGCTGATTACTCATGACAGCCGTCATCATGTATTGGCTTATGTGGCCGGACAGCATTGCAGGAATCACGGAGGCTGTCCGGAAAAATATGAAAAGTTCGTTTATTCGAATAAATTTGGATTCAGCATATCCAGGGGATTTGGCTTGTCAGAGGGTGCCTTTGATAACACGCTGGCCGCATCCCTGGTCGGTGAGGATCGGTACCAGATGCGTTATGGGGCCGAATCCTGTGAGATTACGGAGCAGGAAGTGAAGCTTTCGTACCGGCTGATGCCCGGTGTAAGAGTCACAAGCCGGATCATCCCCCAGGGAGCCTGGCATGTGAGAATCCATGAGATATGCACAGAACACGAAATTGATGTGGTGGACGGAGGTTTTTCCATTAGGGTGGAATCTGGAAAATATGAAGCACATCATGTGGAAATAAAAGAAGGGATGGCAGCCGCACATTTTCCATGGGGAATCAGCAAGGTTGTCAGCTTAAGTGGAGGAGCCGGAATCATTGTCGATGCCTTTCCTAATACAAACTTATTTCATTCTCTGACAATCATACCAACGATCCGCCACTGCCTGAAGCCGGGAGTTCATAAAATCATCACCTGTGTGATGGCGGATGATTCGGAGGATGCAATGGAGTTAAGCGTGGGGATTCCGGATGTCAGCAATTTCATATAACGCTTTATGACCCATTACCAATCCCGGTTCCAATTCCCAAGGGGAGTAAGCGATTCGTTTTGTCGGAGAGAAGCAGATGGATGTGGTGCTTTCTGATATCCGCCTGCCTAAAATGGATCGAATTCATGTATCATGCTTAATGATTCTGGTGGAGGTTATAAGGTATTCCTCGCATGGCACTGGCAAATGTTATCTGGAAAAAGCCAAACAGCCATCAATTTACTCATGGAGATTCTGATGATACAGATTTACGGGATAAAATGCATGTGGATTTAGTTGTGAATGTATGTCCAGGGCGGTCATCTGGGATATATGAAAAAGGGTATCTTTGTGAATCGTCGTATCGTCTGGATCAAACCAGATATTTATCTGATTCATGATCAGTTTTATGCAGAAGGAGAACATGAATACAGGCAGTATTTCCATTTCGCACCGGAAGGAAAGGTTTTCACAGAAGTGAATTCAGTGACTTTCCAGGGAAAAGAAACCAGAGTATTTTTAAACTTTCTGACAAAAGATGCCATACTTGAAGGCAGCAGGGGAGTGAACTCAAGACATTACAATCAGTGGGAAGAAAATGATGAAGTCCTCCATACTTCCGATGCTGTAATAGCAGAAGAATGTTTTGCTACAGGAAATTTCTGTGTATTCAATGTTAGTGACAGGAAAGAAGGAGAAAGGCTTTATGCAGGGGAAGTCCTCCATGTATAATTGATTGTGGGAGTGTTGCTCCATGGCTGAATTTTAGCCATGAGTAATGCGCCCTCTTTCTTTATAAGCCGTTAAATAAGGCCTGGCCTGGAACCTGATTTTCACATCTCGTCTATTGATACCATAAAGTATAGTATAACGTTACTTAGAAGGGAGGGAAATATATGTGTTGCTTTAACAGAGGCTGCCGGAGAAATTGCAGATGTAATTTTTGTAATGGCTTTTTTGGATGTAACAGATGTAACTGGTGGTGGTAATAATCACTAAAGGATAGCAGGGTACTGCAGATCCGGGACTATCAGTGTAAATAATACAGGTGGGTACCCGGGATTCCGGCCCCACCTATTTATATTATCATGACCCATTTACAGGATTCCATATAAAAGATCAGTTTAAATTCTCTTTTCAGGCCCCCAATGATTGCATTACATTGAAATTCTTTTGATGGAATTCCGTTATAATTTTTATCTTCTGAACATTTTATGATTATTTCAGATACTGTTTGTATGATACCATCATCGCCTTCAAACTTGAGACTTAAAGGCCTGGGGCTGCAGCTGGCGGTAAACCATACCTTGCAGGCAACATGATACATTTTACCTTGCGGTTCTTTGCTGTTAATATCCTTTACATTAGTCCCAATTCCAAATACTCCCATATCTGCCACCTACAATATATGTTGTCTGCTGTAGTCTACGGTCCGTTTCTCCCGGCTGATCCCGCCACTCATGTGATCGATTGCTTTATCATTTAAAAAGCTTGCTCTTTTAATTGAGTCAATTCCAAAACGCTTTCTGATTTCATCCACTGCTTTATCCAGCCGCTCCATTTTTTCATAATCTATGTTATCGAATATATTTAATTGACGGCTGTTCTCTGTGGTTACATGGCTTGTATGGATCCCTAGATGACGGATAGGAATCTTATTCCACATCTCATCAAATATTTGGCAGGCGGTTTCATAGATTTCATAAGTGATATTTGTTGGCGTATCAAGGGTTCTTTGATGACCATAATATACAAAGTTATAGTCCTTTATTCCCACGGAAATCACACTGATTTTCACATTGTCCTCTCTTAATCTGGCAGATACGGTCTCTGCCAATGATAACAGTACTAACCTGGCGGTACTTGCATCCACTAAATCAAATGCAGTGGTTGTACTATTCCCATAACCTTTATTTGGCGGGGGAGCAGGTTCCACTGCTGAAACATCGATTCCGTTTGCAAAAGACCATATGACCTCTCCATACTTGCCAAAATGACTTTTAATGATTGATAAATCAGTCTGTGCCAATTCTCCTATGGTCTTGATTCCCATATTCCGTAATTTCTGAAAGGTTGCCCTGCCCACGAAAAATAATTCTTTTACAGATAATGGCCACATTTTTTCTTTTATTTCACTTAGCCACAGCGTATGCACTTTGTCAGGCTTTTTAAAGTCGGATGCCATCTTGGCCAGGACTTTATTGTTTGAAACTCCAATGTTTACGGTAAAGCCAAGCTCTTTGTGTATACGTTCTTTTATATCATTTGCAGTCTGATAAGGATCTCCAAACAAGACTTCAGTACCAGTCATATCCATAAACGCCTCATCAATGGAATACTGCTCCACAATAGATGAATATTGTTTCAGGATATGAATAAATGCAGATGAAGATTTCTGGTAGAGGTTGTAGTTTGGGGGAACTAAAACCAGGTCAGGGCATTTTCTTAATGCCTCAGTCACGGACTCCCCGGTTTTTATATGATACTTCTTTGCCGGCACGCTTTTGGCAAGTATAATACCATGCCTTTTTGTAGTATCTCCGCCAACCGCTGACGGTATCTCCCGCAAATCTAAAGTTCCTCCCAAATGATGGATTCGATATGCTGCTTCCCAACTTAGAAAGGCGGAGTTTACATCGATATGAAATATGACATTATTCATGGAATCACCTCGGCTATATTATAATCGAATATATGTTCGATTAATAGTGGAAATAAAAGGGAAGACAAAAAAACAGCAGGCTGACTGAGACCTGCTGATATCATTAAGTAAAATTTACTAAAGACAGCCCTTTTATCGAAACCTGCTTCGCAAGTTCCCATAAGCTATAATATTTGAATATGGAAAGCAACTGCTTGATATGGGATAAACTCAGTTTGAATTTCGGAATGGATCACGTTTACTAATAAACCAGGGTAAAGTGCACGGAAAGGAACAGGGTAGCCATTTTTATCGCGAACGGTAGCCTTAGTGGCAATATGAAATTCTATCTGATTACCGGGATTTTCAGGATCGTAAGTATAGAAAAGAAAATGATCGATGTCCACTTCTGTGATTTGAGCTGTGGTAGAATCAAATGATGGCTGACCGTATTCTCTTGCAACAATTAAATAAGCGTTGGCTTGTGGCGGAAGGCGCCATTCCATAATCGGTGAAAATAAGGCATCTACCACCATGCCTTCTTCGATGTCACATAAGCATATATGCTGACCGAATGTATTCAGAACATCTGTGTAAAAGCTTGCATTAAGCCTTAAGGGTTCTGATATCGTTTCATTTTGTACAGACTGGGAGTAGATAATGTCTATATATCCGGTGACTCTGCTGCGGGTAAAAACCTCTGTAACCATCGCATTATTAACTTGCAGGATTCGTCCCATTTGCGTGATCGTACCTAAATCATTCATGTGCATTTGGCCTCTTAGAGATTTTATATAATCGTTATATTATATGCATAGGTTTTTAAAATTGCTATGGTTGAGCCGGTCTTTTATATAGCCTTATAATGTACTTCACTAATTGCCTGATTCATTGTACTAATTGGGTTATGTCCATAAAGCCATTCGTCATGGCTTTTTTTGGGGAGAATTACCGGCATTCTGTCATGAATAAATGAAATGCCGGACCAGGCCGGACGAGTCAGGATAACGAAAGAGGAGTCTCCTGTTTGTAAGTCTGTTTTTGACAGTCCCGCCATCCATACCGGACTCTTTTCCGGAGCCATCAGGGCATACTTCACCTTTTGCTTTCCCCGGCGTTCCCATTCAAAATACCAGCTTGCAGGGACCAGGCAGCGTCCCTCCATCATCGGGCGCCGAAACAAATTTTTCTCTGCTGCTGTCTCGCTTCGGGCATTAATTATCTCACCTTTGCCGTCATATTTAGGAAATCCCCAGCGCATTGCTTTCATGATTCCATTCGGGGATAAAACAGGTGCAAGGTCAGTCGGGAATATTTCTCCGGTTTTTATAGCAGTTTTTCTCTCTACTTCGGCAACAATGGAACGTAATTCGCTGTCATCAATTTCAATGTAATATCTGCCGCACATGTTATTTAACCACCTTTCCAATTGAACTTTGATAAATCAGGGTTGAAGAGATTATATCACTTACTGTATGCAGCATCAAGGTGTGCTTTATAAGCATAATGAAAATTTAACCTCATGAAGCAGGGGCGGGATTGGGAATATCCGATTGACAGCTGGTAGTTTTTTAACAATATGATATTATTAAAGTAGAAACATGACATACTGTTGTCTTAATTGATGTGATATATTTGTTTCAAATAAAAAACAGGAGGCAAATATGATGAATGAAGAAGTTATTACCAGAGCCGGAGAAATTATTGCAAGAAAGACCGGTGGAGGAAACGAGGGATATTGCGTATTGGCATTGATTGATAGAGATGGTTATCCGACCGCCTCCACGATATCCGCATCAAAGGCAGAAGGTATCAACTGGGTCACATTTTGCACTGGACTTGGAAGCAATAAATCCGATCGCATTAAACAATGCAATCTCGCCAGTGTTTGTTTTAACGGAATAGACCACAATATCACCCTGGTGGGTACAATAGAAATATTAACCGGTCCGGATATAAAAAAAGAGATGTGGTACAAGGGGCTTGAAGAAAATTTCGAGGGACCGGAAGATCCCAATTACTGTGTGTTGCGTTTTAAGACAGAACGTTACAATCTGTTTGTTGATTGGAAGGAAGCAAAAGGGACATTATAAGAGGATTTTGATTGGCTTAAAGGACTGCCGGCCAAACGGCAGTCCTTTTGTCAAATGGCCGCAGGAAACAGAGCCATAGATATGACATGGCAGCGGAACTATAGATAGACATGCTCAATAGCAGCGCTTACAAACTCTGCAAGTCCCGGAATCTTTTTATCTATTTTATCCTTATACTCCAGATACGACTGTCCAATTTCGTGAAAATCCATATCATTGTTTGGATTCAGTATTCCGATAAACTCTCTTAGCAATTCGACCGCCTCTTTTGCGGCCAGGCTGTCCGGACCCTCCATCATGGCGTCACAAAACCTTTGGTAAACATCGTTGCCAAGCGTAATTAGTTCGCCCAAATCAAGATTCATCATAAATGCAACTTTTTTTGTAATGGATTCTTGATTAAGAGCTGTAAAGCTTTTCGCTAATGGCAGAAAAAAATTGTTTTCAAATAATACATGAAGCTCCTTTGCATATGCCTTCGCAATTGAATCAATTCGGTTTTTATCAAAATCCCGAAGCATGGAAATATCAAACTCATCATTTAAGACGCGGTCCACGGAATGGATCATATTCTGTAATTGAGCAACCTTTTCCGAAAGAATTTGCTTATGCTGCAGCAATACCTCTTTTTCCGTCTCTTTTGGATTCTCAAGCAGTGACTGGATGCCGCTTAGAGAAATGCCAATCTCTTTATAAAATAGAATGCTCCACAACCGGCGCAAGCTCTCGTCGTCATATTGGCGGTAGCCCGATTCTTTCACCGAGCTTGGCGGCAGCAATCCGATCTCATCATAATATTGCAAAGTGCGGCGGCTTACGCCGGAGAGCTTGCTCACTTCATTTACACTTTTCATTGCCTTTCCCTCCTTATAAAAAATAAAAAATTTTCAATATGCAAAAAAGCATTTGACTCGAACGTTACGTGATAGATTATACTGCATTATAAATAAAGAACGGCGCTTTGTAAAGTAAAAAATGTGAGCACAAAACGCTGTGTACAAGGAGAGTTTATTTATGATGAGTAAAAATAAGAAGGCTCTGGAACTTGAGCCGATTCCAAAGAACGTCATGAACATTGCTTGGATTTTAGTGCTTGGAGCAGTTATGCCGCTGCTTGATTCAACAATGGTCAATATTGCCATCAAGCACTTGAGTAATGATTTCAGTATTGGACTTGATTTAATTCAATGGGTAATTACGGGTTACGTGTTATCAATGGCAATTTCAGTCCCCCTTGCTGGTTGGATGGTTCAACGTTTCAACGGCAAATGGCTAATGATTGGTGCTAATATAGTCTTCTTAGGAGCTTCAATTGCCTCGGGATTAAGCGGCAGTATCCATTCACTGATTATTTTCCGGATTATTCAAGGCTTGGGTGCCGGCTTTATTATAACATTGGTGACTACTTTGTGTGTTGAAATCGCCGGAAGGGATCGAATGGGACGTTTGATGTCGACCATTGGCATTCCAACGGTCTTAGGTCCAATCCTTGGCCCGGTTATTGGGGCTGTGATTGTGCAATTCTTATCATGGCGTTACATTTTCTTTGTCAACATACCAATTGGTATTCTTGCCATCATTTTGATGACTTTAAAGTTGCCTGACTTCACGCCGGCTAACATGAAAGCCAAATTCGACTTTATTGGTATCATTTTATTGGGTGCCAGTTCCGCTGCCTTGATTTATGGGATCACGAAAGCAGCGAAAAGCGCTGCATTTAACAACAGTGAGACGATTGGTTATGTTGTTGCCGGAATCGCAATCTTAGCTGTCTACATGATTTACGCTGCTGTTAAAAAAGAACAGGCAATTCTCCCATTACACCTGTTTAAGATGAAAAACTTCAGCGCTGTCATGGTTGGTTTATTCCTTGCAGGGATAGCCACCAACGGTCCAATGCTGTTATTGCCTTTATTTTTCCAAAACATTAAGGGCTTCTCAGTTTTGAGCGCCGGACTGATCCTCATTCCGCAAGGGATCGGTATGTTAATTGCCCGTCCATTGATTGGTAAGCTGACTGATCGATTGGGAGCACGTAATGTTGTCTTGGTAAGTTTGACATTGGCCATGGTTGGCACGATTCCATTTGTCTTCTTCAATGAGGCATCTTCGCTCATTGCTGTGAGTATCGCTTTGTTTGTTCGGGGTATAGGTATCGGTGGTATTACCATTCCAATGATGACGGATGCATACACTGGCATGGTTAAACAGGAAATCGCACAAGCCAGTGTCGGTACCCGGCTCATGCAAAATATTGGCGGTGCGTTTGGTTCCGCAGTACTTGCGACGGTCGTCAGCCTTTCAATCCAAGGGAAAGAACCAACGGTTCCGCTCATGACCATTGCTTACCACAAGGGTTTTACGTTAGCCTTAACCCTTTGTTTGGTATTGATCATTCCAACTTTGTTCTTAACGAACAAAAAATAAACATGCAAAGGAGTATTGCTTAATGGAAAAACGAAGTAACGGCATCAGAGCCGTGATACAACTGGATAGCCTCACGAAAACATTTGGCGAGTATCAAGCTGTCAGCAATGTTTCATTGGAAATAAACAAAGGTGAGATATTCGGATTCGTTGGCCTGAATGGAGCCGGAAAATCCACCACAATCCATATGATGCTATCGCTGTTAAAGCCCACCTCCGGAAGCGTTTATCTGCTGGGAAAAAAGGTTGACTCCGGAAGTTACAGGTTGTGGGAAAAGGTTGGATTTTTGGAGGAAGCCAGCTATTATCCCGGACTTACAGTAGAAGAAAATCTGGACATAGCCCGCCGGATGCAGATGCTTCCTGACCAGCGGCGTATTTCTTATATTATTAAAAAGCTTGGTTTAGAATCTCACAAGAACAAAAAAGCAGAAAATCTTTCTCTGGGAAACAGGCAGCGTCTGGGACTGGCAAAGGCTATGCTCCACAATCCTGAAATTTTGATTTTGGATGAACCCATCAATGGCCTTGACCCCGCCGGTGTTGTGGAAATCAGAGAGATACTTTTAGATTTATCCCAAAATTTCGGTGTCACCGTTTTCCTCTCCAGTCATCTTCTGGAGGAACTTGCAAAACTGGCTGACCGAATCGGTATTATCCACGAAGGAAAGTTAATTCAGGAAATCAAAATGGTACATCTGAAACAGTCATTAAAGAAGCACTTGGTTCTTGGCGGCCGAGATCAAAATGCAATGAAACGTGTACTCTCGGAGCATGGATACCATTTTATAGAAAGCATAGATGGACGCCTTATCCTTTCTGAAGACCATGCCATAGAAAAGCCTGAAAAACTAAATGAAATACTGGTACGTGTGGGTCAATCCCCGACACAGCTAAATATAGTTACTGAGGATTTAGAAGGTTACTTTTTAAGAACCATCCATAGCACAAAGGGGGCATATTGATGAATATGTTATCTTTCGTTTATTGCGAAATACGTAAAGTATATAAGTCAAGCGTCTTTTGGGTTGTGGTCGCTGCATTTGCTTTCCTGCCGGGCATTTCTCTTTTCAAATATTTTAACGTGACAGGCGCAAGTTGGGGGTCTTATTTGGCAGACGTTCTTAAAAACTTTTCTGCGCTTCTAGTGATCGGATTTGCTTTTACTACCTGTTGGATTTTTGGGCGGGAGTATACGGATAATACGATTAACGATTTACTGGTAAAGCCGGTATCCAAGCTCTGTATAGCGATATCCAAATTCATTGTGATTATCCTGTGGAACAGTCTGCTGACCATTATTATGTTTGCAGATGTACTTTTAATTGGCGCTTATATTGGCCTGACTGGCAGTACGGCCACGCTTATCTTGAATTATTTTCTTGCGTTTATGGCAGCATCGGTGCTCACTATGTTTGTCAGTACAGTAAGTTCATTTGCAGCTAATGTTACGAAAGGATATTTGGCGCCAATTGGTCTGATTTTCCTTGTTATGATCATCATCAATGTCGTTGAAAATATCGGACTTTCCGCTTATATCCCTTGGACAATACCGGGACTGATTTTATCCGATGGAGTTCTTAGTCCAATTAGCATTTTGATACTCGCAATTACAGGAATAGCAGGATTCATCGGAACAGTCGCATGGTGGAGGTTTGTCGATCAACAATAAAAGGAGAAAGTTTTATGCGTTCAATGATCACAGTAGATGAGCTTGTCAAAAAGTACGACAAATCAAAAATTCCAGCGGTCAAGGGTGTGAGCTTCGCGGTGGAGGAAGGCGAGTTTTTTGCTTTCCTCGGGCCAAACGGAGCTGGTAAAACCACCACAATCTCCATCCTGACCACCACGCTTTCCATAACCTCTGGCAGCGTGACGATTGCCGGATATGACATTGAAAAGGAAGCGAAGCATGTGCGTGAAAATGTTGGTATCATCTTTCAACATCCAAGTCTTGATCCCCAGCTTACAGCGGAGGAAAACATCCGCTTTCACGCTTGCTTATATGGTATGTGCGGTTATCGCCCAACCTTCAGGATGATGCCTGCCGTTTACCGGCAGCGCGTAATAGACTTGGCGGAGATTGTCGGCATGCAGGAGGCGCTGTTTATGCCGATTAAGAAATTGTCCGGCGGTATGCAGCGAAAGCTGGAGATAATCCGCAGTCTGATTCATACGCCGTCCATCCTGTTCCTTGACGAGCCGACGCAAGGGCTGGATGCCATGAGCCGCAGAAGCCTGTGGGAATACATCAACCATGTGCGGCACGAATACGGAACGACGATATTTTTAACCACTCATTATATTGATGAAGCCGAGCATGTAGATAAGGTTTGCATTATCAATCATGGACAAATCGCAATGACCGGATCTCCTGATGAAATGAAGCAAAACTTACTAAAGCAGGAACTAATCTTAGATGCGGCTGATAGAGGCCAGCTTATCAATGAGCTTTCTGATATGGGGCTGTTCTATCGCATCGATGGACACGTTGTTGTTCCGTATCAGGACATGACGGCGCAAGAGGTCATTGCGCGGCTTCAAACAAAGCTGACGGTACTCAAAATCGCGGAGCCTACGCTTGAGGATGCCTACGTAGAGTATCTAATAAGAACGGGAGGCGAAGCGGTTTGAGCGGGTTAATTATGAAAAGAAACCCTTCTAAATTTATGAGGGAGTTAAACGCTGCCATTACCATAGCGGCAAGGGATATTACCCTGACGCTTAAATCACCGGGAACGATTGTTATGAGCTTTGCCATGCCGATTGTGATGATGGGAATGTTGGGCGGCAGTTTGGCGCAGAATATGGCGGGCGGACTTGGTTTCAATTACGGACAGTTTATGGTGGTGGGTATGGTCGTCAATATGCTGTTTATGACAACGACCATGAATATTACCTCGCTTGTGGATGATCACACGACTGACTTCACACAAGAAATGATGATTTCGCCCGTGTCACGCTATTCCATTATTATTGGCAAGATATTCGGTTCCTCTTTCGGCGCGATTATAGGTATGATTGGTACGTTGATTGTAGGGGGGGGTATGGGCATTACACTGAGGCTCGCACAGGTTCTTATGCTGCTCGCTCTTTCTCCGCTTATGTGCCTGTCAGCCGGGGCGGTGGCCGTGATTATTGTTGGACTTATCAAAAACAACAGAATGGCGAATATCGCTGTTATGCTCGTCATCATGCCGCAGATGTTCCTCTCCGGCGCGCTCATTCCCATCGGCAATTCGAGCGGCATACTTTGGGTTCTGAGCCGTATGATGCCCATGACCTACTGCCTTGACCTTGCGCGCGCGGTCGTCTTTGCAGGAACGCCAGAGTACGCAGGCATCATGATGTTTGACCCGATGATAAGCTTTACTGTCATCACCGCGCTATCGGTAACATGCCTGATTATCGGCACTGTCTTTTTTGCACGCTCGGAGAAAAACAGATAATTTTGAAGCTGCCGGCTATGATGTCTAAGCCGGCAGCTTTCTTGTTGTGCGGAATCAAACCAAGGGAAGCCCTGGATCCATGGAGACTGCCTCGCTAAAAAGGGTTTTAAATTGAAATCTTTTATGTTACTATAGCTCTATAGAAATGCAGCAGCATCGCTTCAGGGAGAAGGGGAGGTATTATGAGAAGTTTGGCGTATTTAAAACTGATGGCCAGGGAGTATCCGACGATTAAGGCTGCTTCCAGCGAGATCATCAACCTTACGGCCATACAGGGCTTACCAAAGGGAACGGAATATTTTTTCAGTGACTTACATGGTGAGCATGAGGCATTTGTCCATTTATTAAAAAGTGCCTCAGGCGTTATCCGTGAAAAAATCACGGAAACCTTCAGCCACATCATACCAGAGAAAGAAGAAGTGGCATTAGCCAATTTAATTTACTATCCGGAGCGTATCATGAATCAGCTGGAGCTTAAGGGCCTGGCAGACGGAGACTGGCAGAGAGTGACCATTTACCGGCTGGTACAGATTTGTAAAGTGGTTTCATCAAAGTACACCAGATCCAAGGTGAGGAAGAAAATGCCCCCGGAGTTTGCCTACATCATAGATGAGCTGCTTCATGTGGATTATAATGATGATAATAAACGTGTATACTATAATGAGATCATACGGTCCATCATTGACATCCGGGTGGGAGATAAGTTCATCATAGCCTTATGCGAGCTGATCCAGAATCTGACCATTGACAGCCTGCATATTATCGGAGATATTTTCGACCGGGGTCCAAGGGCTGATATTATTATGGATGAACTGCTGCAATTTCATGACGTTGATATCCAATGGGGCAATCATGATATTTCCTGGATGGGAGCTGCCACCGGAAATCTGGCCTGTATCTGCAATGTACTGCGTATCGCCATCAGCTATAACAGCTTTGATGTGCTGGAGGACGGATATGGCATTAACCTGCGTCCCTTGTCCATGTTTGCGGCCAGGATTTACAGAGAGGATCCCTGCGATCGGTTTGTTCCCCAGATCCTTGATGAAAACATCTATGATGCGGTGGATCCGGGGCTGGCGGCAAAGATGCACAAGGCCATTGCCATCATTCAGTTTAAGGTAGAAGGCCAGATCATAAAACGCCATCCGGAATATGAGATGAGCG
>POVV01000425.1_pt1 | contig 28009 bp, 24 predicted proteins | sample 1560271 | NCBI WGS metagenome assembly POVV01 (sample SAMN08337232, study PRJNA429181) | Bioreactor metagenome, whole genome shotgun sequencing project. | biome: cows' rumen and soil; feature: anaerobic; isolation source: anaerobic chemostat enrichment culture, galacturonate as sole carbon... | reverse complement strand
TCCTTTACCTTGATATAAAGGAGAGATGTTACAACCTATTTCAGCCGATTTTTCTTCAACTTTGAGAGAGCAATCACCAATTAGCCGATTATGTTCTTTGGAAATAATAGCCATTCCTATCCATTCCCCTTTTTTTGACAAATCAGAATTCTTACATTCATCTATAAACTCCAAAACTTGCTCTCTTGTATAAGGCTCCCAATACTGAAATCGAGCCACAGATTCTAATGATCGGTAAGAGAAAATAGCTTCCGCATCAGACTCCTGGATATCTCTGAGTAAAATGCGATCAGAATTGAATATATTCCCAAACATTATTTTAAGATTGTTATCCGAATAGTTGTCTGAAAGCTTCTTCTACTTTTCTTACCTGAATGATTTCAATATTCACTTTAGATGTAAAACCTTTCAGATTATTTTGAGGTACTAGTATCTTTGAAAAACCTAGCTTTTCGGCTTCCAATAACCGTTGTTCTATGCGATTTACAGGACGTATTTCTCCTGACAATCCAACTTCACCTGTCATACAAACATGCTTCTCAATGGCTATATCAAGACTGGAAGATAGAACTGCACTGATGACGGATAAATCCATTCCCGGATCGTTGACTTTTAGTCCTCCTGCAATATTTAGAAAAACATCTTTTTGTATCAATTTAAATCCGGCACGTTTTTCCAATACAGCTAAAAGCATATTCATTCTACGTAGGTCAAATCCTGTAGCTGAGCGTTGCGGAGTCCCATATGCAGCCGTGCTTACTAAAGATTGAGTTTCTATTAGGAAAGGACGGATACCTTCTATTGCTGCCGCAATGGATACGCCACTTAAACCTTCGTGATTTTGGGTGAGAAGCAATTCGGAAGGATTACTTACTTCTCGCAATCCACTTTGTCGCATTTCATAAATACCTAGTTCGGCAGTGCTTCCAAATCGATTCTTTATGCTTCGTAATATACGATACATATAATGTTGATCTCCTTCGAATTGAAGGACTGTATCTACGATATGCTCCAATACTTTAGGACCGGCAATACTGCCTTCTTTGTTGATATGCCCTATCAGAACAACAGGTGTTCCGGTTTCTTTGGCAAACTTGAGTATAGCAGCAGAACATTCCCGTACTTGCGAAACGCTTCCCGGAGAAGATTCAACCGTGTCTGTGAAAATGGTTTGGATGGAATCTATAATGACAAAGTCGGGATTAAGATTTTGTATATGTACAAATATTTGTTCTAGGTTTGTTTCGCATACAATAAAACAGTTTTCACTGTTTGAATTTATGCGATCTGCTCTTAGCTTCAATTGGCGGGCGCTTTCTTCTCCTGAAACATATAGTGTTTTTATATTTCGTAACCCAAGTACTGTTTGCAAAATGAGTGTCGATTTTCCTATGCCGGGTTCTCCTCCAATCAAGACCAAAGAGCCGGGTACAAGCCCTCCTCCTAATACGCGATTGAACTCACCATCGTGCATGTCTATTCTAGGGTCTTCGTTTGTTTGTACCTCTTTTAGTAATAATGGCTTTGCTTTAGGCGAATCGAATACATGAAGTCCTCCTTTGGAAGGGCTGGTATCTTTACTTATAACTTCTTCCACATATGTATTCCACTCTCCACACACAGGGCATTTACCTAGCCATTTTGGAGAATCGTTTCCACAATTGGTACATACATATGCGGTTTTTACTTTTGCCATAATATTTTTTCTGCTTTGGTTGTGCCTTTTTTTGTTTTCACCTGAATGATGTATATGCTATTACGGAAAAGACTCATGTCTATCGTATGGTTGCTTTCGTCAAGATTCTTTTTGTTATATAATACATCTGCATCAAGGTTAATAACCCGCACTTGTTTTATTTTATCCGCATCCTCTTCGCCTTCTTCGTTATATATGTTGATCAATATATTACTGTCTTTCGCTGAGATGTCTATATTATTTTGAACATATAAGGTTACTTTCTTAGATTTCCCTTTTTTGTCTGTTACTGTTAATTCAGCAGTACCTCTCTTTATGGCTTTTACTGTGATCACATTGCCGGATAACTCTGCTGTAGCGATGTTATTGTCGGACGATGCGATGACATAATCGCCATTTCCGCTAAGTATATTTATTGTAGTGGATGAGTTTGGTATCAGGTTGATATTTGACTTAGCCAAAATTAATTCTTCATCAAGATTAGGGTTGTTATGTAGTCCGACAAGGACAGTTTGCCCCGAATTTATAGGATCCAGATATTTGTTCATATGTAGATTTGCATCACTAGATTTGTCCCAATGATACCATAATTTTCCATAAAAGTCAAAAGCCGTTGATGCTGAGCAACTACTGTTTCCTCCTGTAAGAGTGCCTATAACTAATCCATTTTGATTGAAAATAGAACTGCCTGATGAGCCTTTTTCGGTAGACCCTTCTGAATAGGATACGATCCAAAATGAATTCTGCGGAGAGGTATTATCCCATTGTCCTGATGTCAGAGCTTTATTATACAGCGTGATTTTTTTTACGTCTCCTTGAGGGTGATGGATAATGGCTCCGCTTGTAACATTGTTTGCATTACTTCTATCCCATCCGTTAAAGTATACATCCCAATCTTCAGGAATTGTTCCTGTTAATTGTAGTAAAACACCATCACTACCGCCCGAAATAGGGTTTGCTACTTTTACATTTGCTCCTCTATGAAATTTATATGATGGTCTCGTTCCTGTATTTTCGCAAGTAGGTAGCTCATAATTAAAAAATACGCTGAAATTATCAGGATTGCTGAAGTCAACATTTTCTAAACAATGATATGCAGTGAGTATATATGGAGTTTTATCGTTACTCGTATTATTTATCAGAGTCCCGGTACATGCACTTCCGTTATTTACGTCATCGGATATTTTTCTTATCCTTAGACGTACAACGCCTTTCTTCTGAGCTTGCCACTCTATACCTTGTGTACAATTTATATTTATCATACATGAAGCAGAGGTCCCAAATCCGCTAACATTGCCAGTTTCATCGGAATATTTATACCCTACGTCCAGCAAATGGATTTTGGGCTTCTCTGTAATGGTTTTACTCGCAACATATTCAAGAATAACATTATCACCAGTCAAGTCTTCGATTGAATAAGGCCCTCCATTGGGATTATCTTCGTGATTGAATACGATGGCATTTTCGAAATTATCTTTATTGTATGCAAATAGCTGAGCTCCTTTTGGTAAATAAAAGTCTTCCATACTAATGTAGAATCCTTTCGACAAAGGTACCCCAACTGCCAGCCGCCAAATATTCTCTTTTTTAGTGGTGGATTCAGACCAAACACCAACTGTATCCATATTCAGCTCTAGTGGATATATTCTAGCTTCTAATAGAGGTTGCCCCATTTTTTTGCGCATAGCATTGTCCACAGTGAAGTTTGCTTTCTTAGTATCAATTATCAACGATACTTCTGATTTATCTTCGTTGAAGCTATATTGTCCTTTTTGAGCAAAAAGAAGCGTAAAGGGAGTAAAAAATATTACTCCGCTTAATAATACTTTTGAAAAATTGATTTTCATAATTTTTCTATTAATTGTAGAATATATTTATTTACATCGTCCCTGTTTATTAATTCTCCAGGCTCGTGTATAACAATTGCTTTTGTGTAATAAGGCTCACGTTTTGTCAGGTTCTCTGCTACAAAATTCAAAAGTTCTTCTTTACTTTTATCTTTTATAAGAGGGCGCTTATCTTTGCATGTGTTTAATCTATCGGACAAGGCTTCGGGTGTAGCTTTCAGATAAATGGTAGTTCCTGCATTGTTCATGTAGTCCATATTATCGAAGAAGCAAGGGGTTCCGCCTCCTGTGGATATAACGATATTTTCGAAGTCTCCAACTTCTTTAAGCATATTACTTTCTATAATACGAAAGTCGGATTCTCCCATTTCCTGGAAAATCTGGCTAATGGTTTTTTGATATCGGGCTTGTATAAAATGATCTAGATCAATAAAATCAAGATTAAGCTCTTTTGCAAGTTCTCTGCCAACAGTTGTTTTGCCGGCTCCCATATATCCAATGAGGAATATTCTTTTCATTTAGATTTTTTCAAAGCATTATACAAAAATAGAAAAAAATAGATACAATTGATATATTATAGGCTGGATTGCTAATCTCGTCTTTATAGGGTATCTTTGCATTTCAAAAAAATAATGATATGACTAAAATTTCTACAGTTCTTTTCGATTTCGACGGAGTTATTGCTGATACTGAACCTCAATATGATATTTATATTGAAGAATTAGGTGAGAAGCATAATTTGGGTATAGAAAATTTTGCCGCATTGGTGAAAGGAACAACAACGCCTTATATTCTGGAAAATTATTTTTCACATTTATCCAACGAAGAGCGCTCAAAAATAGAACAGGATATGTCTGATTTTGAACAGAGAATGGATTTTCCTTTGGTAAGTGGTGTGATGGAATATATCAATTATTTGAAAGGAAATAATTATAAAATAGGTTTAGTTACAAGTTCGCAGGAAGTAAAGATGAAAAGGGCTCTAAAATTGCTTAATTTATCGGAAACTTTCGACACTGTTGTTACAGCTGCTCGTATTATTGATGGAAAGCCAAATCCAATGTGTTATTTACTTGCTGCTGAAGATTTGAATTCTGTACCGGAGGAATGTATTGTATTCGAAGATTCGTTTCACGGTATTCAGGCTGGTAAGTCAGCGGGAATGCAGGTTGTTGGTTTGTCGACTACAATAAATAAAAAAGATTTAGGAGAAAAGGTTAATCATGTTATACCTGACTTTTCGGATCTGACACAGGTTGTGAGATTTCTTGCATAAGACCGGATAATCCTTTGTAAAGAAATTTATTGAAGTCCTGTTCAAAGTTGGTGGTGAATATGTTTTGACCCAGCTGAGATTGTATTTCTTCAATTTTCCAGAATTTGCCATCTGCTAACTCGTCCGCATTTAGAATAAAATTTCCATTGTATATTGTATAGAAACAATAACTCAATTCTCGTTCTCTATCTGTTTCGATGATATATTTGGTTATGTATTCCGGTTGAATTCTACTGATACTAAGTTCTTCCGATGCTTCACGTATAGCTGCTACGTCGGGAGTCTCGTTTAAGTCGATATGCCCTGCTACAGAAGAGTCCCATTTGTTGGGCTGGATATCCTTTGTCGCTGAACGTTTTTGAAGAAATAAATCACCATTATCGTTGAATATATGTAAATGGATTACAGGATGTAGTAACTTGGAACCATCGTGGCAAACACTTCGAGGTGCTTGCCCGATAACATTTCCTATTTCGTCTACTAATGGAAAAATTTCTTCTTGCATTATATATTGTTTTTGAACAAAAGATTTGCAGATCGCCCTTTTTTGTATATCATAGCATCGTTTTTGATGCCTTTTCGTAAGGATTTTTTCTGTTCTTCGGGCAAAGATACTATATCCTTACAAGTTTCGCAGCAGCATCCATCCATTTTTTGAGCACATTCTGCGCATTGAATAAAAAGTAAATGGCAGCCATCGTTTTTGCAATTAGTATGAGTATCACATGGTTTTCCACATTGATGGCAATGAGCGATAACATCGTCTGTTATTCGTTCACCGAGGCGATTGTCAAAAACAAAATTCTTGCCGATAAATTTAGGTTTAAGCCCTTCTGATTTTATTTGACGGGTATACTCTATAATGCCTCCTTCTAGTTGATACACATTTTTAAAACCCATATGTTTGAAATATGCACTGGCTTTTTCGCAACGGATACCTCCCGTACAGTACATCAGTAGGTTTTTGTCGTCTTTATGTTCTTCCAACTGTTTATTTATAATGGGTAAAGATTCTCTGAATGTGTCTACATCCGGAGTCATAGCTCCTGTGAAATGACCTACCTCACTTTCGTAATGGTTACGCATATCTATTACGATTGTAGCCGGATCTTCCATCATTCTGTTGAACTCTTTAGCTTTCAGGTGTATGCCTGTATTTGTTGGGTCGAAGGTTTCGTCGTCGAGCCCATCGGCTACTATTTTATCTTTTACTTTTATTTTTAACTTAAAGAACGATTTATTATCATGTTCTACAGCTATGTTTAACCGTATGTCTTTTAAGAAAGAATAAGAATCCAGAAACTCTTTAAATAGCTGCATGTTTATTGCCGGTAAAGATAATTGGGCGTTGATTCCTTCGTGTGCAACATAAATGCGTCCAAGAACATCAAGTTCTGTCCAACCGATAAACAATTCATCTCTAAATTGTTGCGTATTTTCAATATGCGCATACGTATAGAAAGACAATGTTAATCTTTGCAGGCCTGCATTATCTATTAGTTTGGCTCTTTCTTCGGAGCTTAATGTATTATATAATTGCATTTTATATAAATTTTTAATTAGAATGATTTTAAATAAAATGCAAAGATATTATCTGATAGCTATATAAATGTGATGAATGTAATTGATTGTATTTATCGTATATAGACAGTAGGTTCAATATTTGTACGTTGTTTCGATTTGCTTATATTTGTATGTAAATAGAGATAATATGACAGCTGAAAAAATACGAGAAGAATTGGAAGCATTGTCAACCCCGGAGAAGAGAGATTTTTTACCATACTTTTTCAAAACAGGTACAGGACAGTATGGTGAAGGTGACAAATTTCTGGGGGTAGTAGTTCCGGATTCCCGTAGAGTTGCAAAGGAATATAAGGATATACCTTTTCTGGAGATCAAGGCTCTTTTGAATAGTGAATATCATGAATGTCGGCTTTGTGCATTATTGATTCTGGTAGAGAGATTCAAAAAAGCGGATGAACAAGGTCGAGAAGATATTTATGAATTCTATTTGTCACATACACATAGAATTAATAATTGGGATTTGGTCGATCTGAGTAGTCAATATATTGTAGGAGAATACTTATTAGATAAAGACCGTTCTGTTTTATATAAGCTTGCAGACAGTGAATTGTTATGGGATCAGAGGATTGCTGTATTAGCAACCTTCCCATTTATCAGAAATAACGATTTTAAAGATTTGTTGGCTTTATCCAAAAAGTTGTTATACCATAAACACGACTTGATGCATAAAGCTGTTGGTTGGTTGTTACGTGAAGCCGGAAAGAAAGATAAAACGGTGTTAGTCGAATTTTTGGATCGTCATTATAGAGAAATGCCACGTACCATGCTTCGGTATTCGATAGAAAAGCTTACTCCCGAAGAGCGAGCGCATTATATGAAAAAATGATAAATTATTATACCCATACCTTGCAGAATGGTTTGCGTATTGTACACAAACCATTGGAGAGTAATGTCTCTTATTGCGGCTTTATAGTAAATGCCGGAACACGTGATGAAGAAAAAGATGAGTATGGAATGGCGCATTTTGTCGAGCACATGCTCTTTAAAGGTACGAAAAAGAGACGTGCTTATCACATCATCAATCGGATGGAAAATGTTGGTGGAGAATTAAATGCATATACTAATAAAGAAGAGACAGTTGTTTATTCTGCTTTTCTGGAGGAACATTTTCAACGGGCATTTGAGTTAATGTCAGATATTACTTTTCATTCTGTATTTCCTCCGCATGAAATTGAAAAGGAAATAGACGTTATTATTGATGAGATTCATTCTTATGAAGATAGTCCTTCGGATCTTATATATGACGAATTTGAGAATCTAATGTTCTCTGGCTCTCAAATTGGACATAATATATTGGGTGAGCCGGAGCAGTTATTGACTTTTGATAGCGGCAAGGCTCTCAAATTTATTACAAATCATTATCAACCACAGAATGTTGTCTTCTTCTCTTTGGGTAAAACCAACTTCAAAAGAGTTGTCTATTACGCTGAAAAATATTTGTCTGATTTACGCTTTTCTACAAAATTGAATAATCGGATAGCTCCTAATATTATTCAATCTGTGAAAAATAGGATGGAGAAAGATACATCGCAAGGGCATGTCTTGTTAGGGTTTCATTCCTATTCGTTATATGATAGTAAAAGGAGAGTGCTAAATCTCTTGAATAATATATTAGGTGGTCCGGGAATGAATAGCAGATTAAATATCTCTTTGCGAGAGAAGAAAGGCTATGTTTATAATGTAGACTCTTCTGTTACGACATATACCGATGCTGGAATTCTTTCTATTTACTTTGGGTGTGACAAGAAAAATATAGAAAAATGTCAGACACTTGTCTTCAAAGAATTGCGAAAGATGAAAAATGAAAAGTTAACAACGTTGCAGCTACATGCGGCTAAAAAGCAACTCATGGGACAGATTGGCGTAATGAGGGATAACCATGAAAGTCTGGCTTTATCGTTAGGCAAGAATTTTTTGCATCATAATCATTTCAACACATTGGAAGAAGTTTTCGAAAGAATTGAATTGATCTCATCAGAACAAATACAGGATGTCGCCAATGAAATTTTTGATGAAAATCAATTGTTTAGTTTAATATATAATTAATTGTTTTAACTTTGCAGCACTTGCTATAACATACTTTATAGGACATCTGAAATAGAAGCTTATGCATATGAAAATTATACTAAAAATATCTCTTGTAATTATAGCTTTATTGTTCATTAATTGCCTGCCTGCAAATGCTCAATATCCTAAGAAACGAATGACAGCCGATTTTCGCCTGGGAATGAATTTTATGGGAATGTCAGGTGTTGAGTCTGATCCAAGCGGTAACCCTGCTGTAGATCAAAATTTTACTACCGGAGCTCAGGATAAGTTTAAAATGGGATTGCATATAGGAGTTAATGTTAATTACAAAATTATTGGCAACTTTCAGATGCAAACAGGCTTCTTTGTGACTAAGAAGGGGTATAAGACACATGAAAAGGAAGGTAAAACGAGTGAGGATGGGATTAAATCGGTCTATGATATCTGGAATGAGGCAACAGGCAATTATATACAGATGCCACTCAATATAGGATATGAGTTATATGTTTCAAAAAAAGTAGCCTTTAATATTAATGGTGGTCTATACGGTGCTTACGGGTATGGTAATAAAGGTAAAATCAAAAAAGATATATTTGTTACAACATATAAACCGAATGTTCCACCTACGTCTGGACAATCAGGAGATTCATCTGAAGTGGTTACGTTTAGCGATACCAAATGGAAGCGTTTCGATTATGGGCTCAATGGAAGTGTGGGGTTCATTTATGACATTTATACAATCAATTTCAATTACGAGCACGGCTTATTTAATGTTACTAAAGAGATAAACCAAAATATAAAACATAGAATTTATTCTGTGTCTTTAGGTTTCCGTCTTTAATTTGTTGAAATCGAAACATTTATATTAGAATATTGTTTATTATAAGTAACAATATTACGATCCGAATATGGAAAAATTAATACAAAGACTTCAGGAGGAGGCGCAACTTACTCAAGAACAGGCAATCAAAGCAATATCTGTAGTGAAAGATTATATGGATAAAGAGGAGATGGATATAGACTGGGAAAAGTTCTTTAAAGGAAAGTCTGAAGATTTTATAGAAAAAGCCCGTAGTCTATTTTCAACTGTTTCGAAACAAACACACAGCTATACAGACAATATTGTTGATAAGATTGATGATTTTGCCGATAAAGTTAAGAAAGGAGCTAAAGATCTTTTTAATGAAAAGTAAAGAGGAGTATAGCTAATGATACAGAATCTGCAAATACTTGCAGGTTTTTTTTATTTTAACTGTACAACATATTTCACTACTTTTGTAGGCAAATTTAAACTTTAAAAACATGTCAACATATACAGAAGATAACCGTAAAGTTACCACTCGCCGCCTTATCGAAATGAAAGGACGTGGCGAAAAAATATCAATGCTCACAGCGTATGATTACTCCATGGCTTCTATTATCGATCAGGCCGGAATGGATGTCATCCTTGTAGGAGATTCGGCATCGAATGTAATGGTCGGTAATATAACTACATTACCCATGACACTCGACCAGATGATCTATCATGGACGATCGGTAGTGAATGCAGTGAAACGTGCTTTGGTAGTAGTTGATATGCCTTTTGGTACGGCCTCGGGTAATCCGTTGCAATCATTAGAATATGCAATTCGGATGATGAAAGAAACGGGAGCAGATACTCTTAAAATAGAAGGAGGAGAGGAAATAGCCCCAGATATAAAAAAGATTATTGATGCAGGTATTCCTGTTATGGGACATTTGGGGCTTATGCCTCAATCAATAAATAAATATGGCACTTATAATGTGAGAGCCAAAGATAGTGTGGAAGCCGATAAATTGATAAAAGATGCATTGTTGCTCGAATCAATAGGTTGTTATGCTATTGTGTTAGAAAAAATTCCTGCAGAATTGACAAAACAGATAGCTTCGCAGCTAACAATTCCTATTATTGGTATTGGCGCAGGTCCTCATGCCGATGGTCAAGTGTTGGTAATGCATGATATGCTAGGCATTAATAAAAACTTTTCGCCCAAATTTTTACGTCGTTATGCTGATTTACATTCTGTAATTACCGATGCAGTACAGAACTACATTAAAGATGTAAAAATATCAGATTTTCCAAATAAAGAGGAAAGCTACTAGATAATGAAGGTTTGTATAGCAGAAAAGCCAAGTGTTGCTCGTGAAATAGCAGGAATTCTAGGAGCGACTTCTCGTCGGGATGGCTATTTCGAAGGGAATGGTTATCAGGTAACGTGGACATTTGGGCATTTCTGCACGCTGAAAGAACCACATGAATATACCGACAGTTGGAAACAATGGTCATTGTATGTTCTTCCTATGATTCCGCCTCGGTTTAGTATAAAGCTTATCGACAATGATGGTGTGAAAAAGCAATTCGGTGTTATCGAAAAGCTTATTTCCGAAGCAGCAGAAGTTATTAATTGCGGTGATGCCGGACAAGAAGGAGAACTTATTCAACGCTGGGTTATGCAAAAAGCTCAATGTAAAGTTCCGGTAAAACGCTTGTGGATATCTTCGCTTACCGAAGATTCTATACGTGAGGGGTTTAATAGCCTGAAAGAACAGTCTAAGTTTGATAAGCTTTACGAAGCAGGGTTGTCTCGTGCCATTGGAGATTGGTTGCTAGGTATGAATGCAACACGCTTGTATACAGTTAAATATGGTCAGAATAGATCGGTTCTTTCTATCGGGCGCGTGCAAACTCCAACTTTGGCTCTTATTGTCAATCGTCAATTAGAGATAGAAAACTTTAAGCCGGAACCCTATTGGGAATTAAAAACGATATATAGAGAAACAACTTTTTCAGCTACAAAAGGACGATTTACTACGCAAGAAGAAGGTGATAAGTTTCTGGACGAGATAAAAGCATCAGACTTTGAAGTTACTGATGTTACAACTAAAAAAGGAGAAGAGGCTCCGCCTCGTCTTTTCGACCTGACAGCTTTGCAGGTAGAATGTAATAAAAAGTTTTCTTTTTCAGCTGAAGAGACACTCAAGATTATCCAATCACTTTATGAAAAGAAATTGACGACATATCCACGTGTAGATACTACTTATCTGAGCGATGATCTGTACCCTAAAGTTCCTGCTATATTAAGGGGATTGGCCGGATACGAAGAGCTTGTTAAGTCTGTGTTAGCCGGGAAAATTTCAAAGTCGAAGAAAGTCTTTGATAATAGTAAGGTCACAGATCACCATGCTATTATTCCTACCGGAGTTCGAGCAAACAATATATCCGATAACGAACGAAAGGTGTATGATTTAGTAACGCGGCGATTTATAGCGGTGTTTTATCCTAATTGTAAAATCTCTACGACAACAGTTCTAGGAGAGGTAAACAAAGTAGAATTTAAAGTAACAGGTAAGCAAATACTCGATCCTGGATGGCGTGTTGTTTTCGACAAATCCGCTAATACCCTTAATGATAAAGAAGAGGAAGAGAAAGACGATGATAATATACTACCCGATTTTGTAAAAGGAGAGAGTGGGCCACATCAGCCATCACTTTATGAAAAATGGACTCAGCCTCCGAAATATTATACGGAAGCAACACTTCTTCGAGCAATGGAAACAGCAGGTAAGCTTGTTGATGACGATGAGTTACGCGATGCTTTAAAGGAAAATGGTATTGGTCGACCTTCTACAAGAGCAGCAATTATAGAGACTTTGTTTAAACGTAATTATATCCGAAAAGAACGTAAAAATCTATATGCGACTTTAACTGGTGTAGAGTTGATTGGTACAATAAAAGAAGAGCTTCTTAAATCGGCAGAGTTGACTGGGATTTGGGAGAAAAAGCTTCGACAAATAGAGAAAAATGAGTACGACCCTCGTCAATTTATCGATGAATTGAAGCAAATGCTAACTGAGATAGTGGTAAATGTAAAAAGTGATACGGGACGTACAATTACGATAGAGGAAGTAGTTTCTGAGAAGGAAAAATCAGAGAAGCCAAAGACAAAAAAGAAAACAGAGAATAAGAAACAACGAACTGTAAAGAAAGAAACAACAGATATTGTTCTTTGTCCTCTATGCAATAAAGGTTCTGTTATAAAAGGAAAAACAGCTTATGGCTGTTCGGAATGGAAAGCTGGATGTGCATTCAGACTATCTTATGAAGACATTGATGAGAACTTAAGAGAAAAAGATTTAAAAACAATTATTGAAAGCCTAAATAAATGAAAATCGGCAATATAGAATTTGCAAAGAATCCTGTATTTCTGGCACCTATGGAAGATGTTACAGACATGGGTTTCAGGCTTATGTGCAAACGATTTGGTGCAGATATGGTATATACTGAGTTTGTGTCGAGTGATGCATTAATACGTCAGGTAAATAAAACTCAGGCTAAGCTAACAATCAGTGATGAAGAACGACCTGTCGCTATACAGATTTATGGGCGAGAAGTGGATGCAATGGTTGAAGCTGCTAAGATATGCGAAGAAGCAAACCCCGATATATTAGACATAAACTTTGGTTGTCCTGTTAAGAAAGTGGCGGGTAAAGGTGCCGGATCGGGGATGATGAAAACTCCCGATCTGATGGTCGATATAACAAAAGCTGTAGTGGAAGCTATAAAAATTCCTGTAACAGTAAAAACCCGATTAGGTTGGGATAATGACTCTAAAATAATAGTGGAACTTGCCGAACAATTGCAGGATACAGGAATTCAAGCGTTGACTCTACATGGGCGTACACGTGCTCAGATGTATTCGGGGGAAGCAGACTGGTCTTTGATCGGTGCAGTAAAAAACAATCCTCGTATGCATATTCCTATTATAGGAAATGGTGATGTAACCAGTCCCGAAATATGTAAAAAACGATTCGATGAAACAGGGGTAGACGCTGTTATGATAGGTCGGGGCAGTATAGGAAGTCCTTGGATATTCGAGGAAGTAAAGCACTATCTTAATACAGGAGAAGTATTGCCTAGCAAAGGATTTATATCGTACTTAGATATTCTAAAAGAGCTTATACTAAAGAATGTGTCACACTCGGGCGAACGTGGCGGAATTATTCATAGTCGTCGTCATCTGGCTGCTAGTTCTGTATTTAAAGGTATTCCTGATTTTAAAAAGATTAGGGTTGCTATGTTGCGTACCGATTCAGTCGAAGAACTTTTTTCAATTATAGACAATATACCTGCTCAATTTGATATGAAATAATATCATAAAAATGTATCTTTACATCATATGACATATCAGGAGACAATCGAGTATTTATTTAATCATCTTCCGGTTTATCAAAAAATTGGCAGTGAAGCATTCAAAGCTGGACTTGATAATAGTTTGGCTCTCGATGCATACCTTTCTCATCCTCATACTAAATATAAGACCATACATGTAGCAGGTACAAACGGAAAAGGGTCTACCTCTCATTTATTGGCAGCAATATTGCAACAGGCCGGATACAAAGTTGGGCTTTATACATCGCCACATCTCGTTGATTTTCGAGAGCGGATACGGGTGAATGGTGAGAAAATTTCTGAGAAATATGTTGTTGATTTTATAGATAAGCACCGAGAGATATATGAACCGATAGAACCATCATTTTTTGAACTCACAATGATGATGGCTTTTCAGTATTTTGCAGATACGAAAGTTGATGTTGCTATAGTTGAAGTTGGTCTCGGAGGTCGTTTGGATAGCACAAATATTATTAATCCCGATCTAAGTGTAATAACAAATATCAGTTTCGACCATATGCAAATTTTGGGCGATACGTTGGAAAAGATTGCGACAGAAAAAGCGGGAATAATTAAGCCATCTATACCGGTTGTAATAGGAGAAGCTGAAGGTGAAGTACGCAAAATTTTTGAAGATACAGCCCGTAGAGTAGGGACTAGGATTGTTTTTGCAGAGGATGAACATATTATTGAAAATAGCCTGAAAACAGCTAGTGGTTGGTTACTTGATACTAAATACTATCTTCATTTGAAAGGTGAATTGTCTGGTTATGCTCAAATAAAAAATGCGGCAACCGTTTTGTGTGCAGTAAAAGAATTACAGTCATTGGGTTATGTGATACCCTCTAAGGCTGTTTATAATGGCTTTGCCTACGTAACAGAATTAACTGGTTTAATGGGGCGTTGGCAGGTTATTCAGGAACTCCATCCTAAAATCGTTTGTGATACAGGACATAATATTGCCGGAATAAAGTATATTGTAGAGCAATTAGCTGTCGAAAAATATAATACTCTTCATATTGTTTTAGGCATGGTTAACGATAAAGATATTACTTCTGTATTGTCTTTATTGCCTAAGAATGCTGTTTATTATTTTACAAAAGCATCGGTTCCTCGTGCACTCGATCAAATGAAGTTGCAGCAACTCGCAGTTAAAGCAGGTTTAATGGGTTATTCGTACCATACAGTAGGTGAGGCTATACAAGCTGCAAAAGAATGGGCCAGACCGTCTGATTTTATTTTTATAGGAGGAAGTAATTTTATCGTTGCTGATGCTTTAATAGCATTAGGATATAAATAAGCCTATCAAATAGGTTTACTCCTTTTAGTAACTTCCATATCCAAAGCATTTAAAATAACACTGTCATACCCGTATACATCATCGGCATAATATAATGTGCTACTATCATCAGGATACATATAGGCCGTATAATAATCTATAAATAAAGATATCTTCTCTTTTGGATTCAGTATATCCGGTAGTTTCTTCAATTTGTTTTCTTTAGCCAGTTTCTTGCCTTCATTCGATATAGGAGACTTATTTATGCTGTAATAAAGTCTGTCTTTATAAACATCGTCCGATGTTGTTGACATGCAAAAAAAAGCCAGATCGAACGGTTTTTGTACCCTCACGCATCCATGACTCACAGCTCTGTTCTTCCTGCTAAATGCCGCTTTAGAAGGGGTATCGTGAAGATAGACCGAAAATGCATTGTTAAACATAAACTTAACCAATCCAAGCGCATTTCTTTCTCCTGAATTTTGGCGTATGGTATATGAAAATTTCGATGGATTGACCTCTTTCCAATTTATAGATTCTACATCGACTTCCTTGCCACCTTTATACAACTTCATATTATTTCTTTTGATGTATGTAGGATCTTTTTTCTGTAGAACAGCTACTTCTTTTTGAGCAATACTGGTTGGCACATTCCAAATAGGATTTAAATTCAGATAACTGATGTCACTTTCTAATAGAGGTGTTTTGTTTGCCACAGAGCCCACACACACCCTTGTAACCAAGGGTAAACTATTATTTTGAGATGCAAAAAGCATAGCCGGAGCAACATTTACTTCTATATGCTTATCATGTTTTGATTTTGTCCGTTTCCAGCGATATCGTTCCATATTGGCTCGTAACTTGGCCTGATAGTACTCTAACGGTCTGTTTAATGCATCAATGGTAATTTGTCCTACCTCGTCTTCTTCTGGATAGGAGTTTTTGCGGCGGAAAGTATTTATTGCTGCTAATAAGTTTTTATTCAATGTTTGATGCAAACTATCTGTTTCGATGGAGTCAGGTTTATATTCTCCTGTAAGGATAAGCCGACGGGCAATTTCAGATATATTAGGGTTTTTATCACCTATTTTATATGTCTTGGAAGCAATTATTGTATTTAATGATATGTCTTTTTTGCTTTCCAGATTCTTATATTCTTCTAATATTTTATTGTAAATTAAGTTATTAGGAAGAGAGTTTAATATCGGCTTGATCGGATTTTTTTGTAAATTGGCATATAGATCCACAAAGAATATGGAATCTGGCCTGGCTGTATAAATATCATAATCTTTTTTATACAAAGTCTTAGGATCTGTAAATCCATAACTCATTCCTGTTATGTACTTAATCGCAGAACTAGTGGAGACAAGTTCCAAATCAGCCATTTTCTCATATAAAATATTTATATCATGGCTATATATTCCCGAATCTATTGAATCTACTAATGATTTTATATAATCAATCGGGAAATAATTTATAGGTAGACCATGCTCGCGGCTATTCTCCAAAATCGCCGAAAGTTCTCTTAATCCTTGAATGTCAAGAGTGTCGTGTACCCAGATAGGTGTGAAAGTATTATTAGTATATAAATTTTGTAGTATCGAATCTTTTTGTAATCGCGATCGTAGGACTTCTTTCAAGTCCTGAGGGTCAAAATCTGGATAGTTTTTAGCAAATTTGGAAAGTATTACTTCCTTTTTTGAAGATTCACTGAGCTTGGTTGATCTTTTTTCATGACAACTTACAATAAATATTGTAATTGTCAGAATAAGAATACAGGACAAAATATATTTCATAATACTATTTCTGCAAAAAATGTGCGAATGCAAAAATAGTGAAAAAATGTAAATAAAAAGAGTTTAATACATTGAAATATTCTCGTTGTATTTATCTTACAACGAGAATATTATATTAAGAATTATTCGAGATAAGTGTATCCGTATAAACCTGATCTATAATTAGATAAAAACTCTTTGCCTTCTTCTACCGTAATAGAACCTTGTTTAACACAACTTGTAACCCATGTTTCCACGGTACGTACCAGCTTCTTCGCATTATACTGTGCATAGTCTAGTACTTCGGCAACGGTTTCACCATCTATCATCTGTTCTATTTTGTAACTATTTTCATCCACAGAGATGTGTACTGCATTGGTGTCTCCAAATAGGTTGTGAAGATCTCCCAGTATTTCCTGATATGCACCAACTAAGAATACTCCAAGATAATAAGATTCATTCTTTTTCATTGAATGCACTGGCAAGTAAGAAGACTGGTTACCGTTAGATATAAAGTTATCTATCTTACCATCTGAATCGCAAGTAACATCTTGTAGTGTAGCGGTCCTGTCAGGACGTTCATCTAATCTGTGAATAGGGATGATCGGAAATATTTGGTCTATTGCCCAAGAATCCGGTAAGGATTGGAATAATGAAAAGTTACAGAAATACTTATCCGGAAGTAATTTCGATAACTGCTTCAACTCCTCTGGTGAATGCTTCGAGCGACCTGCTATATGGAAAATTTCGCGAGCTATAGAGAAGTATAGACGCTCTACTTGTGCTCTGGTTTTTAAAGATAGCATACCCAAGCTGAATAGATCTAGAGCTTCTTCTCTTATTTGTTGAGCATCGTGCCAAGCTTCTAGCATGCGAGACTGGCTCAGATTGTCCCATATTTCATACAGTTCACGAACTAGCTCATGGTCATCCTCCTTTATATCTTCATTTTCGTCCCATTCAGGAAGAGTTGCTGTTTCCAACACTTCAAATACCAGAATAGAATGGTGTGCAGTGAGCGAGCGTCCCGATTCTGTAATAATATTGGGGTGGGGGATATTATTTTTATTGGCTGCATCGACCATTGTCGCAATAGAGTCATTTACATATTCCTGTATCGAATAGTTTACACTACTTTCATTATATGATGAGCGTGTACCGTCATAATCTACACCCAAACCTCCACCGATATCAACAAATTCGACGTTGAAGCCCATAGCATGTAATTGTACGTAGAATTGAGCCGCTTCACGTAAAGCTGTTTTTATTCTGCGTATTTTGGTTATTTGGCTACCAATATGGAAGTGTATGAGACGAAGAGAATTCTGTAAATTGTTTTTTTCCAAATAGGCCAAAGCTTCAAGTAATTCACTTGAATTAAGTCCGAATTTACTGCCATCTCCTCCCGATTCTTCCCATTTACCACTACCGGAACTAGCCAACTTAATGCGGATACCAATATTCGGTGTGATTTTTAATCGTTTTGCTATTTTTGCAATCAATGGTATCTCATTTAGTTTCTCTACTACGATGAAGATATGTTTTCCCATTTTTTGCGCTAGCAAAGCCAATTCTATATAGCTCTCATCCTTATATCCATTACAGATTATAAGCGAGTCCGGGTCTGTATTAATTGCTATTACGGCATGCAGTTCGGGTTTAGATCCAGCTTCGAGCCCTATATTAAATTTTTTCCCATGGCTGATAAGCTCTTCAACCACAGGACGCATTTGATTTACCTTAATTGGATATATTATATGGTTTTGTCCTGTATATTCATATTCCTCTGCCGCTTGTTTAAAGCATGTCGATATTTTTTCAATTCTGTTATCCAGAATATCCGGAAAACGAAGTAAAACAGGAGCTGATACATCACGAAGTTGTAATTCGTCCATCAATTCCTTTAAATCGACAGCTACTCCATTTTTTTTTGGAGTTACAACAACGTTACCTTTCTCATTCACAGAAAAGTAATTAATACCCCAGCCTGCGATATTATATAACTCGGCCGAGTCTTCGATGCGCCATTTTCTCATTCTTCTTGTAAAGTGATAAAATTATTTAATAGATAAAAATGTTGTTATTTTAGCGTTCTTGGGGTCTTTTGCTTCTTCCCCATAAATGTCAAAATCAGCGATATAAGCTCTCTCCGTATTCGATTGCCATATTTGAGCCCATGTCTTACCCACGGCATAAGGTAACTCTCCTTCGGAGATATATTTTAAGTACTTACATGCAGGAAAATCTTTTATAACCAAATTTTTATTTGTAGGAATTCCGTTTGTATCAGAAACTTTATATCCTATAAGTGTCGTATATTCTCCCGTGTAATCACTCTCATAATCAGTATATATGCAATATATATCATCTGATATTTTATTCTTAATAGATTGTACTACTCCATTTAACAAGAATGATTCCCATAACTTAGCTATATCCTCTTGCGATTTGTGGTTTTGATTTGTAGTTCTAACTGATATTCCAACTACAGTAAACGCTTCCAGAGTTATCTCTTCGCCTTTCATTCTTTCACCAATATTTCTGTTATTTCTGCAATATACAAATAGTGAAAATCTTTTTCAGGATACCACCTTTCTATAATCCTATTGTCAAGAAAAGCATTTTCTTCTATGCGTTGTACAAATAATTTCTTAGCAAAAATGATATTGTTAGCTTCTTGAAAATAAGGAGTATTGTCCTTAGTAACCACAGTTAAGTTAGTCTTTTCTATCTTATTTTCATCTCTTCCCGATACTTTTCCCAAATAGCCTAAATCTTTCAGGTAGCTTTTGTCAAAAAACGAGAGAGAAAAGGAATCCGAGCTTTCTACAAATTCTCTGGTATATCTTTGCGGACGTATAACTATAAAAGCTACTTCTTTATTCCACATAACACCAAATCCGCCCCAGCTTGCAGTCATCGTATTTACTGTGCTATCTGGTTTTGATGCTGTAATTAACATCCATTTATCCTTTAGTCCAAATGAGTCAGGTCTATAGTCTTTTATATTTGCTTCTTTGAAAATCATTTTATTAATATAAATGCCGTCAATATTTTGTCCGGGCGAATAGGGTATTTTAATTCGCAAAAGTATAAAATATGTTGAGAAAAAGGAAATAAATATAGGTAAACTATATTAAGAATCTAAGAATGTAATATGTGTGTTAAGAATATTTGCGTTGAGTGCATTTTAATGTTTTGAATATGAATGGGATAGTTTGTTGTGGTATGCGAAAAACGGAGACATTTCAATTCTGAAATGTCTCCGTTCTTTTATTTTAAATCTATTATTTTTTGTCTGCTGCTTTAGCTTTGTCTTTACAACAAGTTGCCTTTTTGCTGTCTTTTTTTGCTGTGTCTTTACAGCAAGATTTCTTATCGTCCTTTTTATCTGCTGCTTTAGCTTGGCAACACTCCTTCTTAGGTTGATCTTTCTTTGGAGCTGTATCCTGAGCTACTGCTACCGATGAAGCCATCAAAGCTACACACATAATTGCTGACATTATAATCTTCTTCATACTCTACTTTTTAATTGTTTATTTAATCTATGATAGATCACAAATATAAAAGCTATTTGGCGAAAATATAATTAACGGAAGTTAAAAATGTTATTTAATATTCAAAATGTCCGAATTCACTGTCAATAACTAATTCTGTTCTCTCCGATTCTTCAACAAAACCAACTATTTGAGCGTCTATACCATAAGATTTGGATATATCAATAACTTCTTGGGCGAATGATTGTGGTAAGTATATTTCCATGCGATGCCCCATATTAAACACCTTATACATCTCTTTCCAGTCGGTTCCTGATTGTTCTTGGATTAGCTTAAACAATGGGGGGACAGGAAAAAGATTGTTTTTGGTAATCTTTACTTTATCGACGAAATGCAAGACTTTGGTTTGTGCACCACCTGAGCAATGAACCATCCCGTGTATATGTCCACGTAATTTATTCAATATTTGTTTAATAACGGGAGCATAGGTGCGGGTAGGGGAGAGTACTAGCTTTCCGGCATCTATATTCAATCCTTCTATTAGATCTGTAAGCTTCATGTTTCCAGAATAAATCAATTCGGAAGGAATCGAAGCATCGTAACTCTCTGGGTATTTTTCCGCAAGATAATTTCCAAATACATCATGACGCGCAGAGGTTAGACCATTACTGCCCATACCTCCATTATATTCTTTCTCGTATGTTGCTTTACCATAGGAGGATAGACCCACAATAACATCTCCGCCTTGTATATTATCGTTAGAAATAACATCAGAGCGCTTCATACGACAAGTTACTGTACTGTCTACTATAATAGTGCGAACCAGATCGCCAACATCTGCAGTTTCTCCTCCTGTGGGATATATATTGACACCTAACGAGGATAGTTCATCGCATAGTTGGTTTGTCCCTTCTATAATCGCTGATATAACTTCGCCGGGTATCAACATTTTATTTCTTCCAATAGTAGAAGACAATAAAATATTATCAGTAGCACCAACACATAATAAATCATCAATATTCATTATTAAAGCATCTTGCGCAATGCCTTTCCATATAGAAATATCTCCTGTTTCCTTCCAATATATGTATGCCAGTGAAGACTTAGTGCCAGCTCCATCAGCGTGCATAATATTGCAATACTCAGGATCATTACCTAATATGTCTGGAATTATTTTACAAAAAGCTTTAGGGAATATGCCTTTGTCTACGTTCTTAATTGCATTATGAACGTCTTCTTTCGAGGCCGAAACTCCTCGTTGGTTATAGCGTTGGTCACTCATTTCGTTTGTTCAAAGAAATAAATTTATATGAGGTACAAAGATAATAAAAACGCGTTGAATAAATAATATAAAACAAACAACCTGTAAGATAATCAGTCTTACAGGTTGTGTATGTTGATGCATATAAAGCAAATTAATAGTCTTTCACTTCCCAACCTAAAGCGCTTGCACCTAATACGGCAGCATCACTTTCTTTAAGTTCAGACATCAATAGTTTGATTTTATTACGGAAAATAGGTAGTACATTTTCTTCCATATGTTTGCGTACCGGATCAAATATTAATTTCCCGGCTTTTGTTAAGCCTCCAAATAATATGATTGCTTCCGGACTAGAAAATGCTATAAAATCAGCAAATGATTCACCTAATATTTGACCAGTCATTTCAAAAATATCTTTAGCCAATTTATCTCCTTTTACAGCCGCATCATATACATCTTTTGATGTAATTTCTGCCGGATTAAGCTCTCTTAGAAGGCTTGGCTCTGTCCTCGTTTCTAGAAATTCTCTGGCTGTACGAGCTACTCCTGTTGCCGAACTGTATGTCTCCAAACATCCTTTTTTACCACAACCACAAAGGCGACCATCGCGACGAATTGTAGTATGACCTAATTCTCCGGCAAATCCATCGTGACCATATACAAGCTGTCCGTTTACTACGATACCACTACCAACACCGGTTCCGAGAGTAATAACAATGAAATCTTTCATTCCACGTGCTGCTCCGTAAGTCATTTCTCCAATTGCAGCTGCATTTGCATCATTTGTAAGAGCAACTGGTATATTCAATTTGTCGGTAAGCATTTGAGCCAAAGGAATTACTCCTTTCCAAGGTAGATTAGGTGCAAATTCGATACAACCTGTAAAATAATTACCATTTGGTGCTCCAACTCCAATCCCCTTTATATTTCCAGTACCGCCTACCTGATCAATGATTTCTTGAACACCGGCAGCAAGGTGAGTTACATAATCATTAATTTCTAGATATGTACCTGTTTTTATAGATCCTTGATTTATTATATGTCCACGTTTGTCTACTACGCCAAAAACCGAATTGGTTCCACCTATATCGATTCCAATAGCATATGGTTTTTCCATGATTTATATATATATGTTAATTCAACAATGAAATTATTTTTTTATTAAAAGCTTACAAATATAACTAATTCCACTTTAATATCCGTCTTTGGTACAGCGAATTCTGTTTGTTGCTGTACGAAATGGAAATTAGGAATTGAAGTATGTATCTAGAACGTTGCTTGCCGCCGCAAAAGAACTCATTTGAGAATCAAGAACTAATTGTTCGCATCTTTTCAGCTCTTTTTGTACTTGCGGATTATTATAAAAATTACTTTTTAAGCGTTCATTAATTGTTTCATGCATCCAGAATTTAGATTGAGCATTCCGCCTGTAATCGAAGTACTTATTCTCCTTAACGAATGCAATATATTCATCTATCATTTTCCAAACCTCGTCAATTCCTATTTCATAATATCCGGAATAGGTCAATACTCGAGGAGCCCATCCCGATTCGGGTAAAGGAAATAGGTGGAGTGCATTTTGAAAATGAGATTGGGCCAGTCTAGCTTTTTCTATATTATTTCCATCAGCTTTATTTATAACAATACCATCTGCCATTTCCATTATTCCACGCTTTATCCCTTGCAATTCGTCTCCTGTTCCGGCTAATTGTATTAAAAGGAAAAAATCCACCATAGAGTGTACTGCTGTTTCTGATTGACCTACGCCAACAGTTTCTACAATAATACGGTCAAATCCGGCAGCTTCGCAGAGTATTATAGTTTCTCTTGTTTTACGAGCTACGCCACCTAATGACCCTGCGGAAGGGGAGGGGCGGATAAATGCATTTTTCTCGACAGATAGCCTTTCCATCCTGGTTTTGTCTCCGAGTATACTTCCTTTTGTAACTTCACTGGAAGGGTCAATTGCTAAAACTGCAAGTTTATTATTATTCTTGAGAATATGCATGCCAAAGGCATCGATAGATGTGCTTTTGCCCGCTCCAGGGACACCCGTTATTCCTACACGTATGGAATTTCCTGTGTAGGGTAAGCATTTCTCTATAACCTCCTGTGCTATTAATTGATGGTCTTGTCTAGAACTTTCTATAAGGGTTACTGCTTGTCCTAAAATTGTAATATTTCCTTTTAGTATACCTTCTACATATTCAGAAACTGTATATACCTTTCTTTTGAATTTTTTATAATTGTCCAAATAAGGATTGACAGTTGGTTGTTCAGATATCCCTTTATTTACGCGTAAACCTTGATATTGATCATCATTTTCAATATGTTCCATACAAATTGAATTTTATGAGTAGCATGTTATTCTTTATTTTGTGTAAATATAATCAAATTATAGGAGCTTTTCTTTATGCAAATGTTATTTAACAAATACACAATTAAACATAATAGTAATTATATAACAATTGATAATTAATTTAAAACCTTACTAAATTAAATAAGGATCATTCCTTTTAGGATGATCCTTATTATTACGATATATTTTCGAATACTTATTCAGCAGAAGTTTCTAATTCTTTTTGAACAGCATCGTACTCTGCATTTTTATTTACGTTCAATAAAGTCAAGTTATAATATACATTTTGCAACTTCATTAGAACTTGTCTAATATCATATTTATCTGCATTTTTTGCTTTTAGCATATCTCTATATTTTTCCAAATAAGGTAATGCTTTTTGATAAAGATCTATAGTTTCTTTGTCATATTTTGCAGATGTAGCTCTATCTGTTGTCTGGCCAGCTTTTTCTTTAGTGTCTTGCGCTTGCAAGATATATAATACACCAATTCCTTCTAATGCTTTCTCACAGTTTGCATCAGTATTTAAAGCTTGTAAATAAGCAGGCTCTGCTTGAGCATATTCTTTACGTTCAGCAAATAAAGATGCTTTTACACTCAGTAGTTCACATGCATTTGTTGGATCATTTTTGATTGCTTCGTCCAGATATGACATAGCTTCATCTGTTTTTCCTCCTTTGATAAACTCATTTATCAGATTAAGAGAAAAATACTTAACAGATGGGAATTTTTGGGTTCCTTCACGCAACAAATTTACATAAGCAACGCTATCTCCAGCCTGTTGATATTCACTGGCTAATAACTCATAAGTATCGCTTTCTTTATATGTGCTATTCTTAACGTAAGGTTCTGCAGTAAGCTTTTTCAGTAATTGGATAGAACGTGCATTATCTTTTGATTGTATAGCACTGATTACGGCATAATACTTAATTGTCTGAAAAGTTGTGTCTTGAGTATTAAAATCAGCTCTGTTATCTTCAAACAAAGCTAAAGATGGTAGCTCCCAATATCTTTCGAAGAAGTCGGCTGCTTTCTTGTAATCTTGTTTTTCGTTATAGAATATACCACCATTAATATAGAATCGGTGGCCATCTTTTAAATTCTTAACGATATCTTTTCTTACTTTATTCTTTATTTTACCTTTTTCGTCAGGAAGTTGACCTAACTCATCAGCTTTAATATAAGGCTCATACATGTTGTATAATCCTTCATACATTTTTTCTTCGTTACCACCTTTTCCGGTAATCTGTTTTTGCATTTCCAAAGTTCTCTCATCATCGAAAGCTTTGTATTCGATATCTCCAGCTACTTTCCATGTATCCGGATCATTCATTGTTTCCGGATTAGTTAATGCCGGTTTTATCAATGATCTGGCCTCATTAATATCCTTTGAGGATTTTGCATTTTTTACAGCACCTTTTTGCGCAAAAGAAAGTCCTGCAAATGCACATAACGTTATTACTAATAGAGTACGTTTCATAATTATGGGTTTAGTTCATATTCAATTGTTGTTTTCTATATTTTCTTCTGATATGTTATTATCATCAATATTTTCTGTTTCAACCTCGTCTTCTGAGTCAACTTTACAAATAGATGCTATTTCATCATTTCTTTTACCTAAATTGATCAGCTTAACTCCTTGGGTAGCACGTCCCATAGTGCGAATATCTGAAACTTTTAGACGAATAGTAATACCGGACTTGTTAATTATCATTAAATCGTTATCATCTGTAACACTATTTATAGAAACCAGTTTACCTGTTTTGTCTGTTATGTTCAGCGTTTTAACCCCTTTACCACCACGACTGGTTATGCGATATACAGGAACAATTTCTCCATTTTCATCCAAAATCTCGTTTCCTTCTTCATCTTTTTCGTTAAGATTTGTACGTTTTCCATATCCTTGCTCAGATACTACCATAATAGTTTCTGTTTTTTGAGCTTCTTTTGACATGGCTAGCATACCAATAACTTCATCCTGGCCGTCTTCGTCGATACGCATACCACGAACACCTGTTGCTGTACGTCCCATTACTCGAACATCCTGCTCATTGAAACGAATGGCTCGACCATTTCTGTTTGCTAGCAATATTTCACTATCGCCGTCAGTCATAAGTACTTCTATAACCTTATCATCTTCACGTATTGTTATCGCATTCACACCATTTTGACGAGGGCGTGAATATGCTTCGAGGCTGGTTTTCTTTATAACACCTTGTTTTGTACAGAATATTAGATAATGGCTATTAATATAATCTGTGTCGCCGAATCCTCTTATACGGATGAAGGCAGTGGCCTTATCATCAGATTCAATATTCAACAGATTCTGAATTGCTCGTCCCTTCGAATTTTTGGTGCCTTCCGGAATGTCGAATACGCGTAACCAGTAACATTTACCTTTCTGGGTGAAAAGCAAAATGTAATTATGCATCGACGCCGGATATATATGTTCGATAAAGTCCTCATTTCTGGTCTCTGAACCTTTAGCACCCACTCCACCTCTGTTTTGAGCTCTAAATTCGGTCAGAGGTGTACGTTTGATATATCCGAGATGAGAAACGGTTATAATCATTTCATCGTTGGCATAGAAATCTTCTGGATTTAATTCTTCCGATGCATAAACAATTTCCGTACGACGTTCATCTCCATATTTATCTCTGACTTCGATTAATTCGTCTTTAATCACTTGCATACGAAGATCTTCATTAGAAAGAATCTCGTTCAGATAAGCGATTAGTTTTTGAATTTCATCGTATTCATTGCGTAACTTATCTTGTTCTAATCCTGTAAGCTGACGTAGACGCATTTCTACGATTGCTCGTGATTGTATTTCTGTCAGATTGAATCTCGATATCAAATTGTCAATCGCTTCTTGTGGCGATTTGGACGCTCTGATTATAGCAATTACTTCGTCAATATTATCTGAAGCAATAATAAGACCTTCAAGTATATGCGCGCGTTCTTCTGCTTTGCGTAGATCGTATGTCGTACGACGGATGACTACATCAATCCTGTGTTCAACAAAGAACGTAATCATGTCTTTCAGATTCAATGTTTTTGGTCGACCTTTAACCAATGCGATATTATTAACACTGAAAGATGATTGTAAAGCTGTCAGTTTATATAGTTTGTTTAAAACTACATTGGCATTGGCGTCGCGCTTAATGTCAACAACAATACGCATCCCTTGACGGTCAGACTCATCATTAACATTGCTGATTCCATCAAGTCTTTTTTCACCTACAAGATCTGCTATGTGCTTGATTAGCTCAGCTTTATTAACCAAGTATGGAATTTCAGTGATCACTATCTTTTCGTGATTACCTTCCATTTCAATTTCTGCACGACCACGCATGATAACACGGCCACGACCTGTTTCAAAAGCATCAATAACACCTTGATATCCATATATAAACCCTCCGGAAGGAAAATCCGGAGCTTTTATGTGTTGCATCAGCCCTTCAGTATCAATCTCTTTATTGTCAATATAGGCAATAGTAGCATTGATAGATTCAGTCATATTGTGGGGAGCCATGTTGGTAGCCATACCTACAGCAATACCAGATGCTCCATTTATCAACAGATTAGGAATACGCGTAGGAAGAACTGTTGGTTCCTTCAATGTATCATCGAAGTTTAATTGGAAATCAACAGTTTCTTTATCAATATCTTTCAGCATTTCTTCCGCTAAGCGGCTTAAGCGCGCTTCGGTGTAACGCATAGCTGCAGGGCTATCTCCATCGACGCTACCCATATTTCCTTGTCCGTCTACCAACAGATAGCGCATGCTCCATTCCTGAGCCATACGTACCATGGCGAAATATACCGAAGAGTCACCATGAGGGTGATACTTACCAAGTACTTCTCCGACAATTCTAGCTGATTTTTTGTGAGGTTTGTTCGATGCATTACCTAGTTCGCTCATTCCGTATAAAATACGACGATGTACAGGTTTAAAACCATCTCTTACATCAGGTAAAGCTCGTGAAACAATAACCGACATTGAATAGTCAATGTAGGCAGATTTCATCTCATCCTCAATATTGATTCTAATAATTCTATCCTCTGCTTCTATCATTATTTTAACATAAAATTTTTATTCCCAAATACTTGTAAAGCTTTTCAATTAAGGCTGTTTCTTTAAGCTCTAAAAACATGCTAAGGTATGAATTTTCTTTGTATTAAGAAAATATAATGCTGCAAAAAAATGCTCGGTAGT
>POVV01000424.1_pt1 | contig 28049 bp, 25 predicted proteins | sample 1560271 | NCBI WGS metagenome assembly POVV01 (sample SAMN08337232, study PRJNA429181) | Bioreactor metagenome, whole genome shotgun sequencing project. | biome: cows' rumen and soil; feature: anaerobic; isolation source: anaerobic chemostat enrichment culture, galacturonate as sole carbon... | reverse complement strand
GAACTGCTGACAGAGAAACTGAAAGAGAAGCATTATCTTTAAGACCCAGGAAAAGGAGGAAGGTTCATATGGCTGTAAATGTAATAAAAGAAAAATGCAGGGGCTGTACGATCTGCGTAAAGAATTGTCCGTTTGAAGCAATAACAATGGAAAATAAACTGGCCGTCATCGGTACTGCCTGTACCGGCTGCGGTGTTTGTGTAGAAAAGTGTCCGTTTGATGCGATAGAAAAGTCAGAAGAGCCAAAGGATACGGTTGATTTATCGGAATACCGGGATGTATGGGTATTTGCGGAACAAAGAGAAGGGGCACTCATGCCAGTCGTAAAAGAACTTCTGGGTGAAGGGCGGAAACTGGCGGATGAGATTGGATGCAGCCTTTGTTCTGTATTATGCGGTAACCATGTGGAGGGACTTGTGGATGAACTGTTTGAATATGGAGCAGATAAAGTTTATCTTGCGGATCATAAAGAACTGGAATCCTACCGCACCGACGCTTATACGGCTGTGATTCACGACGCGATCAGATCTTATAAGCCTGAAATCGTCCTTTTGGGAGCTACCCACATCGGCCGTGACTTAGGTCCCTGTCTGGCCGTCCGCTGCAATACCGGGCTGACTGCAGACTGCACCAAGCTGGAAATAGATGAGGAAGATAAGAAGATCAAGCAGACCCGCCCGGCCTTTGGCGGAAATTTAATGGCAACCATCGTTTGTCCAAACCACAGGCCTCAGATGTCCACGGTACGTCCTGGAGTTATGGAAAAAGCCGAAAGACAGGAGGGGCGTAAGGGCCAGGTCGTTCCTCTTTCTGTAAGTTTTGAAAAAGACGATATAAGAACCCGCATCCTTGAAGTGGTAAAGCAGGCAGGAGAGGCGGTATCCTTAACTGATGCGGAAATCATTGTATCCGGCGGTATGGGTCTTGGCGGAGCCGAAGGCTTTGAACTGTTAAAGAAACTGGCGGATAAGCTGGGCGGTGTGGTTGCAGCAAGCCGTGCAGCCGTAGACGCAGGCTGGATCGACCATTCCTATCAGGTGGGACAGACCGGAACCACGGTACGTCCTAAACTGTATTTTGCCTGCGGTATTTCCGGGGCCATTCAGCATGTGGCAGGTATGCAGAACTCAGAGCAGATCATTGCGATCAATAAAAACCCGGCAGCTCCGATCTTTGAAGTGGCCGATTACGGCATCGTAGGGGATTATAATCAGGTGATCCCTGCGCTTATAGAAGCACTGGGCAAATAAAGGAGGGAATTAATATGGGAAAGAAACTGTTAGAAGGAATCAAAGTAGTGGAACTGGCAACCTTTATCGCGGCTGCAGGCGCAGGACGTTTTCTTGCAGACTGCGGAGCAGATGTCATTAAAATCGAATCTGCCAAGGGAGATCCGTTAAGACATACGGCTCCATCTGAAGGAAGGCCTTTGGACATGTATGAAAATACGACCTGGGACTTGGAAAATGGAAACAAGCGCTGCATTTCTCTTAATATGAAGGCACCTGAGGGCAAAGAGGCATTTTTTAAGCTTCTGGAGGATGCGGATGTGCTGATCACCAACTGGAGAGTCCAGGCTCTTGAACGGGCAGGGCTTGATTATGAAACTTTAAAGGTGAAATACCCCAAGCTGGTTTATGCCATGGTAACCGGATATGGAGAATACGGCCCGGATAAAGACCTTCCGGGGTTTGATTTCACGGCATTCTTTGCAAGGGGCGGTTATCTCCATTCCCTTCGTCAGAGAGGAACGGTTCCAATGAATGTGGTTCCAGGAGTTGGGGATCATAACGTGGCCATGAACCTGGCAGCAGGGATCCTTGCGGCATTATACCATGCAAAAGAAACCGGCCAGGGAGAGAAAGTAGAGACCAGTCTGTTTGAGACGGCTGTCTATAACATGGGAATGATGATCCAGGCAGCCAATTATGACGGCCCGGCCAGGGAATATCCCATTAACATCAGAGAAAGTGCCAACCCCTTTAATGCGGCATGGAGAACAAAGGATGACAGATTTATTCAGACCTGTATGCCTGATTATAATACCTACTATAAGCCGTTCATGAAGGCTCTGGGAAGAGATGATTTGATGGAAAATGAGAATTACTTCCCAATCCAGAACCTTCAGTCTAAAGGCCTGGGCACGAAGGTCTATGATATCTGTATGGAAGCAATGGAAAAGAAGACAGCCAAGGAATGGGTACCGGTTTTAAAGGAACATGACATTGCTTTCAGCGTTGCCCAATCCTGGGAAGAGATTCTGGAAGATGAGCAGGCATGGGCCAATGACTGCTTTTATAAAATGCAGTACGACAATGGAAATGTACGCACACTGGTAAGACCGCCGGTCAAATTCCAGGAGATGGGTGTTCCGGAGTACAATGGCGGTCCTTTAATCGGAGAGCAGGGACCGGAGATCCTGGAAAATCTGGGGTACAGCAAAGAGGAGATCAAGGAGTATCAGGAGAAGGGAATCCTTTATGTGTGGAAGGATGAGAGGAGAAACTAGATTTGCCTTTGGAAATTCAATTGTTCTTTCCAGAGTATCAAAAAAGGTGACATCAGGCATTTCTTAGTAAAACTATATTTAATTAAGTTTGGCGTAGCGTAAAAAACTACGCCATTCCTTATTTTATCGGTGCATTAGGTCCAGGCAGAAACCCAAACAAATCATAGCTGATGTGAATATTCCGCCTGCGTTTCCTTCCGGATTTATCAGTGATTCCACAAAGACCTTATACGGCTGATGAAGATTTAATAGTTGATACAATCCAAGTAAATCCATATTTATCTTTCACGCTGCCATTTATTCCACTGTCATTTGGAGGTGGATTTGTTTTCAATTCACCTAATACGACTCCGCCATCTGATAAGGCAGAAAAGACTTTATGTGCTGATATTTCATTCTGCAAGTGTGCATGGATGAAAACTGCACCACCATTTTCAATCGGCCATAGAGCATCATCTGCCTTTTGGCAGGCTATATGATGGATATATGATAGGCGAAGTGGCGGAAAGAGGCTGTGAATATATAAAAGCAGAAAAGGGGTACGATGTATCCCTTTTCTGCTTTTTAAGATTATTTAAGAATATCGTACTGGGCTTTTAGCTGCCAGACTGTGATGGGAAAAGTCTGTATAACCCATTTAATCAGTAATTTATATCAGAAACCCATTTCACCCTGAAAATCAGGATGGTAGTAATAATGGCAGCCATGTAATTGGAAAACAGGTTGCCCCAGAATACGGAATAAAAGCTTAGAAATTGCTCTGTTACCAATATAAATATGTACCGCAGGAGCCATACCCGCAGCAGGCTGATGAAGAGAGTGATCCGGGTCTTCCCCAGTCCGATAAAGGCTCCCTGCTGGACCATACAGATCCCAAAGCCGATCACGGAATACGTGTAAATATGAAGCGCCTGGTTCGCCACAGCCAGAACAGAGGCGTCCCTGGTAAATAACACCGTAAGTTTAGAAGACAGAGGAACGACCAGGGCGATCAAAAGGGCGGCAGTAATGGCACTTATGACACAGCCAACCAAACAGGCTTTTTTTGCTTTTTCCGGCTGTTTTGCTCCCACATTCATGCTGACCATGGTTGTGACGGCGGAACCGAAGGAAGAGGGCAGTATGAAGCAGATGGAGGTAATGTTATTGGCAATTCCCTGCCCGTTTAAAACAACGGCCCCGTATTTCTCCACTTCATTGTTGATGAGGAAGAATCCAAGGTTGAGCATCAGGCTGGAAAGCATGGCAGGAAAGCCTATGCGTAAAAGGGTGTTGATGATGGACCAGTCAAACCGGAAGCCGGACAGAACATAGCGTTCACCCGTTTTTTTTAGGAATAATTCAAAATACATCCACCCGGTAATTAAAAAGTTGGATGCCAGAGAGGCCATGACAGAGCCCACAAGTCCCCAGTGGAAGACCACAATAAAGAGGGCACTGAAAATGATTTTTAAAACCAGCATGATCACCATGCGGACAAAGGTATCCTCCGGCTTGCCATTGGCATTCTTTATGGAATTATAAATAGATTCCATGAAGGAGAAGGGCGTCACACAGGCGCTGAGTGCAAGATAGACAAAGACATCGTGAGAAATCTCTTCATTTACATGGGCGGATATGGGAAAGGCAAGGGCAATCAATAAGGGCGCCAGGATAAAACCCAGCAGAAAAGTAAAAACGATGATTTGAGTGGAAATCTTCCGGCTATGCTTAAAGTCGCCGGTTCCATTGGACTGCCCGATAATGGCCATCCCAGCCACGCTCACTCCCTGAGCCAGGGCTGAGATCATATTTACAATGGGGGTGCAGTATGTAACGGCACTTGCCGCCTGGGTTCCTACGAGATTGTTAAGAAACAGACCATCGATGACCGGTATAGCGGATTGGATGAGACCCATCATAAGGGTGGGAACGGAAAGAAATAATATGGTCGCAGAAACGGAGCCGTTAAGAATTAAATCCCGCCGCTGCTCGGTGCTTTGTTTTAAAAAGTTTGATTGCATGGTCGATTCACCTGATCAGTAGATTTGCGGTAGAGTTTTCAGTCAGTACCGTACAATCCTCAACTATACGCTTTTGGAAATGGAATGTCAAGAAAACTTTCGCTGCGGTAATCTGTGTTTTATTCTGTATACCGGTCTATGAATTAGGAGAGCAGGAGCAGGGGCGGGGGATTGATATTGCGGAGCAGAAATGGGATGTATGCCGCATCAAACATATATTCTTTGATGTAAAAGAGAACAAGATCATTGTAATATGAGTTTTAAAGGACTGGATTACATCGGTGGACAATCGCCTCTTATTAACAGTATATTGTTTATTTTATAACAATGATGTGCGCAGTATGGGTAAAAGTGATGGAACTAAGGGGAAAAACCAGGTCATATTTATGCAGGAAATCCAATGGATTAGCTCCATCAAGCAAATTTGTATTTGGACATTTTGTCAATAAAGGTAATAAAAACAAAATAAAAAATAAGTATAATATAATGATTTCATAATAGACTTATAAAATGTTGTGTAAAATGCATAAAAAGTGGCATATAAAAATTCTATCGTTTATGATAAAGAACTAGTATTTTTAATTATTGAGAATAAGAGGTAAACTAGTATCAGGAACAATGTTAAAAAAATCACTAATAACAAGTAGGGAGGAACCCAAAATGAGTCAATTTATTCAGTCATTGGTAGAACGTTCCAGAAAAGCACAGCAGATCCTATGCACTTATGATCAGGAAAAGACGGACGAAATTGTAAAAATGTTCGCAAAAGTTGTATTCGATCATGCACAGCCGCTTGCAAAACTGGCCGCAGAAGAAAGCAGAATGGGTGTATACGAGGACAAGATTACTAAAAACAAGGGAAAATCAAGAATTATCTGGAACTCACTCAAAGGAAAGAAATCCATCGGCATCATTGGAAGAGATGAGGAGGCAGGCCTCATCGAAGTAGCAAAGCCGATGGGAGTCATCGCAGCTGCGACTCCGTGCACCAACCCGATTGTAACACCGATGTGCAATGCCATGTTTGCAGTCAAATGCCAGAATACCATTATCATAGCCCCTCATCCCCGTGGAAAAAAATGTGCTATGGCGCTGGCAGATCTTTATTATAAAGAGTTAGACCGCATGGGTGTTCCCAGAGATATCTTTCTGGTAATAGAAGAGCCTACCATTGATCTGACCACAGAACTGATGTCAGCCTGCGATGCTGTCATAGCAACCGGAGGTATGGGGGTCGTGAAATCCGCTTATTCCAGCGGAAAACCAAGCTATGGGGTAGGACCTGGAAATGTCCAGGGACTGATTGATGAAGGAATCGATTACAAGGCAGCAGCAGGCCGTATGATAGCCAGCCGTATCTTTGATAATGGAATCATCTGTTCCGGCACCCAGAGTATCATTGCCCCTGAAAAGGATTATGACTCCATTATCAGAGAGTTTGTGGATCAGGGCGCTTATTATATCGATGATCCGGCAGTGGTTGCCAATCTGTCAGAGGTTGTATTCCCGGGCGGCGTCATTAATAAAAATGTGGTTGGACAGTCGGTTAAGACCATCGCAGGATTGGCGGGCATTTCCATTCCTGAGGAAACAAAGGTCATTATCGTTAAGCCGGAAAGACATGGTGCCGGTGTGGCATGGAGTAAGGAAAAGATGTGCCCAATGATGGCGGCCTACAGCTATAAGACATGGGAGGAGGCAGTGCAGATTGCTTATGATAACCTTTTGGTAGAAGGAGAAGGCCACTCGGCAGATATTCAGTCTGATGATAAAGCACATATCGAATATGCAGGTGTGAAGCTGCCTGTAAGCCGTGTGGTCGTGAACCAGACCTGTTCCAGCATGGCCGGAGGTGCTTTTGCAAATGCCTTGAACCCTACCACAACGCTTGGCTGCGGAAGCTGGGGGAACAATGCCATCAGCGAGAACCTCTTCTATACCCATCTGATGAATAAGAGCCGTATTGCATTTGTCAGAGAAAATTGGAAACAGCCGTCTGATGAAGAAATTTTTGCATAGGAGAGTCCGTTTATGAAGGAAGTTATTTTAAAATCCCAGATTTCATATTACGAAACCTGTTCTGAATTCGCTGAGGATTTTCATCTGGGAAGCGATGATCTGGTATTGACCAATGAATACATATATAACCCGTATTTTGGTGCTATGGGCTTAAAGGTACATACAATCTTTCAGGAAACCTATGGGACTGGAGAACCTACGGATGTCATGGTGGATGCGATTTTAGAAGCAGCAGCTAAGACTGACTGCAAACGGATCGTCGCCATAGGCGGAGGCACGGTAATTGATATTGCAAAGATTCTGGCTGTTTCAGCAGGAGAATCCCTGGATTCTCTTTATGAGGCGCCGGAGAAGATTGAGAAGAAACGAGACCTGGTGATTCTTCCTACAACCTGCGGGACGGGAAGTGAAGTGACCAATATTTCCATCATTAACCGGACCAGACTGGGGACTAAGGTAGGGCTGGTATCGCCTCATATGTATGCGGATGATGCGGTGCTTGTACCGGAGCTTCTTAAGGGGCTTCCCTTTGGAGTGTTTGCCACCAGTTCCATTGATGCACTGGTTCATGCAGTGGAATCCTGCCTTTCTCCAAAAGCAACCCCTTATACAAAACTGTTTGGCTACAAAGCTATTGAGAGGATTATCAGGGGATACCAGAAGATTGCGGCAGAGGGAAGAGAAGCAAGGATACCGATTATGAAGGATTTCCTGATTGCAAGCAACTATGCTGGAATTGCTTTTGGAACTGCTGGATGTGCGGCTGTTCATGCCACCAGCTATCCACTTGGAGGAACCTATCATGTGGCTCATGGGGAAAGCAATTATGCCATGTTTACAGGCGTTCTGAAAAATTACATGGAAATACGCCAGGATGGAGAAATTGCCGTGATGAACCAGTGCTTGGCAAAGCTTTTGGGATGCGGGGTCAAAGAAGCTTATGACAAGTTAGATGAGCTGCTTGGGACGATTCTTCCTAAAAAGCCTCTTCATGAATACGGCGTAAAACCGGAAGATCTTGAGGTATTTACAAAGAGTGTCATGGAGCGGCAGGGAAGGCTTATGGCAAATAATTTTGTGCCCTTAGATGCACAAAGAGTCCTTAAGATTTACAAGGAACTATTTTGATCTTAATGATGCAATCACACTTTAATCTCATCAAGTAGGGAAGCGGATTGCGAATATCCGATTGACAAGGCTGGAAGACAGTCTGCAAAGTTAAAAAAAGGAGAAAAGGTTATGGCTTTGATGACAGGGGAAGAGTATGTGGAAAGCATGCGCAGAATGAAACTGAATGTTTACATGTTTGGGAAAAAAATTGATAATCCCATTGACAATCCGATTTTAAGACCGTCACTTAATTCGGTAAAGGCCACTTATGATCTGGCTCAGATGCCGGAATATGAAGATTTAATGACAGTGACGTTAGAAGATGGGCGCAAGATCAACCGGTTTTCAAATATTCACAGAAGTACGGATGATCTGATAAAAAAAGTAAAGATGCAGAGACTTTGCGGCCAGAAGACGGCTTCCTGTTTTCAGCGGTGTGTAGGTATGGATGCATTTAATGCGGAATGGTCCACCACCTATGAGATTGATAAAAAGCATGGAACTAATTATCACGAGAATTTCAAGAAATATTTAAGCATGGTTCAGGATGAGGATTTAACTGTAGACGGAGCCATGACGGATCCAAAGGGTGACAGGGGGCTGGCTCCTCATGACCAGCCGGATCAGGATATGTATTTGAGAGTAGTGGAGCGCAATAAAGACGGGATCGTTGTAAGAGGTGCCAAAGCACATCAGACCGGTATTATCAATTCCCAGGAAGTGATTGTAATGCCTACCGTTGCCATGGGGCCTGATGATAAGGATTATGCGGTATCCTTTGCGGTCCCGACGGATGCGGCCGGAATCACAATGATAATCGGAAGACAGTCCTGTGACACCAGAAAGCTGGAGGGAGGACAGATCGATGTGGGCAACAGCGAATTCGGAGGAGTGGAAGCGCTGGTTGTATTTGACGATGTATTTGTCCCCAATGACCGCATCTTCCTGGATGGAGAATATGAATTTGCAGGTGTTCTGGTGGAACGTTTTGCAGGATACCACAGACAGTCCTACGGTGGGTGCAAGGTAGGTGTAGGAGATGTTTTAATCGGTGCAACCGCTTTGGCGGCAGATTACAATGGTGTGCCTAAGGCTTCTCATATCAAGGATAAGCTGATTGAAATGACTCATTTAAATGAGACCCTGTATTGCTGCGGCATTGCCTGTTCCGCAGAAGGGACTCCGACGGAATCCGGAAATTACATCATTGACCTTCTGCTGGCCAATGTATGTAAGCAGAACGTTACCAGGTTCCCGTATGAGATTGCGCGTCTGGCGGAAGATATTGCCGGCGGCCTTATGGTAACGGCGCCGTCTGAAAAGGATTTGAATGATCCGGTCATCGGCGGCTATGTGGAGAAGTACTTAAAGGGAGTTGAGGGAGTCTCTACAGAAAACCGCCTAAGGATTCTGCGTCTGATTGAAAATCTGACTCTTGGCACAGCGGCTGTGGGATACAGAACCGAGTCTCTTCATGGGGCTGGTTCTCCCCAGGCACAGAGAATTATGATTTCCCGCCAGGGCAACATTGGAAGAAAGAAAGCGCTCGCTAAAGCCATAGCCAAAATTGAGGATTAATATAGAAGCTTGAATGTATGCGGCTTATTGAGGAGGAATATCCGCCATAAACATATGGGATTGGATTTATGGCGGATATTTTATATTAAAATATTGTGCCAGGGAGGTTATGTAAGTATGAACTGGAAAGAGATATATCTATCAAGACTTAAAACCATGGAAGAAGCCGTGCAGCTTATAAAATCCGGTAACCGTGTGGTAATAGGGCATGCAGTAGGGGAGCCGATGAAGCTGGTTGACACAATGGTGGATTATGCGGTAAAGGCTGACTTAAAAGACATTGAAATTTTTCAGCAGGTGGATATGGGCCACTCCCTTTATGCCCAGCCTGGTATGGAAAAGCATTTCAGAGAAAACAGTCTGTTCTTGGGAGCAAAAACAAGAGACTGCGTAAACAGCGGCCGCGGGGATTTTACGCCATGCTATTTTTACCAGACTCCTTACTTTTACCAGAATGTGAAAAAGCCTGATGTGGTTTTGGTCACTTTATCCCTGCCAGATGAACATGGCTATTGCAGCTTTGGAGTATCCTGCGATTATACAAAGCCGGCAGCAGAGGCAGAAGGGGCAAAGGTGATCGCCGTAGTGAATCCCAATATGCCAAGGACCATGGGAGACAGCTTTATCCATGTGAGCGATATCGATGTGATTATAGAGGATGATACTCCGATTCCGGAGCTTGGGCTTCCTCACATCGGCGATGTTGAGATGGCAATCGGAGAACACATCGCATCTTTGGTGCATGATGGTGACTGCCTGCAGCTTGGAATCGGAGCCATTCCGGATGCAGTTTTAAAATTCCTTGGAAATAAGAAAAATCTTGGCATTCATTCTGAAATGATTTCAGATGGTGTGATTGACCTTTATGAGCATGGAGTAATTAATTGCAGCGCAAAGAATTTTAACCGGGATAAAATGGTGGTGTCATTTCTTATGGGGACCCGGAAACTCTATGATTTTGCAGACGATAATCCAGGCTTATACATGGCGCCGGTGGATTATGTCAATCATCCTACGATCATTGGAAGAAATGATAATCTGGTTTCCATTAACTCATCGGTGGAAGTAAATCTCATGGGAGAGGCCTGCTCTGAGGCCATGGGTTTAAAACAGTTTTCCGGAATCGGCGGGCAGGTCGACTTTATTCGCGGAGCATCATTTTCCAGGGGAGGAAGAGCGATATTAGCATTTCCTGCCACTGCGAAAAAAGGAACCATTTCAAAGATCGTGCCTTTCCTGACCCAGGGAGCCACGGTAACAACTTCCAGAAATGATGTGGATTATATTGTGACAGAATATGGAATTGCAAAAATGAAGGGCAATACTTTAAGAGAAAGAGCGCGTCAGCTGATCCGTATTGCAGCGCCACAGTTTAAGGACGGATTGGCGGAGGAATTCGAAAGACGTTTTGCCGAAAAATATCAGGAGGTGTAGCTACATGGACTGGAAAAAAATCTATGCTTCAAAGGTGAAATCCCCTCAGGAAGCTGTAAAAATCATTCATTCAGGAGATACGGTGTTAATTGCTCATGCGGCAGCAGAACCGGATGTGCTTGTGAGTGCAATGGTTGATCATGTGTCTGAGCTGGATTTAAAGGGCATCCATATTGTTCAGCAGCATGATATGGGAGCCTGCAGGTTTTTTGAACCTGGGATGGAGAAACATTTTAAATACACCTCCCTGTTTGTAGGCACGCGCAGCAGAAGCTATATAGCAGAGGGAAAGGGTGATTTCACCCCTTGCTTCTTCAACCGGATACCAAATTACGTAACACAGACTGCTTCTGCGGATGTATTTTTAGTAACCTTATCAACACCCGATGAACACGGTTACTGCAGCTACGGCCTTTCCTGCGACTTTGCAAAAGAAGTGGGAGAACAGCCGGGCACCAAGGTAATCGCAGCGGTCAATCCCAATATGCCAAGGGTTATGGGAGATAATTTTATCCATGTCAGCAATTTGGAAGCCATTGTGGAAAGCAATGAGCCGATTCATGAGCATGGCCGTCCGGTCATCGGGGCAGTAGAGGAAAAGATAGGAGAAAACATCGCCGGTCTTGTGCGGGATGGAGACTGTCTCCAATTGGGGATCGGAGCAATTCCGGATGCAGTCTTAAAATTCCTCGGGGATAAGAGGGATCTGGGGATTCATTCGGAGATGATTTCCGACGGTATCATAGATCTTTATGAAAAAGGGGCAATTACCGGGAAAAAGAAAAACATTGGCAGAGGGAAAATGGTCGTAACTTTTATGATGGGTACCAGAAGACTGTATGATTTTGTGCACGACAATCCTGCTATTTGCATGATGCCGGTCAGCTATGTGAACGATCCTTTTGTCATTAGCCAGAATGATAACGTGGTATCCATAAATTCCGCATTGCAGATTGATCTCATGGGGCAGGTATGTGCGGAAGCCATTGGTCTAAAGCAATATTCAGCAGTAGGCGGACAGATGGACTTTGTAAGAGGGGCTTCTGCCTCAAAGGGAGGCCGGTCAATCATTGCCTTTGGCGCTACTACAAAGGGAGGAACCATCTCTAAGATTGTACCGTTTCTGGCAGAGGGGGCAGCGGTTACCACCAGCAGAAACGATGTGGATTATATTGTAACGGAATATGGAATTGCCCATTTAAAAGGAAAATGCTTAAGGGAACGGGCAAGGGAACTGATAAAGATTGCTGCACCGGCATTCCGGGAAGAATTATCCGGAGAATTTGAAAAGCGATTTGGGGAAGTGCTTTTGGTGTAATGTAAATGAAGGAGGGGATATATGAATATCATTATGATTTCTAATTTGCTGGAAACGCTTATGATTGTATGCTTTGGCATATCCTGGCCGTTTTCCATTCATAAGTCTTATGTGTCTAAAACTGCAAAAGGGAAAAGCCTTTCTTTTGAAATTTTTATCTGGCTGGGATACATATTTGGAATTGTGAGAAAGTTTTTGCTGTATGGATCATCACCTTCAGGGAATGACTGGCTGTTTTTCCTATCCTGGTTCTTTTACTTTTTGAATTTTGTTGAAATTACATTCGATATGTGGCTTTATAGCAAAAACGTAAAATTAGATAAAGAAAGAGAGAGAGCAGGGGAAGTAAGCGTTACCATTTGAAAGGCCCGGAATAAAATCCCGGACCAGGATAACATGGATGTTCTGATATTCCATGAATTAAAAAGAGGGCCTTACCTTTGCATCAGGAAATGATTCGGTTTGTGTAATTGTGGTATCCATAGTAACCTCCTTGGCATAGTAGTCTGCCAATGAAGGGACGGTTTGTCAATGGAGATTACTATATGAATATTTTATGAAAGAAGTGATGGTATGACTGCTAATTTTGAGCATTATAAAGTCTTTTACTATGTAGCCAAATACAAGAATTTCACCAGAGCTGCAAATGCCTTGGTAACGAGCCAGCCATCAGTTACATATTGCATGCAGAATCTTGAGAGCATGTTGGGATGCAAGCTGTTTATACGATCCAGAAAAGGCGTCACGCTGACAGCCGAAGGAGAACATCTCTACAGCTACGTGGCTCCTGCATGCAAACAACTGATGCGGGGGGAAGAAACGCTGAGAGAATTGATGGGAGAGCAGCATGACCATATTAATGTAGGGGTAACTCAGGTGGCTATGCGGTCTTATCTGGTGGAGAAACTGAAAATCTTCCAGGAACAGTATCCTCAGGTGAAACTTAATATCTTCAATTGTAATACGACGCAGACTCTCAGTGAACTGAAAGCTGGAAAAATAGATCTGGCGATTATTACAACCCCTATTGACTATGAACAGAGGTTGAAGGTAGTTGAAGTCAAATCCTTTAAGAGCATTCTGGTGGGTGGAAGAATGTATGAGGAATATGGAGAGAGGAAAATGTTCCTCTCAGAGGTAGTGAAGCTTCCTCTTATCACCATGTCCAGTACCACCACTACCTTTGGCTTTCTTCAGGAGTTCTACCGTTCCTGCGGCCTTACCATGCAGCCAGCCATTGAGGTGGCTACTATGGATCTAATTATTCCGGTTATCCGAAAGAATCTTGGAATCGGATTTGTGCCGGAGGAGTTTGCCGGACCATTCCTTGAGGCGAAGGATATTCTGGAAATAAAGCTTCATGAACAGATCCCTGAGCGTAAGATCTGCATTGTCAGTGACAGCAACAGGCCCTTAAGCACCGTGGCCGAGGAACTGCAAAGCATGCTGGAATGTCAGAAGTAGTCAGGTATTCGGAGGCGGGGATGGTAATTGGGATTAAGTACTGTGGGGGTTGCAATCCTGTGTACGACAGGGCAAAGCGGGTCAGAAAATTAAGAGAAGTAAATCCTGAACATGAATACGTGACTCCAAAAGGAGACGAGGTCTGCGATTATTGGGTGGTGGTCTGCGGCTGCAGCAGAAGATGTGCGGAAGTGAAAAATTTAAAAGCACGTTACAAGGTGGCTGTGGTATGGGATGAAGATAGCTTCAGACAGCTGGAGCAGGAGCTTTCAAAATCAAATGGGGAAAAACCTTCTCTTTCCCAGGAAAAAAGAATGCTGTATCTTCATGAAACGGCAGCGGCAAAGAGAACCATAACGAAAGAGGATATAGAAATGTTTGCCAGCCTGACCGGGGATGAAAGCAGGCTTCACCAGGATACACTGGTTGCTTTAAAGACTGGATTTGACCGGCCGCTGGCTCATGGAATGTTCATTGATTCCCTGGTTTCCGCACTTATGGGAACAAGTATTCCCGGAAGCGGAACGGTGTACATGGAACACAATACCAGATTCATACGGCCGGTTTTCTGCGGGGATACGGTAGAAATTACCGTTCAGTTTGTTTCCTTTGAGGAACAGGAGGACTGCTACATCGGACTTTTTTTCAGTACCTGTAAAAATCAGCAGGGGGAAAGAGTTCTTACGGTCAGAAGCAGGCAGATGATGATGAAAACATTGTTTGCCGTGACAGGAGAAAGGGAGTGAGGTTTTATGACAAATTTAGAGACTTACAACCGGTTATTTATCCGGGATTTAAGAGTAAAGGAAGAGGACCTTCCCGGTCTGAAATACAGAGGAGCCCATTCTTGGGATTCTCTGGGACATATGGATCTGATTTCAGATCTGGAGGAGACGTTTGATATCCATATCAGTACTTCGGATGTAATGGCTTTTTCCTCCTATGAAAAAGGAAAGGAAGTTTTGGCAAAATACGGTGTTGTGATTTAAAAAAAGGGGGAAGCCATTCATTATGGATTATGAAGGCATTCTGAACAGGAAGCCGTTTTCCGCAGCAAAGGATGAGAAAAAACTGATGTACGGAGAATGGCTGACAGAACTGACGGATTATCACAGAAAGCACTGCCATTCATACGGACAATTGTTGAAACACCTTATGATTCCGGAACATGGCCAGATGGGAGAGGAAGAGATCCCTATGCTTCCGGTTGGACTTTTTAAGGATATGGACTTAATCAGCATCCCAGGAAACAAGGTATTTAAGACCATGACTTCTTCCGGAACAAAAGGGCAGGCGGTATCAAGGATTTATCTGGATAGGGATACAGCAAACTACCAACAAAGGGCACTGGCAAATATTGGAGGAGACTTTTGGGGAGAGGAAAGACTTCCCCTTCTGGTCATAGACAGTCCGGATGTATTAAAAAATAGAAACTTGTTTTCAGCCAGAGGAGCGGGAATCCTTGGATTTTCCATCTTTTCCTCCAGAATCTGTTATGGGCTGGACCAGGATATGAATCTTGATACGGAAAGAATCCAGCAATTTCTGGACCGTTATACGGGAAAACGGATCTTGATATTTGGTTTTACCTATATCATCTCGAAGTATTTCTATCAGGCCCTTGAAAAGTCCGGACAAAAGCTGGATCTTTCGGAAGGAATCCTGATCCATGGGGGAGGATTTAAAAAGCTTGAGGATCAATCGGTTTCCGCACATGAATTTAAGGAGAGGATCAGGGAAGTGTCTAAGATAAAGGAAATCCATAATTATTATGGAATGGCAGAACAGACAGGCAGCATCTATATGGAATGTCCCAAGGGTCACCTCCATGCAAGCTTATATTCCGATATCATAACCAGACGGAGTAAGGATTTCAGTGTTTGTTCCCATGGAGAAGAAGGAATCATACAGGTACTTTCCCCTCTTGCACTTTCTTATCCCGGGCATTCCATACTTACGGAGGATGAGGGAATCATCCTGGGAGAGGATGACTGCCCCTGCGGCCGTCTGGGAAAATATTTTAAAGTATTGGGGAGAATACACCAGGCTGAGATAAGGGGGTGCAGCGACACCTATGATGGATGATGTTACCTATCTGGCAGGGGTATGCCAGCCGGAAGCTGAGCCGTTAAAACCTTTTTCCGAACCTGTTTTGGATTTTCTGGAAGAGCTTTCTATTGAAATACGCAAAAGGAGAACGGAGCTTGAAACCTACCGTGAAATCCCGGCTTTTGGGTTCTGGTTAAGAAGGACCCATATGGAGGAATTTCGGATGCGGTACGAGGATAGAAAACTTCGCCTAGGAAGAGGTGTGATATTTCATATTGTTTCTTCCAATGTCCCGGTGTTGTTTGCCTACAGTATGGTCATCGGTTTATTGGCTGGAAACAGCTGCGTGGTACGGATATCTTCTAAGAGCCGGGATGAGGATCAAAAACTTTGTGAAATAATTGATAATCTTTTGTGCCGTCCGGAATTTTCTTCCGTCAGAAATCGGATTTCTGTTTTTTCCTGTAAAAGAGACAATGAAATAATCAAAAGCTGGCTGGAGGAATGCGATGGTCTTATTGTATGGGGAGGAGATCAGGCCATACAATCGGTCAGAGGAATGAAACTAAGACCGGATGCCGTACAGGTCATGTTTCCAGACCGGTATTCCATCTGTATACTGGATGCAAAACGGATTGGAACGATTCCGGATGAAGTCCTTCAAACGCTGGCATACGGATTTGTAAAGGATGCTTATGCCGTGGATCAGAATGCCTGCTCCAGTCCTCAGTTTGTCATATGGAACCAGGAAGAGGAGACGGAAAAGGCAGAACAGATCCGCACAAGATGGTGGAACGCCGTGAGGAAAGAGGCAGCCGCTTTTGAGTTAAGCCCTCATAAGGCCACGAAAAAATACGAGATTTTATGCAGATATGCCATGATAACGGAGGAAATCTTAAGGACAGAGCAATACGATAACCTGCTTTATACGGTCCTGCTTTCGAAAATTCCTCCAAATCCGGAACGGTACCGTGGAACCTGCGGATTGTTTTTTGAGTATCAGGGAGATTACCGGACGGCAGTCAGGCAATTGGCAGTCAGAAAACTTCAGACGGTGACGTATTACGGAATCCGCAGGAAGGAACTGACAGATTATATTATAAATAACCATTTATATGGAATCCACAGGGTGGTGCCCATAGGGGAAGCCTTGAATATGGATCTTGTATGGGATGGGCAGGATCTGATTGAGATGCTGTCCAGGGAAATTGTCTGGGAGGAGTAATATGCGTCTGTTTCAGGAAGAAAAGTCATACGGAGACCGGATGCTGGCAGCAGATGATGCCGGACAGACGGTGACATACCGGGATCTGGATTCTTTTGCAGAGGAGCTGTACCGGTATATCGGAGGGAAGAAACTGATTTTTATATTATGCCAGAATACCATCGGGTCTCTTCTTGGGTATCTGGGCTGTTTAAAAACAGGGGTGGTTCCCTTGATGCTGGAAAAACACATCAACCAGGAGCTTTTAATGCGGCTGATCCGTGAATACCACCCGGCTTTTCTATACATACCCCAGGACTGCCTTTTAAAGGCAGAGGAATGTGAGATCGTATGGAAAACACAGGGATACTTACTGTGCCGCAGAAAGGAGAAGCTGCTGCCTTCCCTTTACGGAGAGCTTTCCTTGCTTCTTACTACATCAGGGAGTACAGGAAGTCCAAAGCTTGTGAGGCAGAGCGGAAGGAACATCGATGCCAATACAGAGTCCATATGTAAGTATCTTGATATCCATGAGAAGGAACGGCCAGTTACCACACTGCCTATGAATTACACCTATGGATTATCCATCATCAACAGTCACGTAAACGTGGGGGCAGCCCTTTTGCTTACGGTCCGCAGTATGGTAGAGCAGCCGTTTTGGGATTTTGTAAAGGAAAAAAAGGCCACATCCCTTGGAGGAGTTCCCTATACCTACCAGGTTCTGAAACGGATCGGTTTTCTCCAGATGGACTTACCGGATTTACGGACCATGACACAGGCAGGAGGAAAGCTTCCCATGAACCTTCATAAGGAGTTTGCTTCCTATGCAGAAAAGACAGGAAAGCACTTTGTTGTAATGTATGGACAGACAGAGGCCACGGCTAGAATGGGATATTTACCCGCTGCAAAAGCAGTGGAGCGATGCGGGAGCATGGGAATTGCCATACCAGGAGGCAGGTTCTGGCTGGAGGATGATAAGGGAGAAGAAATCAAAGAACCGGATACCCAGGGAGAACTGGTATATGAAGGGGAAAATGTAGCCCTTGGATATGCCTGCTGCCCTGAGGATTTAAAAAAAGAAGATGAGTGGAAGGGCATCCTGCATACCGGTGATATGGCAAAACGGGATCAGGACGGTTATTACTACATCACCGGAAGAAAGAAACGTTTCATCAAAATGTTTGGAAACAGGGTAAATCTTGATGAGGCAGAGCGGCTGTTAAAGGAACATTTTGATGGAATTGATTTTGCCTGTGTGGGAACAGATGATAATCTGGTCATTTATACAGATCACAGGGAGGAATCTGGAGAGGAGCTGATCCTGGAACATCTCTACCAGATGACAGGTATAAATTCCAGGGCAGTGGGGATTTGCCGGGTGGATAAGATTCCTAAAAACCAGTCCGGGAAAACCCTTTACAAGGAGCTTTTATAAGGAACGCAGCTTATGGCATTGTTGTATTTGATGGAAAAGGAGGTCTTATTATGGGAGAAAGGGTTGTATTGGCAGGAGCCTGCCGTACTGCAATCGGAACCATGGGAGGAGCATTAAGCACAGTTCCTCCCCAGGATATGGGAGCAGCCGTTATCAATGAGGCATTAAAACGGGCAGGAGTCATGCCGGATCAGGTTGATTTTGTCTATATGGGATGTGTGATTCAGGCTGGCCTGGGACAGAATGTGGCTCGCCAGGCTTCATTAAAGGCAGGGATTCCGGTGGAGACTCCTGCGGTTACCATCAATGTGGTATGCGGTTCCGGGTTAAACTGTGTAAATCTGGCAGCCCAGATGATCCAGTGCAAAGAAGCGGATATTGTAGTGGCCGGAGGAACGGAAAATATGTCCATGGCCCCTTATCTTTTAAAAGATGCCCGTTTCGGATACCGCATGAATCACGGTCAGCTCATTGATGCTATGGTAAATGACGCACTATGGGATGCATCCCATGATTACCATATGGGTGTAACGGCAGAAAATGTGGCAAAGCAGTGGGGGCTTACAAGAGAGGAGCTTGACCGTTTTGCAGCATCCAGCCAGTTGAAGGCATGTGCAGCCATTGAATCCGGCCGTTTTAAAGAAGAGATTGTGCCAATGGAGATCAAAAAGAAAAAGGAAACCGTAGTCTTTGACCGGGATGAAGGTCCAAGGCCGGGAACAACGGCGGAAGGAATCTCAAAACTGCGCCCGGCCTTTCAAAAGGAGGGAGTCGTTACGGCTGCCAATTCCTCCAGCATAAACGATGGTGCGGCAGCAATTGTAGTCATGAGTGAAGAAAAGGCAGAGGAGCTGGGCGTTAAGCCCATGGCATACTGGGAAGCAGGTACCCTTGCAGGCGTGGCACCTGAGATTATGGGAGTCGGTCCGGTGGTTGCAACCAGAAAGCTTCTTAAAAAGACGAATATGACGGTGGATGAGTTTGATCTCATTGAGGCCAATGAAGCATTTGCGGCCCAGTCACTAGCCGTGGCGAAAGATTTAAAGCTTGATCTGTCAAAGGTTAATGTAAACGGCGGGGCCATTGCCCTTGGCCATCCGGTAGGAGCATCCGGATGCCGGATTCTTGTGACGCTGCTTCATGAGATGGAAAAACGGAATGCGAAAAAGGGGCTTGCCACCCTTTGCATCGGAGGCGGTATGGGCTGCGCCACCATCGTGAAAAGAGAATGAAACGGTTGACATAATAATGAAAGAAATGAGGTGCCGGTACATGGAATTTGTTACATACGAAGCGGAAGGACTGATAAGTATCATTACCATTAACCGTCCCAATGCTTTAAATGCTTTAAACAGCCAGGTTTTAGAGGAGCTTGACCAGATTCTTGACCAGATTGACACAGCTTCCGTCAGAGCATTGATTCTTACAGGAGCCGGAAATAAATCCTTTGTGGCAGGAGCGGACATTACAGAAATGAGCACCTTCACAAAAAAGGAAGGAGAGGCCTTTGGAAAAAGGGGAAACGATATCTTCCGCCGTCTGGAAACCTTTCCCCTTCCTGTCATAGCTGCGGTAAATGGATTTGCTCTTGGCGGAGGCTGCGAACTCTGCTTAAGCTGCGACATACGGATCTGTTCTGAAAATGCCGTATTTGGACAGCCGGAAGCAGGTCTTGGCATTACCCCCGGTTTTGGAGGCACCCAGAGACTGGCAAGAATCATTGGCCCTGGAATGGCGAAACAGATGATGTTTACTGCAAGAAATATAAAGGCAGAGGAAGCTTACCGGATTGGCCTTGTCAATGCCGTATACCCTCAAGAGGAGCTGCTTACGGAGGCGAAAAAGATGGCAAAAGGAATTGCCGATAATGCTCCCATTGCGGTGAGAAATTGTAAAAAAGCCATCAATGACGGTCTTCAGGTGGATATGGATCAGGCGGTCGCCATTGAAGAACGGCTTTTCGGAGACTGCTTCGAGACCCTGGATCAAAAGGAAGGAATGGGAGCGTTTCTTGAGAAACGGAAAGAGAGAACGTTTCTTATGAAGTAAGGCGGGGGGAGATTTGTCCCGACACATACAAACATAGAAGGAGGGATATGGGATGAAAGTCGGAATTATTGGTGCAGGGACCATGGGGTCAGGGATTGCCCAGGCGTTTGCCCAGACAGAGGGGTATGAAGTGTTTTTATGTGATATCAATGAAGAGTTTGCGGCAAATGGAAAAAAGAAAATTGCAAAGGGTCTGGAACGGAGAGTCGCAAAAGGAAAAATGACACAGGAAAATGCTAATGCAGTTTTGTCCAAAATTCAAACTGGGGTAATCAGTATCTGCCGGGACTGTGATCTGGTGGTTGAAGCAGCCATTGAAGATATGGCAGTGAAAAAACAGACGTTTCAGGAACTCCAGGGTATATGCAAAAAAGAAGCATTGTTTGCAAGCAATACGTCCTCACTTTCCATCACAGAGCTTGGGGCAGGGCTTGACCGGCCTGTTGCGGGAATGCATTTTTTTAATCCTGCGCCGGTTATGAAGCTGGTGGAGGTCATTGCAGGACTTAACACTCCTCCTGAAATGATCACAGAGATCAAGAAAATAGCCGCTGACATAGGAAAGGTTCCTGTACAGGTAGAGGAGGCCGCAGGATTTGTGGTAAACAGGATTCTCATACCGATGATCAATGAGGGAATCGGAATTTATGCAGAAGGAGTTGCAGACCCGGAGGGAATTGACAGCGCCATGAAGCTGGGAGCCAACCATCCCATGGGACCTCTGGAACTGGGTGACTTAATCGGGCTTGACGTGGTCCTTGCCATTATGGAGGTGCTTTCTTCGGAAACAGGAGATCCCAAATACCGTCCTCATCCTTTGCTTAAGAAGATGGTACGGGGCGGAAAGCTTGGACAGAAAACCGGAAGCGGTTTCTATCAATACAAAGGATAACGGATAGGGAGGAGAAAGAGATATGGCGGTTGTGCAGCTTCCCTTTGGAAGGGAAAAAATCAGTTTGAATATTCCTGACATCAGATTAAACGGGTTACTTATGTCCGGAGCTCACAGCTATCAGGCAGATGGTGGGGAAGAGGAGCTGGTCCGAAACGCGATGGAGCACCCCATCCGCTCCCCAAGGCTTAAGGAACTGGTTAAGGGGAAGAAAAACATTGTCATGATAGCAAGCGACCATACCCGGCCGGTTCCAAGCCGGGTGATAGCACCTGCGGTCATAGAGGAAATCAAAGAAGGAAATCCCCAGGCACAGCTTACAATCCTCATTGCCACCGGATTTCACAGATCCACTACCAGGGAGGAGCTCATTGATAAGTTCGGTCAGGAGATTGTCGACCGGACGGATATCCGCTTTGTTGTTCATGAAAGCCTAAAGGATGAGGATATGGTTTTCATAGACACCCTTCCCTCAGGGGGAAAGCTTTTGATTAACCGGATAGCGGCAGAGGCAGATCTACTTATATCGGAAGGCTTTATAGAACCTCATTTCTTTGCAGGATTTTCCGGCGGGAGAAAAAGCGTGCTGCCGGGAGTTTCAAGCGGGGTGACGGTCATGGCAAACCATTGCTCTGAGTTTATTGACAGTCCGTATGCAAGAACCGGTATTCTGGAGGGAAATCCCATACAAAGGGATATGGTTTATGCCGCAGAGCAAGCAAAACTTGCTTTTATTGTCAATGTAGTGCTGGATGAAAATAAGAAAGTGATAAAGGCCTATGCGGGTCATTTTAATGAAGCTCATAAGGAAGGCTGTAAGTTTGTGGACCAGCTCTCAGGAGTAAATGCCATTCCGGCGGATATTGTAATCACTACGAACGGCGGATATCCCCTGGACCAGAATATATACCAGTCGGTAAAAGGCATGACGGCAGCAGAGGCCACCTGCAATCCCAGAGGTGTCATCATCATGGTATCAAGCTGCAGCGACGGCCATGGAGGCCAGTCCCTTTACGATACCTTTGCAGGGGGAGAAGATAAGAATGCAATCATGAACCGGTTTCTTGATACGCCCCGGGATAAAACCGTGCCGGATCAGTGGGAGGCACAGATTCTATGCAGAATTCTTTTGAAATATAAGGTGATCATGGTCACCCAGGCTCCCAGGGAAATGGTCCGTAACATGCAGATGGATTATGCAGACAGTGTGGAAGAGGCAATTTCCATGGCAGATCGCTATCTGGGCAAGGCTGATGGGAAAATTACGGTCATTCCTGACGGGGTTTCCGTAATCGTCAGGAGCAGACAGACTTCGTAATTACCGTAAAGGAGAATTTAAGATGGAAGAAGTAACTTACAATAAAGTTACCCCGGAACTCATAGAGGAATTTAAGAAGATCGTTCCGGGTAAGGTTCATGAGAAAGAAGAAATGAATGAGGATTATTTCCACGATGAGATGCCGATCTATGGAAAAGGCATTCCGGAGGTGGTAATTGATGCCACCAGTACGGAGGACATTGCTGCTATTGTGAAGCTGTGCTTTTCAAACAATGTTCCAGTGATTCCAAGGGGGGCAGGAACCGGTCTTACAGGAGCGGCAGTGGCCCTTCACGGCGGAGTTTTACTTGATATGAGTAAGATGAACCAGATCCTTGATTATGACAGGGAAAATTTTGTTGTCCGTGTCCAGCCCGGCGTTCTGCTTAACGATCTTGCTGAGGATGCTAAGCGTCAGGGACTTTTATACCCGCCGGATCCTGGGGAGAAGTTTGCGACCCTGGGAGGTAATGTTTCAACGAATGCAGGGGGTATGAGGGCCGTCAAATACGGTTGTACCAGAGATTATGTAAGGGCCATGACCGTGGTGCTTCCTACGGGCGAAATCATCGATCTTGGTGCGCCTGTTTCCAAGAGCTCTACCGGCTACAGCCTGATTCATTTAATGATCGGCTCGGAAGGAACCCTTGGGATTATCACCGAACTGACTCTTAAGGTGATTCCGGCGCCCAAAGAAACCATAAGCCTTATTGTCCCCTTTGAAAATCTTACGGACTGTATCGGGACTGTGCCTAAGATATTCATGGCAGGCTTAAAGCCGCAGGCATTGGAGTTCATGGAGAAAGAAATTGTTCTTTCCTCGGAGCGGTATCTGGGAAAGAATGTATTTCCAAAGAAAGTTGACGGCGTTGATATCGGCGCTTACTTACTCATCACCTTTGACGGTGATAAGCTGGAGCTTTTAGAAGAACTTTCGGAGCAGGCGGCAGAGGTGGTTTTGGAGGAAGGAGCCGTAGACGTCCTGGTGGCAGATACGCCGGTGAAAAAGAAGGAAGCCTGGGAAGCCAGAAGTACCTTCCTTGAAGCTATTGAGGCGGAAACAAAGCTATTGGATGAGTGCGATGTGGTAGTGCCGGTAAATCAGATACCTTCCTATCTCTCCTTTGTTAAATCACTGGAAAACCGGTATGATTTTTCCATAAAGAGCTTTGGTCATGCAGGAGATGGAAACTTACACATCTATACCTGTGCCAATGAAATGGAGGAAGAGGCATTCAAACGGCAGGTAGCAGAATTTATGGATATTATATACAAAAAGGCGTCGGAATGCGGAGGACTTATTTCCGGTGAGCATGGCATTGGTTATGGTAAGATGGGCTATCTGGCAGCATTTGCAGGTGAAACAAGCATGCGCTTGATGAAGGGCATCAAGGAAGTGTTTGATCCAAAGATGATTTTGAATCCCGGAAAAATCTGCTATAAGCTTTAAAACATAAAATTCATTTATACAGGAGGAGAGCAAAATGGCATATTTGATATCAGAAGAAGCGCAGGACCTATTACAGGATGTGAAAAATTTCTGCGAGAAGGAAGTAAAGGAGGCGTGTAAGGAATACGACGTATCCGGAGAATGGCCAAAGAGTATTTATGATAAGGCAATTGAGCAGGGCTATCAGGCTTTAGAGGTCCCGGAGGAATACGGAGGACCTGGATTAAGCCGTGTGGATGTGGCTGCTTTGATCGAGCAGATGGCAATTGCAGATGCAGGCTTTGCCACGACAATTTCGGCCAGCGGCCTTGCCCTTAAACCGGTGCTGATCGCAGGCAGCAAGGAACAGAAAGAACGTGTGTGTGAAATGGTTTTGGATGGAGGTCTTGGCGCATTCTGCCTGACAGAACCGGGGGCAGGCTCCGATGCAGGAGCAGGCAAGACAACTGCTGTAAAGGATGGAGATAATTACATACTAAATGGCAGCAAGTGCTTCATCACCAACGGAGCAGTTGCCTCCTTTTATTGTATCACCGCAATGACAGATAAAACAAAAGGGGTAAAGGGAATGTCCATGTTCCTTGTGGAAGCCGGTACTCCGGGACTTAGCACAGGGAAAGAAGAGGACAAAATGGGAATCAGGACCTCTAATACCTGTGACGTCGTGCTGGAGGATTTAAGGATACCGGCTTCCAACTTAATCGGTGAGGAAGGAAAGGGATTTTCCATTGCAATGAAGACACTGGATCAGGCCCGTACCTGGATGGGGTGTATTGCGGCAGGCATTGCACAAAGAGGCATTGATGAGGCTGTGGGGTATGGGAAAGAACGAATCCAGTTCGGGAAACCTGTCATCAAAAACCAGGCGATGCAGTTTAAAGTTGCCGATATGCAGATCAAGACGGAGACTGCCCGTCAGATGGTAGCCCATGCACTGACCAGGATGGATATGGGACTTTCCTATACCATGGAATCTGCCATTGCCAAGTGCTATGCCTCAGACATTGCCATGGAGGCAGCTTCGGAAGCCATCCAGATGTTTGGAGGTTATGGATACAGCCGGGAATATCCGGTTGAAAAGCTGTTAAGAGACGCGAAGATATTCCAGATCTTTGAGGGAACCAATGAAATCCAGAGAATTGTTATTGCTGGCAATATCATTGGGAAATAAAGAAGGAGCGTGCCAATCATGGAAATGTTAGTATGTATCAAGCAGGTACCCGATGACTCCGTGGAAATCTCCCTGGATCCGGCTGCAAAATTACCGGATTTAGGGGGAGTGACGCCGGTGGTGAACGCCTTCGATACCTATGCCCTTGAAATGGCTGCCAGATTAAAGGAAGCTTTGGGCGGTGAAATTATAGTGGTTTCTATTGGTAATGAAGGTGTAAAAAATTCTCTGAAAAACTGTCTCGCCGTGGGCGCAGACGGTGCATATCTGGTAAAGCATGAAAATGCAGAGTCTCTTGATCCCTTAAATATTGCAAGGATCTTAAGGAAAGCAGCCCATGAAATAGAAGAAAATCTAAGTAAAAAGTTTGATCTTATTTTCTGCGGAAAGGAATCCACGGACTATGCCTCCAGCCAGGTTGGACTTCTTTTGGCGAAAGAGCTTTCCCTGCCGGCAGCAACCAATGTGATCCAGGTAGAGCCTGGGGATGGCATGATAAAAATAAAGCAGGAAACAGAGGAAGGCTATCGGATTTTGGAAGCCCCTGCTCCCTGTGTTGTTACGGTTCAAAAGCCTAATTACGATCCCAGGTATCCCACCATTAAAAGTAAGATGGCTGCCAGAAAAAAGGAGATTAAGGAATTAACACCTTCTGAGGAAGGGGACAGCATGCTGGAGGTTCTCCGGATGTTCGAACCGGCAAAGCGGGCAGCAGGCATTAAAATAAAGGCGGATAGCCCCCAGGAGGCAGTTGCACAGGCGATGGCAGTCATGGCAGAGGCCAGGATCTTTTAGGAGGAGAAAGAAATGAGTTTTTCAGATGGAAAAAATATTATGGTTTATGTTGAGACCGTTTCTGATACTCCTGTGCGCGGTGCGCTGGAGGTGCTTACAAAAGCCCATAAGCTTGCAGAAGCCAGGGGAGAAGAGGTAATGGCTGTTTTAATCGGCAGAGATCTGGTGGATGCGGCCCGTACTGCCATTATGGCAGGAGCAGACAAAGCGGTCATTGTAAAAAAAGAGAGTTATCAGATGGAGGAATACGGAACAGTCCTTATAAAACTGGCAGAGAAATTTAAGCCTTTCCTGATTCTTTCAGCAGGAACTCTTGTGGGAAAAGATCTTCTTTCCCTGGTTGCAGGAACACTACATACGGGCTATACTGTGGATGTAATGGATATATCAGACAGAGATGAGCGTCTTATCTTTACCTGCCCGGTTTACGGGGGGACGATTCTCAATGATCTTGTCATAAAGGGGGCACCGGCAGTTGCAGCCGTCAGACCAGGGGCCTTTGTAAAGGAACTTCTGGCGGAAAGAACCGGTAAAATCATGGAAGAGAAGGTGGAATCAGAAGAAGCTGTTCACACAAGGATCGTTGATGTGGTAAAAGAAATGGCAGAGGCGGTAAACCTTGAGGAAGCGGAGGTTATTGTATCCGGCGGCCGTGGGATGGGAAGCAAGGAGAATTTTAAACTGGTGGAGAAGCTTGCGTCAGCCTGTCATGGTGTTGTGGGGGCAACAAGACCGGCCATTGAGGCAGAATGGGTACCTCGTTCCCATCAGGTGGGACAGTCAGGGAAAATTGTGGCGCCAAAACTATATATTGCCTGCGGGATATCAGGGGCGACCCAGCACGTATCCGGTATGGTTGGTTCAGGATATATTGTGGCAGTCAATAAAGATGAGGATGCTCCTATTTTTGATATTGCGGATGTGGGGATTGTCGGTGATGCAGTCAAGGTGATTCCTCTCCTGATAGAGGAGATCAAAAAGATTCGGTCACTGTAGGGAGAACCATGAAAGTTGTATGGGGGCGTTTATGAATATGATTATCTTTCTTTTGGCATTGGCACCTATTTTATGGCTTGTGATTGCTTTGAGCCTGTTGAAGCTTCCGGCATTTAAAGCCTGTCCCATTGCACTGGCAATTGCCATTGTACTATCTATGACCTTCTTTAAAATGCCGGCAGTAAATTGCCTGACCGGAGGCTTAGAGGGAATCGCTCTTGCGCTATGGCCCATTAGCCTCGTGATTCTGGCCGGTTGCCCTTATTTCAGGAATATCTTTTGCGGTACCGGAGCTTTTGGCCGCAGCTTTTCTTGGGGCAGAGCTTCCGGTGATCATCGGTTCCATTTGTTCCATGGCAATTACCATAGGTGTTGTGAAGAAATGGTTTAAAAATCCGGATCCAGACTATGGGATTGATGACAATAAATCCTGTGGGAGAAATAAAATAACGGGCAAGGAAGCAGCAAAAGCCTGGATGCCTTTCCTTTTGATCTTTGTATTTTTACTCCTTACTTCCCCAATGGTTCCCCCTGTAAATCAGATGCTTTCCGCTGTTAAAACGTCAGTTTCCATTTACACAGGGGAGGGGGCAAAGCCATATACGTTTGTCTGGCTGGCTACACCGGGGGTTTTGATTGCAGCAGCGGCAGTGATCGGCGGCAAGATACAGGGAGCGGATTTCAGACTTATTGGGAAGGTATTTATCAGTACCATGAAACAGATGTGGAAAACCATCCTGACCATTGTTACCATTATGGTCATGTCGAAAATTATGGGATACAGCGGAATGATTGCCGCCATTGCAGGCACGATGCTGGCACTGACAGGAAGTTTCTATCCTTTTTCAGCTCCTCTTGTGGGTGCGCTTGGGGCATTTGTAACAGGAAGCGGGACTTCTTCCAGTGTTCTGTTCGGCAGTCTGCAGGCTCAGACGGCTGCAAACCTGGGCGTCAGTCCGGTCTGGCTGGTTGCGTCAAGTACCGTAGGCGCCACCATCGGTAAAATCATATCCCCTCAGAGCATAGCCATTGGCGCTGCGGCAGCCAATTTGCTGGGCAGTGAGAGCAAGGTATTAAATCAGGCAGTAAAATACAGCGCTGCTTTCATTATAATTGCCGGCTGTACCGCGTATTTTGGAAGTAGGGTTTATTAGGAAAGGAAGAAAAAGAATGAAGATCCTTGTTTGCATCAAACAGGTACCTGACAGCAATAAGGTTGAGGTGGATCCTGTTACAGGCGTGTTAAAAAGAGACG